>Ga0163111_10002920_pt1 | contig 10937 bp, 4 predicted proteins | sample CRUFie1St18metaG_FD_109645 | JGI IMG/M metagenome (GOLD analysis project Ga0163111, IMG submission 109645) | Marine microbial communities from the Costa Rica Dome - CRUD Field 142mm St18 metaG | ecosystem: Environmental > Aquatic > Marine > Oceanic > Photic zone | place: Costa Rica: the Eastern... | reverse complement strand
TGGTTTGCAGGTTGAGGATTTTGAATTCCAGCTCTAACTGGTTTGACTGGTTTGGGTAAAGCCATTTTTTCTGCAACTGCTGGTTGCGATTTTAACTCATCAAGTGTTACTTGACCATCACCATCTATGTCTGCTTCAGAATGAATCTTACTAGCCGCTTCCATATCCAAGCCTGTAGCCTCTGCGACTTCCTCGATGGAGAGTCCACCGCTATTGTCGGTATCTGCCGCTGCAAATGCTTCCTCTAGAGATGCTTCAGGTTCTGGCTCAGGTTCTGGTTCTGGTTCTGGCTCAGGTTCTGGTTCTGGTTCTGGTTCTGGCTCAGGTTCTGGTTCTGGTTCTGGCTCAGGTTCTGGTTCAGGCTTCGGCTCTGGTTCCGGACTCATTACCGAAAATGCGCCTGCAAAAGCATCGTCGGTTTTCTCAGATTCTTTGCGCTCGTCGACTTCTTGTTTTGGTTCTGTAAGTTCTGGAAGCGGAACAGGTTCACTCGTAGTCGGCAATGATGCAGGCTCTTCTGCAACTTGTGGAAGTGGCACTGACTCTGGAACTACTTCAGGCTCAGGTTCCGGCTTTGGAGTTTCAACAATCGAAGGAATCGGTTGCTCAGGAGCAGGTGGAACATATGCTGTCTCAACTTCCTTTGCAGAAGCACTACCACTGGCTAGACTGGGAACTGGAGTTACGTGCCCAGCTACATCGAATGATGCTTGAACCTCTGAAGCTAGTGAAAGGAGTGATTCCTTGTTTGCAGCAGGGTTTGACATCAGTGATTCTACGCCCTTGAGATACTTCGTGGCTTCACCTTGACCACCGGTTTGCTGTGCGATTGCGAATAATTTCAGCAACCTCATTGGATCGGCAATTTCCTGTAGTAACTGTGATTCTGTATCTGAAAACTGACCTTCACTAATTGCTAAGGATAGTTGTTCTGGCAATGACATTACTCCCAAATGTCCTGCTACCAGGAAGTAGATTTCACCGCCTTCGCAATTCAATCTTTCACTGGCCTCCTCAAAATCAAAATCGCCGGGTTTCAATACAAGGTCAGAGAGAAGTGAAAAGAATTTCTCAAATGCTTCTTCTCTAGGCATTTCCATCATTTGATGTAGTGCATCAGAGGATTCGAATACACCAAAATATGCAGCAGCTTCGTCAACTTCAATACCGTCAGGCATTGAGACATCCGCTACATCATCGCTCATTTTTTGACCCCCGTATATTCTCCGAATTGACTACCCTTCTTGAGTGTGATGTTTCAGTAGTTTCACTGCTTGGAGAGATCGATAATCGCTCTAGATTGTGGTGCAGACCAACCTGTAGTTTGTAGTTGCATCAAGATTGAACGCTCTGAAACTCCACCCTTGAGAGCTGTCTTGGTCCAATCGATCGCTGCTGCTCTATCTTCCATTTCGTCCTGGTCGAAAAGGTCAGGGTCAATGGTGACCTTTGCTCGAGCCTTTGCATCACTTCCTACAAGTTTACGCTTAGCAACGACCTTCTTTCCTTGAGCCGGGCTGCGTGGAGAAGGGCCTCCTCTTGCTGGACCTGTTGGGTCAGGACCACGTGCTGGGCCTGCGCCTGCTGGGCCGCGAGAAGGACCGCCAGGAGAGCCTCTTGAAGGTCCAGGACCTGAAGGTCCACGAGTTGGACCTCTACTTGGGCCTGCGCCCGGAGGACCGCGACTTGGACCTGGCCCTGATGGGCCACGAGATGGTCCAGATTGTGGGCCACGTTGAGGGCCTCTAGTTGGACCTGCGCCGGAAGGTCCTCTGGATGGACCTCTGGAGGCGCCACGTCCACCAAGGATGCTCGACATGAAATCATCTTCATCATCGTCGTCATCATCATCGAACCAATCGTCATCGTCATCATCATCGAAATCGCCACTGCGCATTCGTGAAATTATAACGAATATCAAAACAACAAACAACAGGCCACCGCCGCCTACTGCTGCATAGAATATCATTGGGTCCATACCCATAATTTGCTCTTCATCATCAGTTGGTTCAGATTCTACTTCCTTCTTACAACCACTAGGATAAACCTCTGCTCCTGCAGGAGTATCAGGACAAGCATCGATATCATCCATTACACCATCATTATCTGAATCCGATTGGTAAAGTGCACAGCCAAAGTTGTCTCTTGCTTGAGCAGTTCTATCGCCTGCTGTGCTTGTGTTTAGACACTGGTCTGCATCTTCTCCATCTGGATTATCTCCCCAGCTGTCGAGATCATTATCTGCCCATTGAGTTGGATTTGTTGGGAATTTGTCATCTCCAAGCAAGTCACTGTATCCGTCTCCATCAGTATCCAAGCATCCAAGTCGAGATTTCATAGTAGAGTTGCCCCAAACCTCTGGGCAAGAATCTGAATTGTTCGCACCAAAGGCTTGTGAGTCTCCGTAACCGTCACCATCCATGTCATTCCATTGAGTAGCATCTAGAGGGAAAGCATCTCCTTGATGTGTTTCGTTTACTGGATCATAGGAATATGGCCCTTTGTATCCGTCACCATCGATATCTACTGCTAGTGCAGCTTCGTCCAAACAACCGTTTGCTAATACTGGAAGACCTTCTTCTGTATCCGGACATTGGTCCATTAGGTCATTGACACCATCACCATCGGTATCCTTCTGATCAAGATTACATCCATTTTCATCTATTGATAAATCTGGATTTGAGTCAGGACATAGGTCATCCGGATCGTTAATTCCATCCTCGTCGGTGTCTACTTCTTTTTGTGCCGAAGAGCAACCATCAGTGTCTACTGCAGTATTGAAAGGAGTGTTAGCACACTTGTCTTCATCATTGAAAACTCCGTCTAAATCATCATCTTTCTGAGAATCTGAACAGCCCACTTCGTCAACATTTTCTCCGAGCGGAGTATTATCGCAATTATCCATTTCATCGGAAACTCCGTCTTGATCTTGGTCTTCTTCTTCACCTTCGATAGGACAACCAATTCCTGGAGAACCGTCCGGTTTTGTTCCATTGATAACTCCGAAATCGTAAGGGCAAGCATCGGGGTCGTTTCCTAACTGGTTATCTCCCCAACCATCGCCGTCTGAATCTGCGACCTGTGTAGAGTCTGCTGGGAAAGCGTCGGTAGAATCTTCTCTCCCGTCGCCGTCTGTATCCGTACATCCGTAGTATGGAACAACATTATCTCCAACTGCTGAAGATGTTGAGTTACCAAATACATCAGGACAATTGTCCAATACAAGTCCTAGCCGATTAGAACCATTATCCAATTCTGTCCAATTGTTTGGATAACCATCATTGTCAGTATCAACGGCGGCTGCGGGGTTATTTGGGAACTTATCTGGCAGGGTTGCGCCATCTGAGGAATTGTCACCATAGCCATCGCCGTCAGAATCAGCCCATTGTGTTGGATCGTCTGGCCATTTGTCTGCACCATCCTCAATATTCCACTCTCTAAATGTTCCAAAGTCAGATGCATCTGATGCGCCGTCACCATCTGAGTCGACACAACCCAAGCGGTCGCGCCATGAATATCCTTCAATCCACCAGCATTTGTCTCCGAACTCAACATCGGATTCGTTGTCTCCGTATCCGTCGTTGTCATTATCTTCCCATTGCATTCTATTGTAAGGGAATAAGTCTGGAACATTTACCTCGGTTACACCTAGTACTGTTACATTACAGCAGTCAGGCCCATGGTTGTCACCATATGAATCTCTATCTGTATCCAAAGCTTGTTTCCAATTAGTTGGATATCTGTCTCCTAGAATTCCATCGTCAACCCAACCGTCTTGGTCATCGTCGTCGCAACCGAATTGTCCCCACCAAGAGAAACCATCGTCGCTAACACAATCGTCATTCACATCCGACCAACCATCTTGGTCATAATCATCGCAACCATATCTATCGAACTTCGAATGCCCAAGAGTTGAAGGACACGCGTCATTCTGTGGCCCTTCGGAGTTGTCACCATAACCATCTGAATCCGAATCTTCCCATTGGTTTCCAATCATCGGCAATTCATCGTGAGTATCTGGAATTAGATCTCTGTCAAGGTCGCTAACTATTCGCATCGACAAGAAATTGTTGGTTGAAGATTGTGAGTAAGCAAACATCAAACTTCCATTGTATGATTCAATATTGATTCTGTGTTCTGAAAGGATAGAAGGGAATGATGTTGAAGTTTCAAGCCCAGATTGAGAGAAGGTCCCTGTAGTCCAAATCAGATGGCAGGGACACCATACAGAAGTTTCAGTGGTGTGAGTGATATGCCAACGGTCGTTATCTACTAAGAAGTCGATTTCGATATCAGAATCTGGAACATTGATTGAATGGTATGTCCACACTCCAGAATCTTGGTAAACGATTCCTTGGTCTGAATTGTTTGAATCATAGAGTACATAGCCATCTCTCATCACCAGAGTATTGTTTGCATTATTGCTATCTTGTAACATCCATCTTTGGAAAGAATTGGTCCAGTTTCCACCAGTCAAGTTTCTCTCATACACTCTCAAAAATTCACCATCGAGGACTGATATGACCAACTTGTCGGCGATTATTTCCATTTCAAATGATGCAGAAATATTAGCAGGTATAACGTCAGAAACGGTGTGGTTTGTGCCATTGTATTCGACTAACTGGAGATATGTCGAGTTATTTGACAAACCGACTTGTGCGAACTTCAATTCATCACTAGAGGTCCAGACCGAGTCAAAATCATCACCAAGAGTGGTATTCAAAATCGAGACAACTGACCATGAACCGTCCAATGTTTCTAATCGCACCATATGATCATCATCATCAACATGTACCAGACGACTATTGTCACTAGAATCTATGTGAATTTCAATCGGGTATAGTACATCAATAGATGAACGTACAAGTGAAGTTGTATATCCATACTCACCTTCAACAGTGTAGAAAATTGAAGAATAAGTTGGAGAGGTGTGGCCCATTCTCTGCAAGCCTGTAGAATCTAGAATTGAGCCCATTTGCTTACCAACACCTGTTCCAGAATCCAAAGTTAAGTCGAGGGCTGTATTTCCATCCGGTGTCATCGAGATTAATGCTGAACTACCCGATATTGTTGAGATTGCGAGGATTGTAGGCTTGCCAGCATCCGTTATTCCCATAACTGCTGAGTCAACATCTGTTAGATACCTGTGATCCCAACGTCCTGCAGATGAAAGTCCGTCCGGAGTGTTCTCCAAGAGTTTTAGACTAGAGTTGGACAATCTAATCATTAGTGAAGGATTTCCACGCAGTGGAGTTTTCAATTCAATTTCCACAACTTCATGATAAAATCCAAAATTGTTGTTCTCCCAATCTCTCTCTGACATAATTGTAAGGACTGGGGCGAATTCGTCGCCTTGGGATAAATCCCTAGATGAGTAAAGAATCTCTCCCATTCCATCGCCGTCTAAGTCCATACCAGATAGCAAATTCAATCCGACGTTCTCTTTAACCGCCCCCTGAACCAATAATTGAGTATCAGAACGTGGCCCATTCTCTGAACCAAGGTATAGATTGACTGTGCCTGACTTTGAAGCAGACGGATACATCAAGAAGAAATCATCATATCCATCCTCATTGATATCTCCAGCTGGTGAAACCGTGTATCCCAGCAATGCGTTAGCAAAGCCACCCGTTTCAGTCCAATTTGCCACAGGGCCAGTAGCTGAACCACACCACATGTGCACTTTACCCATGTTTAGCACCGGCGTACTTGCATAGAGTTCAGTGATGATAACATCATCATATCCATCACCGTGTACATCTCCCACAAATGCCATTTCGAAACCATATAACTTACCTTGTTGAGCTCGCTCAAAGGAAGTGAATGGAATTGTATCTATTCCAGAATCGTTTCCATAAAAGAATTCGACTGATGAATATCCCGTTGGACTATCGGTATCTCCGCTGTTTGATATTACCATGTCCAGGAACCCATCGCCGTTTATGTCTCCTCCGGCTGCGATTTGCCTTCCAAACATTGGACCATATTCTGTTTGAGTAATGTTAGCATGGAACACCATTGAACTTGAATTACCTTTGAGAATCATTACTAGGCCATTCTTGATTAAGGATGCTTGCGCATTATCTTCGATCAGTTTGTCCGCAACGACTGCTAAATCATCACAACCGTCTGATTCAACATCACCAAGTGAGGTTAGAGACCAACCAAGGTTGTCATCGTCGCTACCGTTCATTTCCCACCATGTGGCATCAGAGATTCCTGAGGATGAGCCCAATCTGATAGAAACGTGTCCAGAATTGTTGATTGCCATTCCAGGTTCGCTGGAAGCTATATCGTCAAATCCGTCGCAGTTGAAATCACCGATTGCGATCTCAGTTCCTAGGTTCGAATCGCTAAAGGAGACCACTAGGATTCTATCAGCTAAAGCACTAACACCACTCGGAGAGCCATAGTGGATGGAAATTGTTCCATTCCCTTCAGGGTCTGTGTATACCAAGTCGTCCATACCATCCGCATTCAAGTCCCCGCTCAGGACTTCGCCTTCAACCGAATCATCATCGTAAGTTATGATTGAAGTTGGAGTGGGGTCAATTCTTCCTGTATCTTTACCTGCAAGGCTACGGAGTAGTGTAACATCGTTAGCCTGCCATGCGCCATTGTTGGTCATCTCAGACCTAGAATATGCGATTTGTTCGATATTGTTTGAATCTAAATCCATTCCTATGGCATCAGTAATCGTGTGACTCCTAGCCAATACTTGTCGGGTTTCCGTCGTTTCATTGAATCTCAATAATTTGACTTCATTTTCTAATGATTCATTCTCTGGGTGTGTTGTGTAAACTACGTGGAACATATCATGTGGGTCGATTTCGAATTCAATATCGGTTCCTACAGGACCCTCGTCCAAAACTGTTTGATTCCAATATGCTTTGTTGAACCAAAGGTGGCGTAGTCCGTGGGTAACGCTATCTTTGAAGAGAATCTGAGTTCTTGATTCAGAATCAAACTCAAGGTTCAATCCATTTGGACCTCCTGCGTAGATGTCCTCTGCAATTGTACGAATGTGCCATGTTCTTTGCAAGTATACTGCGTTTGGTTCAGCAAGGCGTGCTAGTCTAATGTGACCTCCAGTATCCTCATTTCCGCCATCCCAAATGTCGTACACGATTTGGATTCTATCTTGATCAGTGACTCCAATCGCACATCCATGGGTCTGTTCACCAGACAACTCCTGTACCAAAAGAGTGTCTAGAGTTCCATTTTGATGAATCGTATGGAAATGGACTTCGGAATTATTTGTTGTACAAACATAGGCGATGCCAATATCCGTTACAACCATGTCAAAAGAGCCATTGAAACTCTCATCGAGAACCTCATACTTCCAATAATCCAAAATTGATTCTCCTCGGACTGTCCAATTTTTGCCATCAACATTGATTATGTCGCCTTCTAAATCGTGACCTGAACCTGTTGAGAAACCAACTTCCAAGGCTTCAGAGGCCTGTTTTGAATCTAATTCAGAAGTTGGAAATTGCACCACAGGAGACAAAATTTGAATCATGAATAATGCAAGAATCGCAACGGGTAAGCCCTTGTTCCGCCACGACATAACTACCTTGACGACCTCCACCCTACATTACTATTCCCAAAGATTGAGCATCCGGCCCCCATAAGGGGGCCGAAAAAAAACCCAAAAGCGAACCGCTTGAATCTATGAAACATTTCGGAGTTTCATGGCCGGGATGGTTCTAGTTGTCGCCAATGGTGAGTGGCCATCAGATGAGTTGGTCGAAACCCTGCTTGATAATGCCGAATTCACGATTGCTTTAGACGGCGCTGCCGATAGATTCGAAGGTTGGGACGTAGTTGTTGGAGACCTCGACTCAATCGCAAATTCCGATGGAATTGAGAAAGATGATAATCAGGAAAATTCGGACCTTGCTAAAGCTCTAATCGAGTATGAAGTTGATGCCGTAGTTGGCATAGAAGGCGGAAGATTAGATCACCGTCTTGCGGCCTTCACTGCTCTATTCGAATCACAGTCTGATGCAATTCTATATTTCGAAGGATGGAGGGCGTGTAGAGTTGCTGATTCCGGATTAGAAATCGAATTGCAAAAGGGAACTATTTGCTCTGTAATGGCATTAGGAAAAGTGGAAAATGTTAGATTGCAAGGAGTAGAATTTGGCCTATCTGGAGAAGACCTTTTCAGCGGAACTAGAGGCGTAGGAAACAAATCAATTTCATCAGAAGTTTCGATATCTCACGACGGTGGAGATTTACTATTCATTTGGGAGGCAAATGAGCTCTGATGTATCTCGAATACTCTTCTTTACCATCCCAGTTCCTAGCGCGTTCATCAATTCTAGACGCTTCGATTGTTGACTCAAAACCTCCCCAGTCTTCGACCAACTTGAGTTTCCATGCCGCACGAGCGGAGTGTCCTGGTAGCAAAGTTCTCCACATACGAGGTATTCTTCCAGGCGTAATTAGATTCACTTGGTCAACTATTGCAGTTGTGCATGTCTTTCCAAGTGTGTGATACCATTCTGGAGTTTCTGCAAGAGAATTCAGTCTATCGCAAAGTGCATTGAATAGGGCCTTGTCTTTTCCGGGTGGAGTTTGTACCCTGAAAAGGTGGACTTTGTGATTTCTTGCATTGGTTCGCAGATGTAAAGCATCTTTCTCCGTTGCCACTAACAAATACAATTCATATGCTCTCCATAGACCATTCCAAGGATGGTATCTTTCACCTACTTCGCGTCTTGTTTCAAATGAGAATGTGATAAATTGACCGTCACTAAATTCGAAAGTAAGCATGGTATGTGCCAAACCTTTGATCTTGTGAAAGTGGTCGATAACAAACCATACATCTACAATTTCATCGATATCGACCTTGGTGTTAATCCACTTTGAATCGTGGTCTCTTTTGTTCTCCCAGGTAAAATCTCTAACGTTCTTGAGAGATACTTTGCTTCCTTTGAAAGTGGCAGAGCCGTGTTTAGCACAATCTGCTACCCATTCTCTGTCAAGACCTGGTTCCAACGCTTTGAGACGAATGTATCTCTTCCACATCGAGTTCACGAACATGGCTACCAAACCGGCACCACTGAGTATCATTACCCAGAAAGCGATGGCTTGAAGCACATTACCACCTCTTCCACATCATTGAAGAACGGTCCCACCAATCGACTTCGCCGTTATCGTGCTTTCTCCATAGCATTCCATTTTCATCAATGTGAGTTGGTAATCCTTCAGAATCTGGCTCGCCCATGTCGTTGAGTAAACCACCAAACAATTCATCATCTTCAGGGCTCTTCATCATCAAAACAAATACTGCAATTCCGAGAACGGCAGATAACATCACAATGCCCCAGATTCCAACACTGGAAGTCTCGGTATCTTGGCCCTTCGAGAGAGCAGGGGCATCTGCATCTGTTGATGTCATTTCAGGAGACGGCATGCGAATTAGCATCGTTCCTCCTGTGGTACTAATCTCCTCATCGTTTGTTACGGTCAACAGAATTTTGTAGACTCCAGATTCCCACATCGAGCAATCCAAGGAACTAGAATTAGCCACCATTCCAATTGAAGGAGTAATTCGCCAATCCTTGATGTATTCAGAATGATCTTCTCCAGTAGCAGCTACATGCGTAATCGTGCAAGGAGTACCTGCAAGAGCGTCATTTCCGTTGACTTCTATTGTGAATTCCGGCGGCGGCTTGTTTACGATTACAAGCTCCAAGGTGTCGCTAGTTGTTTGCCCTAATCCATTTTGATAGGTTTCAGAAACGATATAGGTTCCAGCAGGCCAGTTACTGCAATCCAATAATTGGTCGGTGTCTAACACTTTGAAAGGAGTACCAGTTATCGAGCGAGTTCCTTCGAAATCCCACCTAGGGCCGGTTTCATCAACGAAATCTCTGGTGATTTGACAATTGTCTCCAGTCTGCATTATCTCAGAACCAGAGAGTAACAAATTAACTTCCGGTGTAGCTAGAGCAGGACTCAAATCAAATGTTCCAATATTTACTGATTTGAGTAAACGGCCATCTGCATCACTGATTTCTAACATCAGAGTATGCTCTCCAACAGCCCATGAATCATAGGTCAGTGATGCGTTTTCTTGATCTTCAAATGCCATCAAAATTTCCTCATAAACCGTTATTCCGGAATGCTCTCCAATCAATGTCAAAGTCAAATCTACCCACTGGTTGGTCGAATTTATCACTACTACAACACGAATCGCATCCATCATTCCATCTTGGTTACTATCTAGGCTATCATTTCGCAAAGCAACCAAATTTAATCCTGCATCAGAGAAAGGATCGCTTTCTTCTTCAGCAACGACATGGCCTGTGAAGCACAGTGATACCATCAAAGCAACCAATAGCCACTCACGCATTGGAATCACCTCCTTTCTTCTCCTCAACAATTCCTCTCTCCAATGAAGATGCTGAACGTGAATATCGAACTATCATTGCCAATCCCGACGAAAGAAGCATCACGGTTCCTAGAATCATGTAAGATAACCAACTGGATGCAGGCTCTTCTCCCATAACCGAGAATGCTGCATTCCAACCACCATATTCGTCTGACCAGCCATCTCCATCGGAATCAATACAGCCTTGGACGTCTCGTGTTGATGTGCCAGGCACATCTGGACAATCATCTCGCTTTGCCCCCATAGGAACATCACCAAATCCGTCTTCGTCACTATCTTCCCACTGTAATCTGTCAGTTGGGAAGGCATCGGCTTGGCCCCATGGGGACGCTAACCAATTTTGAGAAGGGTCTGACCATCCATCGCCATCTGAGTCGCGACATCCTAGTCTGTCAAAGAATGACTGTCCTCTCTCATTAGGACATGCATCGCCTTCATGCCCGTCGGAATTATCTCCGAAGCCATCACCATCTAAATCGCGCCACTGAGTTGGCTCATGTGGGAACTTGTCACCTTGATCTGACCAGCCATC
>Ga0163111_10002917_pt1 | contig 10946 bp, 7 predicted proteins | sample CRUFie1St18metaG_FD_109645 | JGI IMG/M metagenome (GOLD analysis project Ga0163111, IMG submission 109645) | Marine microbial communities from the Costa Rica Dome - CRUD Field 142mm St18 metaG | ecosystem: Environmental > Aquatic > Marine > Oceanic > Photic zone | place: Costa Rica: the Eastern... | reverse complement strand
CTTGTCGCCTTTAGAATAGCGATTTAATAACTCAAAATATTCAATTTCATTAGACTTTCTCTCAAGCTGATTTATGATGGTGTTTACCGTTGCTCTAGCTGAGTCCTCTGATAATTCATTTGATTCTATATTTATTATTTTTTCCACTTTATCATTATCAGGATACATATTTATAAGCTTACTAGCTTGAAAGTTATTATTTTTATCATTTTCTCTTTTAATATTACAATAAATATCTTTTAAAAAAGCATCATTAATATATTTTTCATATGAACCCTCTTCAATGAGACTAGGATACTCAAGAAGAAGATTTATAAGTGTCAGTTCCATAATATCAAAATTCTCATCTTTACTTATATTAACGCTAGGATTTTTTTTATTTTCTGGGTTATTAATATTAATAATACTACCTGAGATTTTTTCAAATTCTTTTTTTAAAATAGCTGTGTAAGTAATTTTTGGCATTTGATTAAGTATATCTCTGGCTTTCAATGAAAAAGAGGTTCGTCCTTCTACAGTATTTATATCTAGGTTAGATTTTAAGGTATCAACTAAATATTTTGATAACGGCATTGCATTTTCTATTAAGCTTAAGAATTTATCTTTTTCATTTTTCACGTAATTATCTGGGTCTTTACCTTCGGGAAGAAATATAAAATATAATTGAATATCATCTTTCAATTCTGAAAGGCAATTATTAATAGCCTTCCATGCTGCTGATTTGCCAGCTGTATCACCATCAAAACAAAAAAGTATATTTTTGGTATATCTAATTATTTTTTTAAAATGATATTTAGTGAAAGCAGTTCCAAGTGTTGCTATACAGTTCTTTATATCAGCATTATGAAGCGCTATTACATCAGTGTATCCTTCAACAACTAATACTTTATTTTCTTTGTTTATAAATTTTTTACTCTCATAAAGCCCATAGAGCTCATAACTCTTATGAAATAATTTAGTCTCAGGAGAGTTGATATATTTAGCACTTTCATCAGAATTATAAATTCTACCGCCAAAACCTATATAATTTCCTGTTGTGTTTCGAATCGGGAACATTATTCTATTTCTAAATCTATCATATACTTTGTTTTTAGATCTAATTAATAGCCCACCCTCTAGACCATTTTCTACCTCTTTACTTTTGGAAAATAATTTAGCTAAATCATCCCAGCTATCATTAGATAAACCAATATTAAATTCCTCAATCATTTTTTTATTTATTTTTCTATCCGATAAATAATTAAGAGCATGAGTATTAGATAATAATGATTCATTATAAAATTGAGCAGCTTTTTTATTTAATAAAAAAAGATTATATGAGGCATCACTCTTTTTAGTATTTTCTGGTAATTCAATATTTGCATACTGAGCTAATTTACTCAATGCTTCAATAAAAGTTAAGTGATCATGCTCCATTAGAAATTTGATAGCATCCCCCGATGCTCCACATCCAAAACAATGATAAAATTGTTTAGTAGCTGATACATTAAATGAAGGAGTCTTTTCGTTATGGAATGGACATAAGCCTTTATAGTTAGATCCATTTTTTGTAAGATTAACTTTTTCTTTTATTAAATCAACTATGTCAGTAGATGACAGAACTTGGTCAATGAATGCTCTGTCTATATTTGCCATTATTAAGCTACTTTATTAATAGTATTCTTTTTAATATCTTCCATTGATGAATTAATTGGTTTGACTAGTTTTATATTTTTAAGTTCTTCAGAGATATTTTTAATAATTTTTTTAGCTGTAATACTTCCAGTTTCTTTTATATAATCTTTAATATATTTCTTAAAGAAATTTAGTGTGCTTTTGTCTGTATCTGACAGTTCGATAATTTCTACTGAGCTTGTATTAAGATTATTAGATAAAGTTTTTGAGTAATCATATACAAATGCAATACCACCAGTCATGCCAGCTCCAAAATTATTTCCGACTTCTCCTAAGATTATAGAGCATCCACCTGTCATATACTCACAACAGTGATCACCTGCACCCTCAACAATAGCTATTGCCCCAGAATTTCTTACTGCAAACCTCTCACCAGCTTTACCTTCTGCATACATTTTACCACCAGTAGCACCGTATAAACACGTATTGCCAATAATGCTATTTTTGTCGGCAACATTTTTAAATTCATTTGGGGCTTTAACTATTATTTTACCACCAGACATTCCTTTGCCTACATAATCATTTGCATCACCAGTAAGATATATTTCAACACCACCTGCATTCCACACACCTAAACTTTGTCCTGCAGTTCCAGTGAAATATAATTTAATAGGTGTTTCCGAAAACCCATGATTACCATATAATTTTGCTATTTCACCAGATAGGCTTGCTCCAATTGAGCGGTCTAAATTTTTAATTGAGTAGTTAAGTTCAATGCTCTTACGTTTCAATATTGATTCTTTTGAATCTTCAAGAATTTTCTTTGCAAGAACACCTTTATCAAAAGGTTTGTTAGACTTTGTAATACAGTGTTTAGGTGATTTTTCATTTGCAACAACTAACATCTTTTTAAGGCTGAGAGATTTTTGTTTATCAGTATTACCCTTTTCAATACCTAGGTATTTTGTATTTCCTATTAAATCATCAATTGTCCTCACTCCAATAGATGCCATTATTTGTCTGACATCTTGTGCGATAAATCTGAAGTAATTTATTACTCTTTCAGGACTACCAGAAAAATGTTTCATTCTTAATATTTTATTTTGCGTAGCAACACCCGTAGCACAGTTATTTAGATGACATATTCGTAAATATTTACAACCTAATGCAACCATAACCGACGTTCCAAATCCGAAACTCTCGGCACCTAAAATTGCTGCTTTAATTACATCTAATCCAGTCTTTAAACCGCCATCAGTTTGTATTCTTACCTTATGCCTCAAATTATTAAGCATTAGTGTCTGTTGAGTTTCTGCTATTCCCATTTCCCATGGAGCTCCAGCATATTTAACTGATGTTAACGGGCTAGCACCAGTGCCTCCATCGTATCCTGAAATAGTTATTAAATCCGCATATGCTTTTGTAACGCCTGCCGCAATTGTGCCTACACCTTTTTGTGAAACGAGTTTTACAGATACCAGCGCTTTGTTATTAACTTGTTTTAGGTCATATATAAGTTGTGCTAAATCCTCGATGCTGTATATGTCATGATGAGGTGGAGGTGAGATTAATGTAACTCCTGGAACCGAATATCTAAGTTTTGCAATATACTCATCAACTTTATCTCCTGGTAACTGCCCGCCTTCGCCTGGTTTTGCACCTTGAGCAATTTTTATTTGTATGACATCTGCATTCACTAAATAATGTGGTGTTACACCGAATCTACCAGAGGCAACCTGTTTAATTTTTGATGTTTTTGGTGAGTTATATCTATTTATATCTTCTCCTCCTTCTCCAGAGTTGGATCTTCCACCTATCGCGTTCATAGCAATTGCAAGAGCTTCATGGGCTTCTGGTGAGAGAGCACCAAGAGACATGCCAGCGGTATCGAACCTTTTCATAATTTTATTAGCTGATTCAACTTGTTTTATAGGGATAGATTTTCTTGTTTTAAGTTTAAACAAATCTCTCATGAAACTTGGATCTCTTGAATTAACTAAGTTAGAAAATTTTACATAGTCATCATATTCACCTGTTGTGACACATTCCTGGAGTGCTTTAACAACATCTGGATTATAATCATGATACTCGCCATCTGCAGTAAATTTAAGTAAACCACCTTTTCCAATTGCTTCTGAAGGTTTAAGAGAATAAGCTTTATTATTTTTTATGTCGTTCTCAATATCTTTAAATCCAGCCCCTTCTATCCTTGATGTGTTATTTTTAAAACAAAGATCTATAATTTCAGAATTTAAGCCAATAATTTCGAATAATTGTGCACCCCTATAACTCGATACGCATGATATTCCCATTTTAGACATTATCTTAAGTAGACCTTTATTAATTCCCTTAATGTAGTTAGCAACATGATTGCCATAAATACTCTTATTAAGACCATTTCTTGAAATCATATTTTCTATAATACTAAAAGATAGATATGGGTATATAGCCGAACAACCATAACCAAGAAGTACTGCAAAATGATGAGAGTTCCAGGTCGAGGCAGTTTCTATAATAATATTACAATCACATCTAATACCCTCTTTGATTAGTCTATGATGGACAGCTCCTACAGCCATAGCAGCAGGAATTGTTAATTGATTACTATTTAGATTTGCATCAGATAATATAATAAGAACATTACCTTTTTTCACAGTTCGAACTGCCCTGTCAGATATAGTATTTATTGCTTCTTCTAAATCAATAGTTTTATCGTAATGAAGACTTAATTTGTCATTTGGAAAACCTTTTTTGTTGTAACTAATTAATTTTTCAAAAACTTGTCTTGATAAGATAGGCGAGTTAAGCACAAGTCTTCCTGCATGAAGCGAAGATTCATCAAATAAGTTTCTCTCAACCCCAAGACAAGTCTCAAGTGACATAACACTAGTTTCCCTGAGAGAATCAATTGGAGGGTTTGTTACTTGTGCAAATTGTTGTCTAAAATAGTCATAAATTGATCTAGACTGTTTCGATAAAACAGGCATTGGAGTATCATCACCCATTGAACCAGTAGCCTCTATTCCAAGTTTTGAAAGAGGAAGAATGACATCTTTTTCTTCTTCAAGAGTAATTCCAAAGTATTTTTTGAAAATTGTAAGTTCATTAGAATCTAATTCCAATACTTTTTCTTTTTTCTCGGAATAGGCACTTAAATCAGTGGAATTCTTTTTAAGCCACTCTTCATAAGGATGTCTATCTTTTAGAACTTTATTAATATCATCTGATAACAGCACTTCGCCATTTAGAGTATCAACAGCAAGCATATCTCCAGGAGCTAACCTTCCTTTTTGAAGAACTTCTGAGTCTTTATAGTCATAAACACCGACCTCTGATGCTAGAGTAATATGTCTATCTTTTGTAATTATGTATCTTGCTGGCCTTAAACCATTTCTATCTAATACGCATGCTGCATATCTACCATCTGTCAGCACAATTCCAGCAGGCCCATCCCATGGTTCCATATGCATGGAATGATATTCAAAACATGCTTTGAGCTTTTTATCAATTTGTTTATTATTTTGCCATGCGGGAGGCAAGAGTGTTCTCATTGCCCTGAAAATACCCATGTCACCTATTAATAAATACTCGAGCATGTTATCAAGTGAATATGAATCAGAGTCATTCATTGACACAATTGGGTGCATATCTTTTAATTCCGGAAGTCCAGCTATATCAAGCTTATTTCTTCTTGCCATATACCAATGTCTATTACCTTGTATAGTATTAATCTCACCATTATGAGCAAGATGCCTAAATGGTTGTGCTAATTTCCATTGAGGCAATGTATTAGTTGAAAATCTTTGATGAAAAATACACAAGGAAGTTTTCATTTTACTATGTATTAAATCAGGATAGAATTTCTGGATATTTTCAGAGACTATTAAACCTTTGTATGAAATAACTTTTGAAGACATACTACATATATACAAATCTGAATCATTAAGAATTTTTTCAATTTGCAATCTTGCAATATATAATTTTTTTTCAAATTCATTTTCATGCAAGTCACTTGGTCCAGAGATTATTATTTGTTGAATATCTGGAAGAGATGACAAAGCTTCTTTTCCACAAACTTTTTTATCAATAGGTACATTCCGCCATCCAAGAACTTCTAGACGCAGTTTTTTTATTTGAAAGAAAAAAGTCTCTTTTATTTTTTTATGTTGAGATTTATTTCTTGGTAAAAATATAGTTCCAAATGCATAGTTTTTACCAAGATTAATATTTAATTCTTCAGCACAGTGATGAAAAAAATCTTCGGGTTTTTTAATTAAAAGACCACAACCATCACTAGATTTACCATCATCTGAAACAGCACCCCTATGTTTAAGTCTATTTAAAGCCTCGATACTAGTATCAATTATCCAATTAGACGGACGATCATCCATATTTGCTATTAAACCGAACCCACAATTATCCCTTTCAAAAGTAGGAGAATATAGTGAATTTTTTATTTTGTGTCCCATATTCATAATGGTGATAGTTTAACACAAAAATGTATTTTAGGATTGACTGATGAAGTTATTAGATAGCTCTTTTAGATACTTATTATCTAATTTGTTACATATAAAAGCATTTCCAATGCCTTTTAATAGTATGAATCTATTTTTTCCAGATATTTTCTTTTTATCATGATTAATATGTTTCATTAAATTTGTAGTGGAAATTTTTTTTGGAATCATTGTAGGAAGCCCAAAGGAAATAAGGGTATCTTCAATTTTACAATAATCATCACCTGAAATATATTGATGATCCGCTGAAATTCCAGATGCAATATTCATACCTATACTTACAGCTTCACCATGCAGTATGCCTTTATAGTTTTTAGACGCTTCAATTGCATGCCCAAATGTATGCCCGAAATTTAATAATGCTCTTATACCACCTTCTAGTTCATCCTCTTTTACTATATTTACTTTCGATGTTACACATATTGTAATCATCTTAAGCAGATAGTCTTTATTAAGATTTAAAATATTCTCATTATTTTTGTTTAAAAAACTAAAAAAATTCTTATTCTTAATTAATCCATACTTTATAACCTCAGCCATCCCTGCTTTGAATTGTCGTTTAGGAAGAGTTTCAAGTACAGTTATATCTATTAACACTAAATTTGGATGTTTAAATGAGCCTATCAAATTTTTCCCTAACTCATGATTAATACCACATTTTCCACCTATGGATGAATCTACCTGCGCTAAAAGAGTAGTAGGTATATGTATTAAGGCTACTCCTCGCATGAATGTATCTGCCGCATAGGCAACGAGATCACCTATAACACCTCCACCTAAGGCTACTAATGTAACAGACCTATCATATTTATTTTTAATTAAGAAATTATATATTCTATTTAATGTATCTTTATTCTTATATTTCTCACCATCTGGTAGTATTAAAGTATCAACATTAAATTTTCGAAAAAGATTACTCGTTTTTTTAATATAAAGCTTACCAATAGTAGTATTAGAAATTATAAGAACATCATTATTAGCAACATATCTAGATATATCAAAATTATTTAATATGTTATTACCTATAATTATTGGCACCTTGTTATGATTAGTTGTAAGAGTAATTCTTTTCACTTAATTTAATTTCAACTTAGTCATAATACTTGATAATACATGTTCTTTGTCTAAATTTGAAACATCAACTTCAATATTAGAAATACTTGTATATATGTCTCCTCTTAAGGTTTCAAGATTTTTCAAAGTTTCCTTTATATTAGTATTATTTAATAAGGGTCTGTGGCTACGGTTTTTTATTCTCTCATATTGAGCATCTAGATTAATCTTAAGATAAATAACTAGCCCACTTTTTAAGATTTTTTGATTATTTTCATTAAGAATGCATCCTCCTCCTGTCGAGATAACAAACTTATCATATTTTGAGTATTTCTCTAATGCAGCTGACTCTAGCTTTCTGAAATATTTTTCATCGTATGTATCAAATATTTTAGATATAGACATTTTTTCATCTGATTCAATAGTTTTATCAAGATCATAGTAGGGAATATCCAATTCTTTTGCTAATAGTTTTCCAATAGATGATTTTCCAGACCCCATGGAACCAATTAAATATATTTTATTATTCATCTTGAGCTCAACTCATGAACTATTTCCACTAAATAAGATACTTTATCAGGATTTATATCTGGAGTAATTCCTGTACCCAAATTAAAAATATGTCCACTTTCATAAGGAAAGCTATCAAGAGTTTTAATTACTTCGGACTTTATAATTGAATTATCTTTTTTCAAAATTTCTACATCAAAATTTCCTTGAAGCGAGATCTTTCTATCTAATAATTCATAGATTGTTTGTAGGTTATTTTCTGAACTAATACCAATGCAATCTATATTCATATTTCCCAAAGCCTCAAAATTAGATGTATTACGGCTGTAGTATATAATTGGTGTATTAGTATTTATACTAGAAATAACTTTCTTGATATATTTTAGAGAAAAATCATAGTATTCATCTTTAGATAGGAGACTACCCCATGTATCAAAAATCATAATTACATCAACTCCGCTTTGAACTTGTTGTTTCACATAATCAATGCTTCCTTTTGTAATCATATCTAATATTTTTATAAGTAAATTTGTGTTGTTTTTTAACATATCTTTGATGTTTGTAAATTTTTTTGTCGAATTGCCCTCAACAAGATAAGTGGCAACAGTCCAGGGACTGCCTATAAAACCGATGAGCGGAAGACTATCTTTAAGCTCACCTTTGATATTTTTTATGGTCTGGTTTACATATGACAGTTTGGACACGTCTAGACATTTTGGTAATTTATCAAAGTCTTTTTCATTCCGAATAGGCTTATCAAAAACCGGCCCTACCTTTTCCTCAAATCTTAAATCCATATCGAACATGTCAGCTACAACCAATATATCCGAGAACAAAATAGCTGAGTCTAGAGGATATCTCCTTAATGGTTGAAGAGTAACTTCGCAAGCCAAATCTGAGTTTCGGATTAACCCCATAAACCCACCAGCTTTTTCTTTTGTTTTGAGATATTCAGGTAAATACCTACCTGCTTGACGCATTATCCAAATTGGAGTTCTATCAACTTTTTGTTGATATATACTTTTGATAAGCAGGTGCTTGCTTGAAATCATTTATTATTATCATAGATATAATCAATTATACCCTTTGCCGCATTTCTTCCCTCAAAGACAGCAGTCACAACTAAGTCTGATCCTCTTACCATATCGCCACCAGAAAATATTTTTGGATTATCAGTTTGGTGAGGATATTTTGAATTATTTATTTTCACTCTACCTATTTCATCTGTTTTAATATTATTCTTTTCAAACCAATCTTGAGGATTAGGCCTGAAGCCAAAAGCTAAAATAACGGTATCACACTTTATAATTTTTTCACTATTTGGAACTATCATTGGTACTTCTCTACCTCTGATATCAGTTTTCTTTAATTTCGTTTTCATGAATTTCACACTTGAAACTTTACCATTACCTACAATTTCTACAGGTTGCATATTCCATAAAAAATTAACACCTTCTTCCTTAGAATTTTTAACTTCTCTTTTTGATCCAGGCATATTTGTTTCATCTCTTCTGTATGCACAGTATACTTTTTTTGCACCTTGTCTAAGTGCGGTTCTGTTACAATCCATAGCAGTATCTCCACCGCCAAGTACTATAACTGTTTTATCTTTAAGATCAATAAATTCATTATCTTTAGCTTTCATAATATTTCTAATATTAGAATTTAAGTATGGAAGAGAATCATAAACATTATCTAAATCTTCTCCCGGAAAACCACCTTTCATATATGTATATGTTCCCATACCAAGAAACACAGCATCGAACATGCTTTGAAACTTTTTGAAGCTAATATCTCTTCCTATTTCAGTATTCAGTACAAATTCAACACCCATTTCTTCTAGGATATTTCTTCTTTGTTTTACAATATCTTTTTCTAATTTAAATGGAGGTATACCGAATGTTAAAAGACCGCCAATCTCCTCATACTTATCATATATAATTGGATTAAACCCATTTCGAACTAGAATATCGGCACATGCTAGACCTGCAGGGCCAGCCCCAATTATTCCAACTTTATATTTATTTTTTTTTATATTTGATATATCAGGTTTCCAACCTTGGCTTATAGCTTCATCCGTAATGTATTTTTCAATGCTGCCTATTGTTATTGCTCCAAAACCATCATTGAGTGTGCATGCACCCTCGCACAACCTATCCTGAGGGCAAATTCTTCCGCATATTTCTGGTAGAGAATTTGTTTGATGCGATAAATCTGCAGCTTCAAATAATTTATTTTCAGAAATTAATTTTAACCATTGAGGTATATAATTGTGGACAGGACATTTCCATTCACAGTATGGGTTTCCGCATTCAATACATCTTGCCGACTGCTCTGCAGCTATACGACTGGAGTAGTGACCATAAATTTCTTTATAATCTTTTTTTCTTTTCGATGGAGATATCACATCGGGATCCATACGTTTTAATTCCAAAAATTGTAAGTTTTTATCCATACATTAATTATACAAGACTTATTGATATTTAGCGATATTTTGGAAACAAGGATTTAGCTAAGTAATTCCTTGATATACTTGCTTACCATAGACATATCAATATTATCCCCATGGTTATTTTTAATGAGTCCCATTGCTTGGCCCATTTCTTTTATTGATGTAATCTTTAATTCATTAATTACGTTTTGTACAACTTTTTTTGTTTCAGCTTCGTTTAATATTTCAGGAAGGTATGAATTTAATAAATCCATTTCTTTTCTTTCTTTATCCGCTAAATCTTGTCTATCGGCATTAACAAACTGATCATAGGAATCTTTATTTCTTTTAATCATTGTTTTAAGAATCTTTATAACTTCAGAATCATTTAATTCTATCTTTTTATCTTTTTCTTCTTTGTTTAAAAATGATAATGCAAATCTCAATGTAGAGGAGTCAATTTTATTTCCATCTTTAAGAAACTTTATCTGATCGTTTTGGATACTATCTTTGATAGTTGATTTTGACATTTAATACTAGAATTTCTTATAAGGAGGCTTTTTTCTGAGCGTATCCATGCTTACTTTTCTTTTACATCTTTTAGTGGCTGCAGCAATTTTTCTTTTTCTCATTGCTGTTGGTTTTTCGTAAAATTCTCTTCTGCGTGTTTCAGTTAAGATACCAGCTTTTTCACAGCCTCTTTTAAACCTTCTTAATGCAATTTCAAAAGGTTCGTTATCTCTTACTTGTACACTTGGCATATAATTCCTTAATAAATTAAATATTGCGTAATATTACTTGATTGTGTTTATAAAGCAAGTTTT
>Ga0163111_10002916_pt1 | contig 10946 bp, 10 predicted proteins | sample CRUFie1St18metaG_FD_109645 | JGI IMG/M metagenome (GOLD analysis project Ga0163111, IMG submission 109645) | Marine microbial communities from the Costa Rica Dome - CRUD Field 142mm St18 metaG | ecosystem: Environmental > Aquatic > Marine > Oceanic > Photic zone | place: Costa Rica: the Eastern... | reverse complement strand
TAATTTTGTTCAAGGAGATATTAGTGTTACTAATGGTTCAATAAGTAGTTTTGCTGGTTCAGGAACAACCTATACAGCAACATTTACACCATCGGCAGCAGGCCCTACAACAATAAAGGTTGAAGCGAATACATATACTGATGGCATTGGTAATAATAATCTAGCATCAAGTGTATTTAATTGGAATTATAATAATACACAACCAACTATGACAATTACTAGTAGTACTGTAAATGATGGAGACACATCTAATGATGCTTCTATTAGTTTAACATTTATTTCCTCAGTAGCAACAACTAATTTTGCTCAAGGAGATATTACTGTTACTAATGGTTCAATAAGTAGTTTTGCTGGTTCAGGAACAACCTATACAGCAACATTTACACCATCGGCAGCAGGCCCTACAACAATAAAGGTTGAAGCGAATACATATACTGATAGCATTGGTAATAATAATCAAGCATCAAATGTATTTAATTGGGATTATGCATTGTCTTCATCATCAACTTATAATATAGATGTAGTTAATGCAGGATTTAGTGCCTATAGTTTAACTGGAAATGATATAAACGGTGAGGTAACTGATAATAATCCACAAGTAGAATTTAATGTAGGTGATACTGTTAATTTTAATATAAATGCTTCTGGTCATCCATTTTGGATTAAAACAACAAAATCTACTGGAACTGGAAATGCTGTAGCTGGGGTACTAAATAATGGTAGACAGAATGGAGATGTTACTTGGACACCAGACACACCTGGTACATATTATTATATATGCCAACACCATAGTAACATGTATGGAGTTATAATTGTAAATTAATACTATAAAATTATAATTAAATCCATATAATGTAATAAAAATAATTTGTTTATAAAAATAAATTATTTTTATATTATAAAATGAATGTTCCAATTAAATATTTACCAAAAAGATTAACTAAAAAAGATAGAAAAATACTTAAAAAAGAATTAAAAAAATCAAGAAAAGGTTATAAAAAAGGAAAATATATAACAAGAAAAAAAGTTAAATCATTTAAATCAAAAAAATCACAACATATTTTAAATGCAGAGAGAATATATAAAATAAAGAATTTAAGAGTTAATAAAGAATTAGTAAAAAAAACTGGATGTTCTTCAAAATCTCTCAACGCCATAATTAAAAAAGGACAAGGTGCTTATTATTCTTCTGGTTCAAGACCAAATCAAAGCGCTCATTCGTGGGGTTATGCTAGATTAGGAAGTTCTATTTCAGGAGGTAAAGCAGCAGCAGTTGATTTTAATATATTAAATGATGGATGTATGAAAAATTCTAAAGCATTGAAATTAGCAAAAAATGCTAGAAAGAAATTTGGTTATGGCACAAGAAAAGTTCCTAAAACAAAAATATAAAAATTTAATTTTATTAAAAAGTAAAATAAAATTAAATATTTATCTTCTTTTAGTTTTCTTTCCTTTATTTTTTTTTCTTTTAGTTTTTCTTTTAGTTTTTCTTCTTTTTTTTCTACCTGCTTTTTGCGAACCGTGATTATTAGTAGATATTTGTTTAAAATATCTTCCACATTTACTTATACAATATTGTTTTTCATCACGTTCAATTAAATTTTTTTCCCTAAGCTCCTCTATCTTTTTTTGTAAGTGTTCCTTAGAATACGGCGCGAGATGTTTAGCACTAGTTCCTTTAATAACAAATTTTTCAGACATAATATATACTATAAGAAAATATTATTTTTAACGACTATATAATAAATCATTTGTTCGGGTTATTAATTATTTTTAAATTCATCAACATTTATTATACGATTTTTGAGATATTTATATTCATTTGAGTTAATATCTAATTTTCCTGAACCGGCTAATTCTAAATCGCCTAATATATTATTTTCTACATGTATATTTTTTTTAATTTCTTCAATTATTTTAGTATTAGACATAATTTCATTAAATATATTATTTTCTTCTTCATAAGAAATATTATTAACAGGATTTATTAAATGGTTTAAGAATATTCTTTCAGGTCCTAAATTATAAATTACTTCATTTATTTTATTTTGATTATTATTTATTAATTTATTAATAATATAATTTGTTAACTTTAAACTTGTATTATAATTATTATGATAATATTGCACTGCCATTGCTAGATATAAATTACTAAAAATATCAGACATTGCTCCGGAAAGCATTTGTTCTTTTTTTAATGACCCCCCTTTTAATGCAACAAAATTTGTTAAACATGCAAAGTCTAATAATTGCTTTTCTAATATTTTTGATGTTCCTGGTAATAAATTCGTAAAATTAAAAGTTGAAAAATATAAATTGAGAGAATGCATGATAATAGATTTTAAATTTTTCATAAAGGTTTTCTCATCATTTTGTAATACATTTTCTAATATTGGAAAAATATACGGATGTGATTTATTTAAACCCTGACCAAAGATTATTAATGAACGAGTTAATGTATTAGAACCTTCAACAGTAATTCCAATTGGAGCTGCTCTGTAAAATTTTTCTAAAAAATTACTATAACCTAAACATATTGCACCACCTCCTTGAATATCCATACCATGATTTAAAACTTCTCGTCCACGTTCAGTTGTTTGTTGTTTCATTATAGCGCTTATTACAGCCGGACTATCACCTGAATCTAGTATAGTATTTGTTAAATCAATAGAAGATTGAATAATCCATGTATTATATACCATAGCATTTATTTTTTCTTTTATTGCTTCCATATTAGAGAGAGGCATATTAAATTGAGTTCTAACTTTAGCATAATTTATTATTCCAAATGTAGCCACTTTTGAACTTGCATTTGCTGTTGCGGGTAAACTAATTCCACGGCCAGCTGATAAACAATCCATTAACATTTGCCAACCATCTCCAACTTTTTCTGGACCACCTATAATTTGATTAAGCTCTATATAAAATTCACCTTTTATAGTGCCATTTGGAAACCCAGCATTAAGCGGATTATGATGTGTTTCTTGAATTAATCCATCATGACCACGTTCTAATAATGCAAGACTAATTCCACTTTTATTATTTTTTAAAAATTTATTAGGGTCTTTTAAATTAAATGCAATACCCATTAAATTTGCAACTGGTGCTAATGTAATATATCGTTTATTAATTTTTACTTTTATCATTATTTTATTATTAATTTTAACAACTTCACCTTCATCAATTGAACCAGTAGCATCAGACCCATTATTAGGACCTGTCAACCCAAAACAAGGAATATAATTACCATTAGCTAAACCGGGTAAATATTTATTTTTTTGTTCTTCAGTGCCATAATGTATTAATAATTCACCAGGTCCAAGAGAATTAGGAACCATAGTCACAACTCCTAATGCAGGTTCAATGCTGGCTATCTTTGTTAGAATATTAGAGATTTCATTAACACTTAATTTTATACCTCCGTAACTTTCATCTATTAAAAAACTGAAATACTTATTTTCTGCTAAATAATTTATCCAATAATTAGAATCATTATTTGGATAAATTTTTGTTCCATCATAGCTATTAAATAATTTATCTAATTTAGATTCTGGAAATTTATTTTTTAAAGTATTTTTTTTTGGAAAGTTAATTTTACCCATTAAAATAGAACGGTCCAAAGATGTATTACCACTTCTTAATGCAATTAATTCTGTAGATGATATTTTTGGAATTTTATTTTTTATAATATTAAATATTTTTTTTGAAATCATAGTATTTATAATTTATGTAAATATTATGATTTTATACTAATGTAAATGACACTTGAGAGATTTATTACCTACTATAAAGTAAATCAGCAGTTCCAGATTGAAATCTCAAAATATTAAATCTCTCTTCCATAACAGTTAAATTATAATTATATTTATAAATACTAGTAGGTTCTTTAGAAGTAGCAATTACTTCACCAGTTATAGGATCGCATATTGTTTGGAAATCAACATTACTAAAATCAATTGGAGGATTTTCATGATTATTAAATTCAAATTCTATGTTTTTGAATTTATTAGTATTAAATGCACCAGTAGGTTGATATTTATGCGGATCAGTAGTTAAAGAAAAATTATAATGATACAATCCATCTTTTGAATTACCTTTTGTTTTAGTATATTTTTCTAATTTGTCATATATTCCTGCTGGAAATGAATTCTCTCTATATTTTCCATCAACAACAATTGCAAATTCTTTTATTATGTCTTTTTGATTAGTTTGATCGTAAACTGTAGGTTCATAACCGGTAATATAAATATTTTTTGATGTATCATTAATTTGATATATATCATTTGTTTTATAAAAAATTAAATCGTATGGAGAATCTAATTTAGTCAATTTTACAAGATTATTAGGAATTATATTTTCATATGGCCAATTTGTATAATTAGACCATTCATTCCTTTTATATACATCATCTCTCTGACTAAACCACATCCAATTTGATACCAATCCATTTGATTCTAAATTTACTTTATTAGATTTATTAACTCTTTCAAATTTATATTCATATACTTGTCTTATTAAATAATCTTGACTATTATTAGCAAATAAGGTTCTCTCTTGATTATCTAAAAAACATTGAGTAGTAATTAGATGAATATCAGTATTTATATTGGTTCGTTTATCTAAATAAATTGTACCAGATGAGATATCTCTAAATGGTGGTTCTTGAATAAATCTATAAAATCCATAACGAGTATCTTTATTTTGTGTTGCACGTATTCTAGGAATTTCATCATAACTAGTATATGAAGTATTATCTATTACATCTTTTATAGTAAATAAATCCTCAATTGGTTTTAAAGTAAAATTAATTTCTAATTCAGCATATTGTAAACAAATTAATGGTAATGCCATATTAGATAATAATGAAAACCATGTATTTAATGGTATATATAAATTATAACTACGAATAGAAGGTTCAATTCCATTTAAGCTAGCATCATGTAATTTATATGCATTTGGATAATTATTACTTCTATTAGAATAATTAGCAGGATTATTTAATTCCTTTACGTTACCAGTCATAATATTGTATAATTCTTTTTTATTGCTATCAAAATCACGTTCAACAACATTTTGTAAATAATTACCTGAAAATTTTTGAATAATACGTCCTCCTATTGTAAATATTACTTCATCAATAATTTGACTACCTATATTTTTAATCCATTGAAATTCGTAGGGCCTATATTCATTAGAAGAATATTTATAAATTGGACTCCAAATATTTGGTAATTTAATTACTAAATAAGTATCCATTAATAAGTCTCCATATCTAGGAATTTTAAAAGAAATATTAGTTTTTTGTGTCAAATGGATATTACTTTGTCCTTGCTGATCTACTCTATATTTTTGTAATCCAAAATTTGTATATTTTGCATATTTTGTTTTAAAAAAACTTTTACTTGGATTTCCATTTAAAATAATATTTTGATTTCCAATTGCTATTAAATTTAATAGTCCACCGGCCATTATATATTATTAATTATAATATTAATTATATTTATTATAAAATTTATTAAGTGTTTTTTATATTATAATAATATAATTAAAATGAATTCTAATATTACTTCGGATTTTAAAGAATTATATAATGATACAAAAAAGCAAGTTTCTGTATTATTAAGTTTAAATGATGATAAATCTTCTGTTTATTTTATACTATCATTAATTATTATAATATTTATTATTTTTTTAGTAATTTCTTGGGTTTTTTATACTTTAAGTAAAAAAGATGCAGCATGTAAAAAATTAAGTATAATATATTTAGATAATAGTCGCCATAAAACTTCTTCTTTTTTGAGAACTCCTAATAGTATTAAAAGTGAAGCATTACAAAAAAATAATCCAATAAATTTTTTTGACAATGAAAATAAATCTTTAATAAAAAATTATTATATTAAAACTGCATATAATGCATGTTGTGGTGATGGATATAAAAATAATTTTGTTAATATTTGTGCTTTAGAAAAATGTATTCAAATTGGTGCTAGATGTTTAGATTTTGAAATTTATTCTTATAATGGCGAGCCAATAGTAGCATCATCTACTGCTAATAATAATTCGATTAAAGAAACATACAATTATATAAAATTAACTAAATTATTTGATATTTTAAATAATAAAAGTTTTGATCAAACATATACATCGTGTGCTAATGATCCTATGTTTTTACATTTTAGAATAATGAGTGAAAATAAAGTAATATATGATAAATTTGGAGAATATATTGAAAAATATTTAATTAATAATAAAGGTAATAATTTTCTTAATAAAAATAAATATAATTATAGAAATACTGATCAAAATATATTTTTACAAGAATCTATATCCAATTTTGGTGCAAAATTTATTATTATGGTTCATACATTATATGTTCCTATTTTAGATAACAGTAAATTAGCAAAATATGTCCATATACGTTCTGGGTCAAATGCACTAAAATTATTGAGATATGAACAAATTGTTGCAGCAGGTAGAAATAATCCACTAATGATAGATGATTCACATAGAAATTTAATGATTGTTTTACCTAATTTAAATAATAGTTTAGAAAATTATGATCCACTTATACCTTTGAATAATGGATGTCAATTTGTAGCTATGAAATTTCAAAATATTGACAATAATTTAGTCGGATATTATAAAATGTTTACTGATTATGGTGGATATTCATTTGTATTAAAACCAAATGATTTACGTAGAGATATTATACCCCCTGAAGAACCTGCTGTAAATGTTCCATTAAATACACAACAAGAACGCTCCATTGGGTTTACTGGTAGTCTAGATGATGCTATAGAAGTAGAATGATAAATTATATATTAATAATTTTTGTTATTATAAATTATTAATATATATATAATGAAAGATATATCTTTCCAAGATAAAGAATTAAAAATTTTACGTGAAGCAGTCGATAATGCCAATATTATTTTAGGTGAAAAAATGGTTAAATCTGATAATATTAAAGAATTAATAAATATTTTAGAATATTTTATAAGAAACAATAAATGTCTTTGTTATGGTGGAACAGCAATTAATAATATTTTACCAGAGCAAGATAAATTTTACAATAAAAATGTTGAAATACCAGATTATGATTTTTTCTCTCCAAATGCTGTTGAATGTGCCAAAAAATTAGCAGACTTATTTTTAAAAGAAGGATATACTGAAATAGAAGCAAAATCAGGTATTCATACTGGAACATATAAAGTTTATGTAAATTTTATTCCACTAGCAGATATTACATTTTTAGACAACAGCTTATTTAATAATTTAATGAAAAAATCTATAAAAATTAATGGAATTTCTTATTGTCCACCAGATTATTTAAGAATGTCTATGTATTTAGAATTATCACGTCCTATGGGAGATGTAAGTAGATGGGAAAAAGTTTTAAAAAGATTAATACTATTAAATAAAAATTATCCACTGAGAGGAAATAATTGTAGAAATATATCTTTTCTAAGAGATTATGAAGATTCCAAAGATATTGCTGATGATATTTATAAAGTAGTTAGAAAATCTATTATAAATCAAGGACTTATATTTTTTGGAGGTTATGCAGCTAGTTTATATGGTAAATATATGCCTAAAAAAGAAAAAAAACAACTTTCAAATATTCCCGATTTTGATGTATTATCAGATGATGCTAAATCAAGTGCCTATATAATTAAAGAACAACTTATTTATGAAGGTTATAATAATATTATTATTAATAAAAAATCTGGAATTAGTGATTTAATATCTGAACATTATGAAGTTATGATCAAAAATAACAACAATATTGACGTTTTATGTTATGTATATAATACTACTTCATGTCATAGTTATAATGTTATTTATATTAATGGAGAAAAACTTAAAATTGCTACTATTGATACTATGTTAAGTTTTTATTTGGTTTTTATTTTTATAAATAGACCATATTATGATGTAAATCGATTGTTATGTATGTCTGAATATTTATTTAAAGTTCAACTTAGAAATAGATTAGAACAAAAAGGCTTATTAAAAAGATTCACTATAAATTGTTATGGAAAACATAAGACATTAGAAGATGTTAGATCTAATAAAGCAAAAAAATATAAAGAACTTCGGCAAAAAAATTTAAAATCTGGCAACAAAGAATATGATAAATATTTTTTAAGATATATTCCATCAGAACTTTCTAAAACTAAACAATTTAAAAGAAAAAGTCATAAAAAAACAAAAAAACAAAAAAACAAAAAAAGTAAAAAAAATTGATATTATTTATTTAACTTATGTTAATAATATCAATTATAAATATTACACATTAATTTATAGTTATTAACTAAATATTATATATAATACATTTGCTTCTTCTTTTTGATATATTTTTACATTTTTTTGTTTTACCATTAACTATATTTTTTATTTTACAACTTTTATTTGAAATTACACATCTTCTATAATATGACTTTTTTACATCTATTAAATAAGGAATTATTAACTCTGGATTACTTCTCTCTACATGACCTTGAAATCCATAAAATGGATAATTTTTATATTTTATAATTTCTATAAATTCTTTATTGTTTTTATCTTTTGTTTTTGCAAATAACTTTATTTTTTTTGTTTTATTTATCATTTTTGGAGAGACACCTAATTTATTATTATGAACTATCTTTTTTGATTTATTATAAAATTTACTTAGTTTCTCTCCATCTTTTGTAAATTTTGTATGCTTATTATAATTATAATAAGCATCAACATCTATAAATAATTTATTTTTATCTTCATTACTTTCAATTAACATAGAATTTTGAAATCCATGACATATTAATAGAATTGGTAGCAATCTCTCAGATTTATTTATAGACTTTGCCATTTTTAGTATTATTTTTTGTTTTTTTAAATGTTTTGTAAATTCATGACTGTAATAATAATTACCTATTTGACTACCTGGGAATAGCAACCCATCTACATTTTTTAATAAATTTTTTAATTTAATTTTTGAGAGATTATAAGGAATTATTAAAAAATCTATATTATTAATTTTAAAAAATTTTATAAAAAAACTTGTTAAAAATACCTGTTCTCTCTTCTCTTCATTATTTATATAAGGACTTGCTAAAATTCCTACAACTGGTTTATTCATAATAATATAACAAAATATTTATATAGTATCTGTTTATTTTTTCAAATCTAAAATTCCTTTTATTGATTTATATTAATATATTATTTTATATAAATGAAAAACAAAAGAAACAAAAAATATAAACTTAAAGCTGGCTCTTATGCTAGAAAATTAGATGAACTTATACCACCTATTGGTTCAAGAGAATTTGATTTAGAACAAATAGAACTGTAACGCCTGCTCCCAGATCTAAATCAGGATGTACAAGGGGAAATACTTATAGAACTGCTTGCAGGTCAAGAATTTAGGAATGATACTCAACAAATTAATCTAGCTAGATTAAATCAACTTAATAGAGTAAATCAAACTAGAGAAGAAAATTTTCGTCTTCGAGAACAACAAGACGAAGAAGAATTTAATAGAAGAATAAGGCAACGACGTGGAACAAATAAAAAAACAAAGAAATTAAAAAGAAGAAAAACAAGACGCGGTAATAAATAAACAAATAATTTTTAGAATAAATTAATATATAATATTATATTATATTATATTTATGCCTATTAAACCTATTCATTATGCATTATCAGCTAATAATAAAATATTTATTGAAGATTTAATTAGAATGGACCCAGAACAATTTAAAAGTGATTTAGAAAAAGTTAATGCAGCAAATACATTGGTAAGATTGAGTAAAAGTTCAAGAAAAAGAAAAAGAAGTAGCGGAAAAACAGTAAAAAAAAAAATCAAAAGAAGAAAAATATTACGTGTTCGTAAATAATAATTTTAATATTTATTTTTTTATAAATATTAAAATTATAACCATTGTGTTAAACATCTTATTCCTCCACTTTCATCTAATAAATTATTATATTTAATAGTATATACTTTATAACCTAATAATGTAAGTAAAATTCTAAAAGGTTCAAATTCTGGTTTATCAGTTGTAATAATATTTTTTTTAATAATTAATATATTTGTAGCAAGATTAGGTTGACAATTACATAAAATATTTTCAATAACTACTATAGTATAATTTTTTTTTAAATTATTAGGTAAAGATTTTATATAAGTTTTTGAATAAAATATAATATTATTTACTATAGTTAAACAACAATCCAAGTGTAAAGTATTATGATTTATTTTTATGATATTTTTATAAGGAAAAGTTTTTTTTAAATAATTATAGCCAGCAATATTAGTTCTCTTATTAATACCAATGAAAATATTATTTTTATCTTGTATTATATCTCCTCCTTCGATTTTAATATTTTCAGGTAATTCAATATAATTTTTTAGATATTTAATAATTAAATTTTTTTCGTTTTGTCTGTTAATTTTAAGAGTATCTGAATTAGTGTTATTACATAAAAAAGTTTTATTGTCTATTTTAAAAAATAAATCTCTTATCCATAAAACATTACATAAATTATTATTATCAATTTGAATTACTTTAATACCTAAATGTTTTAATATATTTTTTAAATCATTTAATATTCTTTTTTTAACAAAAGTAGATGTGATGGTTTTTTTACTACAATTTTTATCTATATATGGATTACCTATAAGGATAGACATTATATATTATAAATATTATTGCATGGTCATAAATAAAAATTTTAATATTTATTGTTTTTATAAATATTAAAGTTATATGATGTATTATCATATGAAGAATATTTTAGCTTATCCGAGTTTAGGAAAGCCGACAAGATTCGCTCCAATACCGAAGCCAGCACCTGAGCGCGCACTTGCACCCATTGATGGAACAAAGGTATCAAGAATACTAAATGTTGCAGCGGCCATTAAAGCAATAATAGCAATTTCCTCAAATTTCAAAGCACGT
>Ga0163111_10002915_pt1 | contig 10949 bp, 8 predicted proteins | sample CRUFie1St18metaG_FD_109645 | JGI IMG/M metagenome (GOLD analysis project Ga0163111, IMG submission 109645) | Marine microbial communities from the Costa Rica Dome - CRUD Field 142mm St18 metaG | ecosystem: Environmental > Aquatic > Marine > Oceanic > Photic zone | place: Costa Rica: the Eastern... | reverse complement strand
CCTCGGCTCTCGCGGCACGGCGCATGGCCCGCGGGGCAGTGAAGGACCGACCCGTGCTGGGCAGCTGGCAGGCACTGCTGGACTATCTTTCGATCGACATGGCCCATCTCACGCACGAGCGCGTGCGAGGCCTTTATCTCGACACGCAGAACCGCCTTATCCTCGACCACCTGCTCGCGGAAGGATCGGTCGACGAAGCCGCAATCCACCCGCGCGAGGTGATCCGCAAGGCCTTCGATATCGGTGCCACCGCGCTGATCCTCGTGCACAACCACCCCAGCGGCAATCCCGAACCCAGCCGCGCCGACATCGCGATTACCGCGCGCATCGCCGAGGCCGGACGACTGCTTGGCGTGACCGTGCACGATCACGTCATCATCGGCCGCGAAGGCAATGTCTCGCTTCGCGCCAAGGGCCTGATCTGATCAGTCGGGCATGAGCCCGTACCCTTCGTAGCGGCGGGCGATTTCGGGATTGATGCGCTGTGCATGCAGCAGGTCGTCGCGCCCGCGCCGATCGCCTCCTTCGAGCCGGATCAACCCGCGCAGATAAAGGCTGGAAGCCTGCCCCGGCTCTTCCGCAAGGGCTGCATCCAGATCGGCCATTGCCTCTTCCTTGCGGTTCATCCGGTAAAAGGCGAGCGCGCGGCTATCGAGTACACCCGCCGAATTTCCCGACACCGCGACCGCCCGGTTGCAGACCTCTTCGGCCAGTTCGACCTGGAAATCCCAGATGCCCGCTGTCCAGCATTGCGAATTGAGCAGCACGGCTTCATCGGGCCGCTCATCGAGCCATATCTGCAGTCGGTCCCATGCTTCTGCCGTGCGATCGGCATGGCCCGAGATTTCCGACCAAACGACTTCGGCGTCGACCCCCTGGTCGCCCGACAGGCCCAGCTGGTCGATCAGGTCGAGTGCTTCTTCGGCGCGTCCCGCACGCGCGAGGCGGAAACCGTAGGCGGTGGCGTACTGAAGGTCGCCCTGCAATTCGAACGCCATCTGCGCATCGGCAAGCGCCGCATCGTGATCGCCGATTGCATCGTATGCATCGGCGCGAAGCACGAGCGTTTCGGGATCCGTCTCGAGTTCGATAGCGCGATCGAAGTCGGATATCGCCCCTTCGAAGTCGCGCGCCAACACACGCAGCGTCGCACGGAAATTGTGAAACGCGGCAAGATCGCCCTTCAACTCGATGAGCCTGGTTGCACCGGCGATATGCGGTTTAAGCTGCTTGGCCACCGTCTTGTCGTCGAGTTCCCAATAGCGGTGGGGATCGGCGATCCGCAGCATCGGGTCGCCGCTGGCGATCCGCCGCATGGCACGCCGCTGCTCGCCAAGATCGGACGCCGGGATCTCGGCGGGAATGTACGAGGCGGAATCGGCAATCGCGAGGGTTTCGCCGGCGAGGCGGATCGCGCGCTTGAATCGCACGCCGGCTGCCGTTTCGTCGAGGTCCGCGATCCCCGTCAGCTGCGTCCCGCCGCCCCCGGGGGGCAGCCGATAGTCCCATTGCTGCTCGATCGCCAGCGGGCCGCGTACGCGATAAGGAATGTCGCGCCAGGCCGAGCGCGCGCGATTGGGCTTGAAGTCCCAGTTGACGGTGGCACCTGGCAAACGGTGTATCGCCGTACCGCGCTCGAAGCCGAACTGGTCGAAGGTCATTCCCTCGGCAGCCAGCAGGACCGTTCCGGCATCGTCGTCATAACTGATCGTGGCATCGTACACGAGACCGCCGATCAGGTCCTCGAGATAGTTGGTCGCCACGCCGACCACGGCGAACTGTTCCTGTTCCGCAGCCTGCGCGCGCAGCCGCGCGCCCATCACGCCCCGCAGTTCGATTTCCGCCGAATAGAGCACCGGCATGTCGACCCCGGCGGACATGTCGTAGGTCACGCGCATGGTCCGATCGGCGGATTCGGGCCAACGCTGTTCGACCTCGATCAACCCGGCGCCCTCGGGCCGCAGCGGAAGCGCCCAGCCGAATTCGAGGACTTCGTCGATGGTTGCGACCCGGGTGCCCGCGCTGGTGCCGTCGAGCCAATAGTCCTCGCCCGCGATGGTCGCGCGTACGATCATGTGATCGAAGGCACCGGGGATCGGCTGCGAGATGGCGACCGCATCGCCATTGTCGCTATCGACGAGAACGGCCTCGGCCTCGATGCCCATGGCGCGCAGCATGGTCAGCAGCAGCAGGCTCTTGGCCTTGCAGTCACCGTAGCGATTGGCCCAGGTGTCGTGCGGCGATTGCGGCAGGTAATTGCCCCCGTCCATGCCGTTGAGCAGATAGGTAACCTCGTCCTGCACCATCCGCAGGGCCATCGCCGCGCGCTCGACGGGATCCCTGGTCGCCGCTTCGATCCGCGCCACTTCGCGGCTGATGGCGTCGCCGGGTTCGAGCAGGTTCTCGGTGGCGTAAAAGCCGCTCATCGACTGCGACACTTCGGCCCAGTCGGCAAAGCTGCCGATCTGGATTTGTGGCGCAATCGTGAAGCGGCCCGGCGCGTCCTCGGGCATTGCCTTCGGCTCGGGCACAGGCAGGTTGAAATCGAGCACGGCAAAGCCGCCCTCGCTCCAGCTTTCGGGCTGCTTGACATCCCCCAGCGTCTTCCACTGCATCGGCACCGTGTCGGGCCATGACAGCCGCAGACGGCCGGTCCCGATCTTGGTCGGTTCGGCGAGGATGGGTTCGGCCGCCTGCATCGCGCCCGCCAGCGCCTGGTCGCGCAGGCTGGTGGAAGAGGTCACGCGCAGCACGTCGCCCAGCACGAGGCCCGGCACGGCAAATGCTGCGGTCAGTGCGCCATTGACCGAGCGGCGCTCGAGTTCGCGTTCGCGGCGCAGGATTTCGGGGCGCAGCCCCTGCGCCAGCAGGTCGATGACCGCGCCGTCACGCAGGATTTCCAGCCGGTGCACGGCAAGATCGCCCTTGTCGGGCAGCCACGACAGCTGGATCGTCCCCATCTGCTGGAGCGCCTGCGTGGTGTCGAGCCGATAGGCGATATCGGTATAACGCGTGACGACCCCGTTCTCGAACCGAATCTGTCGGTCGTAGAGCGGGACGTTGTCGCGCGACTCCGCGATCCCGCCGTCATACAGCGGTTCGACCCATGCGGGCGTTTCGACAAAACCGACATCTTCTCCCGCAAGCGCCGGGGCGGCAAGGATCAAGATGGGTGCGACAGCAAGCGACCGGTACGACAAGTCTTTGGAACTCCCCCTGAATTCGCCCAGCTTACCGGCTGGCCGGGACCCTGCCAAGATAGCGCTGCCGCGCGTGCGGGTTTCATCCCCGAACGTGTCGGAGGATACACAGCCGAACTTGCGCCGGCCCGACCTTGCTATTCGGTCGCGCCCGGCCTAGCGGCTGCCACGTTTCCGCCCACAACCGCTATTCGGAGCTTACCATGGTCCCCCGCTACGCCCGTCCCGAAATGACTGCTCTGTGGGAGCCCGAAGCGAAGTATCGCATCTGGTTCGAGATCGAGGCGCACGCGACCGAGAAGCTCGGCGAATTGGGCGTCGTGCCCGAAAGCGCCGCCAAGGCCCTGTGGGACTGGTGGGCGACCGATCCGAAGATCGATGTCGAGGCGATCGACGCGATCGAAGCGGTCACCAAGCACGACGTGATCGCCTTCCTTACCTGGGTCGCGGAGAATGTGGGCGAAGAGGCTCGCTTCATGCACCAGGGCATGACCAGTTCGGACGTGCTCGACACCACGCTCGCGGTCCAGCTGATGCGCTCGGCCGATATCCTGCTGGCCGATCTCGACGCGCTGCTGGCGGCCATCAAGTGCCGCGCGGAAGAGCACAAATACACCCCGACGATCGGGCGCAGCCACGGCATCCATGCCGAACCGGTGACCTTCGGGCTCAAGCTCGCACAGGCCTATGCCGAGTTCGACCGCTGCCGCACCCGGCTTGTCGCGGCGCGCGCGGAAATCGCCACCTGCGCCATCTCGGGCGCGGTCGGGACCTTCGCCAATATCGACCCGCAGGTTGAAGAGCATGTCGCGGAGAAGCTCGGTCTCGCGGTCGAGCCGGTGTCGACGCAGGTCATCCCGCGCGATCGGCACGCCATGTTCTTTGCAACGCTGGCGGTGATCGCGGGTTCGATCGAACGGCTGGCGGTAGAAGTTCGTCACCTGCAGCGCACCGAAGTGCTCGAAGCCGAAGAGTATTTCTCGCCCGGCCAGAAGGGGTCGAGCGCGATGCCGCACAAGCGCAACCCGATCCTCACCGAGAACCTCACCGGCCAGGCACGCATGATCCGCGCCTACGCGCTACCCGCGCTGGAAAACGTGGCGCTGTGGCACGAGCGCGACATCTCGCACTCGTCGGTCGAACGCTTCATCGGCCCCGACGCCTGCATCACGCTCGATTTCGCGCTCGCGCGGCTGACCGGCGTCGTCGACAAGCTGCTGGTCTATCCCGAACGCATGCAGGCGAACATGGACCGCATGGGCGGGCTGATCCATTCGCAGCGCGTGCTGCTGGCGCTCACCCAGAACGGCGTCAGCCGCGAGGACGCCTATAGGCTCGTCCAGCGCAACGCGATGAAGGTCTGGGAATCGGACGGCAAGCTGATGCTGCTCGACCTCCTCAAGCAGGACGAGGAAGTCACCGCGGCGCTCAGCCCCGAACAGCTGGAAGAGAAATTCGACCTCGAGTATCACTTCAAGCAAGTGGACACGATCTTCGCACGGGTCTTCGGCTAGACGCGGCAATGTCCGCGGCCTAGCATCGCATCGAACGAGACAAGAGGGGGCTTCACGCCATGCAGATCGTGCGCACAATCGGTTGGGTCCTGCTGCTGTTTTCGCTGCTCGCATTCAGCTTCTTTAACTGGAAACCGGTCGAGGTTCAGATCTGGTCGAACCTCGTGCTCGAGACCAAGCTGCCCGCGCTGGTGGTGGTGTCCTTCCTGCTCGGCCTGATCCCGATGTGGCTGGTCCACCGCGCCAGCAAATGGCGCGCGACGCGCCGGATCAATGCGCTTGAAACCGCGACCAACCGTCTGGCGACGCCAGCTCCCGCGCCTGCCGCGGCTGCGGCCCCCGCCAGCGCCGCAGCTGCAACGCCCGCCCCGCCCAGCCCCGACCTTCCCCCCGAACCGGCCAATCCGGTCGAACCCGAGCCTTCGAAACCCGCATGACCAACCCGATCTATCTCGCACTCGACGTTCCGCACCTGCGCGACGGCCTCGACCTTGCGAAGAAGGTCAAGGGGCATGTCGGCGGCATCAAGCTGGGGCTCGAGTTCTTCTGCGCCCACGGCGCGCACGGGGTGCACATGATCGGCCAGCTCGGCCTGCCGATCTTCCTCGACCTCAAGCTCTACGACATTCCCAACACCGTTGCCGGCGCGATGCAGGCGATCCACGTGCTCGAGCCGAGCATCGTCACCGTCCATGCCAGCGGCGGTCGCGCCATGATGGAAGATGCCAAGGCCGCGGCCAGTGAGAACACCAAGGTAGTCGGCGTCACCATGCTCACCAGCATGGACGACCAGGACCTGACGCGCACCGGTATCGACGGCAGCGCGCATGACCATGTGATGCGCCTGACCGATCTTTCGCGCGAAGCCGGGCTCGACGGGATTGTCTGCTCGGGCCAGGAAGTCAAATCGGTGCATGATCGCTGGAAGGACGGTTTCTTCGTCGTGCCCGGCCTGCGCCCCGCAGGCAGCGCGGTCGGCGACCAGAAGCGGGTCGTCACCCCCCGGCAGGCGCGCGACGACGGCGCGAGCGTGCTGGTCATCGGACGACCGATCAGCAGGGCAGCCGATCCGGCGCAGGCAGCGCGCGAAATCGAGGCAACGCTGTAGGCTTCCCATGAGTGTCGCAATCAAGATCTGCGGGCTTTCGACGCCCGAAACCGTCGACGCCGCGATCGAGGCCGGCGCCACGCATATCGGACTGGTGCATTTCGAACCCTCGCCGCGCCATGTCCCGCTAGACCTGGCGCGGGAACTGCGCGAGCAGGCCCGCGGCAAGGCCAAGGTGGTGCTGCTGATGGTCAATGCCGATCCCGAACTGACCGGGCGCGCGCTCAACGCGATCAAGCCCGACATTATCCAGTTTCACGGCAGTGAAACGCCCGAATGGATCGGGGGCATCCGCCGCAGCCTGCCCTATGAAGTGTGGAAGGCCGTCGGCCTCAAGGATGCGGGCACGCTGACGCGCAGCAGGAAATACATCGGTAAGGTCGATCGCCTGCTGTTCGACGCCCCGGCAAAAAAACTGCCGGGCGGCAATGGCATCGCCTTCGACTGGTCGCTTCTCGCCGGTCACGAGCATGAGATCGACTGGGCGCTGGCGGGCGGCCTCACCCCCGACAATGTCGCGCAGGCGATCCGCGAAACCGGCGCGCCGCTGGTGGATACGAGTTCGGGTGTTGAATCCGCGCCCGGCGTCAAGGATACGGCACGTATCGCCGCATTCTGCCGGGCCGCACTGGCCGCCTGACCCTGCCGCCGGCCGCCTGACCCCGCCGCCTGCCGCGCGCGTTTCGCAGTCCTGATCACCTGCGAAGAAGCAAAGCTGTCTCGACTTCGCCGCGCGGCATGGGCATGGGGATGGCGATGACCGAGACCAACCCCAATTCCTTCCGCAACCAGCCCGACGACCGCGGCCATTTTGGCGATTATGGCGGCCGCTATGTCGCAGAAACGCTCATGCCGTTGGTGCTCGAACTCGAGCGCGAATACCGCAAGGCGCAGGCGGACCCCGAATTCCAGCGCGAATTCGACGATTTGCTCGAACACTATGTCGGCCGGCCCTCGCCGCTTTACCATGCCGAGCGGCTGACCGAGGCACTCGGCGGCGCGCAGGTCTGGTTCAAGCGCGACGAGCTCAATCACACTGGCGCGCACAAGATCAACAATTGCATCGGCCAGATCCTGCTGGCGATCCGCATGGGCAAGACGCGCATCATCGCGGAAACCGGGGCGGGCCAGCACGGGGTCGCCACCGCAACGGTCTGCGCACGCTTCGGCCTGCCCTGCGTGATCTACATGGGCGCAGAGGACGTGCGGCGCCAGTCGCCCAATGTCTTCCGCATGAAGTTGCTCGGCGCGGAAATCGTCCCCGTGACCAGCGGGCGCGGCACGCTGAAGGACGCGATGAACGAAGGGCTGCGCGACTGGGTCGCGAACGTGCACGACACTTTCTACATCATCGGCACCGCCGCCGGGCCGCACCCCTACCCCGAACTGGTGCGCGACTTCCAAAGCGTGATCGGCCGCGAGGCGCGGCAGCAGATGCAGGACCGGATCGGCCGCCTGCCCGATCTGCTGGTCGCGGCGATCGGCGGCGGCTCGAACGCGCTCGGCCTGTTCCACCCCTTCCTCGACGATCCGGACGTGAAGATGCTCGGCGTGGAGGCGGCAGGTCACGGCCTCGACGGCGACGAACACGCCGCAAGCCTCCTCGGCGGCTTCCCCGGCGTGCTCCACGGGAACAAGACCTATCTGCTGCAGGACGACGACGGCCAGATTACCGAGGGCCATTCGATCAGCGCAGGCCTCGATTATCCCGGAATCGGCCCCGAACACGCCTGGCTCAAGGATATGGAGCGCGTCGAATACACCGCGATTACCGACGACGAAGCGCTCGAGGCCTTCCAGCTCCTCTGCCGTACCGAAGGCATCATCCCCGCGCTCGAACCCAGCCACGCCATCGCTGCGGTGGCCAAGCGCGCGAAGGAAATGCCCAAGGACAGCGTGATCCTCGCCAATTTGTGCGGCCGCGGCGACAAGGACATCTTCACCGTCGCGGAAAAGCTCGGGGTGGAGATGTGAAGTGCGGCCAGTGGAACCGCAGTGCGGGAAGCATTGATGCTGTCCTACACGGCTCGTTCCATGTCATGGGTAGCGCATGAACCTTCGCCACCCTCTCGCTTCCCCGCTGCGCAAGCAGCCGGTGGCGCATATCCCGCTTTTCATCGTCTGGACAGTGTAACACCCGGTCCATGTCTCAGACTTCTGCCGAGTTAGATGAACGATCCTGATCCTATGAGCACCCCGACCCGCCTCTCGAACGCCTTCGCCAAGCCGCAGCCGGCACTCGTCTGCTTCCTCACAGCAGGAGACGGCGACACCGCGGCCAATCTCGACGCCTTGGTCGAAGGCGGCGCCGATGTGATCGAGCTTGGGATGCCCTTCACCGATCCGATGGCGGACGGCCCCGCGATCCAGCAGGCCAATATCCGCTCGCTCGGCAAGGGCACGACGACCGCCGATGTGCTGCGCATCGCGACCGAGTTCCGCCAGCGTCATGCGCAAGTGCCGCTGGTGCTGATGGGCTATGCGAACCCGATGATCCGCCGCGGACCGGAATGGTTCGCGGCGGCCGCGAAGGAGGCGGGCGTCGATGGTGTGATCTGCGTCGATATCCCGCCGGAAGAAGACGACGCTCTCGGCCCCGAACTGCGCGCTGCGGGGATCGCACCCATCCGGCTCGCGACCCCCACCACCGACGACAAGCGCCTGCCCGCAGTGGTCGATGGATCTCAAGGCTTCCTTTATTACGTCGCAGTCGCGGGCATCACCGGCATGCAGCAGGCGGCGATCGAATCGATCGAGGCCAATGTGTCGCGCATTAAGGCGGCGACCGATATTCCCGTCGCAGTCGGCTTCGGTGTGCGCACGCCCGAGCAAGCCCGCGAGATCGCGCGCGTGGCCGATGGCGTGGTCGTCGGATCGGCGCTGGTCGAACTGGTCGCCGAACATGGCGATGACGCTCCCGCGAAGCTGCGCGAGCTTACCGCTGCGCTTTCCGACGCCGTGCGCACGGCCCGGTAACGTGTCGCCCCTGCGCAGGCAGGGGCCCAGATAACCTCGTATCTAGCGACACCCGGAAGCTCATCTGGATCCCCGCCTGCGCGGGGATGACGGTCTTGCTCAGGCTCGCTGTCTATTTGAGCTTTGTGACAACCCGACTATAGGCCCATCGCATGAACTGGTTCACCCGCGTCCGCAATTCGATCACCTCGCTGTCCAAGCGCAGCACGGAAAAAGACCTGTGGGTCAAGTGCCCCAGCTGCCAGCAGATGGTCTTCGCGCAGGAATACGAGGACAATTTCTATGTCTGCCCGCGCTGCGGCCATCATGGCCGGATCGGTGCCGACGAGCGGTTGCGGCAATTGCTCGACGAGGGCTTCGACGTCCTCCCCATCCCCGATGTGAAGGAAGACCCGCTCAAGTTCCGCGATACGTCGAAATACACCGATCGTCTGAAAAAGGCGCGCGCCAAGAGCCCGCACAAGGACGCCTTCCTCGTCGGATCGGGCGCGATCGAGGGCAAGCCCGCAGTGGTGGGCGTGCAGGACTTCGGCTTCATGGGCGGATCGATGGGCATGGCGGTGGGCACCGCCTTCTGCCAGGGCGCGGAGCGCGCGCTGACGCGGCATTGCCCCTATATCGTCGTCACCGCTGCGGGTGGCGCGCGTATGCAGGAAGGCATTCTCAGCCTGATGCAGATGCCCAAGGCAACCGTGATGACGCGCCGCCTCAAGGAAGCCAAGCTGCCCTATATCGTCGTGTTGACCGACCCGACCACGGGCGGCGTCACCGCGAGCTACGCCATGCTCGGCGACGTGCACATCGCCGAACCGGGCGCGCTGATCGGCTTTGCCGGCCAGCGGGTGATCCAGGACACGATCCGCGAACAGCTGCCCGATGGATTCCAGCGCGCCGAATACCTGCACAAGCACGGCATGGTCGACATGGTGGTGCATCGCCACGACCTGAAGGACACGCTGGCGACGCTGCTGGATTACCTGGCGCCCGCCAAGGCTGCCTGAGCCGCGGCATGCGGGATTTCGCCCGCTCCGAAAGCCCCGCAGTGCAGCGCCAGCTAGACCGGCTGGGCCGCCTGTCGGTGCCCGAGGGCCGATTGGGGCTCGCAACGATCCGCGCGCTGCTTGATCGGCTCGGCAATCCGCACCTGCGCCTTCCGCCGGTGTTCCACGTCGCGGGCACCAACGGCAAGGGTTCGACCTGCGCCTTCCTGCGCGCGATGCTCGAAGCCGAGGGACACCGCGTGCATGTCACCACCAGCCCGCACCTCGTGCGCTACAACGAGCGCATCCGCGCCGCGGGCGAACTGATCGACGACGAAAGGCTCGCCGAGCTGCTTGGCGAAGTGCTCGACATCGGCGAGGATCTCGCCCCGAGCTTCTTCGAGGTGACGATCGCCGCGGCGTTCACCGAGTTCGCCCGCGTCCCGGCCGATGCCTGCGTGATCGAAGTCGGGCTCGGAGGACGTTTCGATGCCACCAATGTGCTCGAGCGCCCGGCCGCTGCGGGCATTGCGGCATTGGGGATCGATCACGAGCGCTTCCTGCTCGCGCCCGAAGAAGGCGTGCCGGAGGCACCGCTCGCACGGATCGCCTTCGAAAAGGCCGGGATCGCCAAGCAGGGGCGACCGCTCGTCACGCTGCATTATCCCGACGATGCCACTGCCGAGATCGAGCGGATCGCCGCAAAGCGCGGCTCGCTCCTTGCGATGCGCGGACGCGATTGGTCATCCGATGCGCTGGGACACATGCTGCATTATTCGGACGCGAAAGGCGAATTGCACCTGCCCGTCCCGTCGATGGTCGGCGCGCATCAGGCAGAGAATGCAGCGCTGGCGATAGGCCTGCTGCGTCATCAGAGCATGGTTTCGGTCGGCGAAGAAGCCTTGAAGGCAGGATTGCGCAGCGCGCACTGGCCCGCGCGGCTCCAGCGGCTGGCCGACGGACCGCTGACGCAGGAACACGAGGTCTGGCTCGACGGGGGACACAACCCGAGCGCGGGGGCCGCGCTGGCACAGCATTTCGAAGGACAGCGGCTGCATCTGGTGCTTGGCATGCTCGAGGCGAAGGACCCCGCCGCGCTCATCGGGCCGCTGGCGGCCAATTGCGCGAGCATCACCGCGGTCCCCGTACCCGATCACGACTTCCACCGCGT
>Ga0163111_10002914_pt1 | contig 10950 bp, 11 predicted proteins | sample CRUFie1St18metaG_FD_109645 | JGI IMG/M metagenome (GOLD analysis project Ga0163111, IMG submission 109645) | Marine microbial communities from the Costa Rica Dome - CRUD Field 142mm St18 metaG | ecosystem: Environmental > Aquatic > Marine > Oceanic > Photic zone | place: Costa Rica: the Eastern... | reverse complement strand
GTGAAGAATTGGTCACGGTCCGCCCCGTCTGTGTTGACACGGCGGGTCGTCGACCACGTCTCTCCGCCATCGTCGGAGTAGGTCAGCCACACGTCGGTGTCGCCATTGCGGGTGTCCGTCCAATTGATGTAGATGCGGCCACGGTGCGGTCCATTGCTGGTGTCCACACACGTCACGGGCATGCCGTTGACGCGGCCGATGCCGGGGATGGTTTGGTCCCATCCGCCGACGATGTCGGCGACGATGTGGTCCTCGCCCCAGGTTTGGCCCCCATCCATGCTCTTGTCGAAGTAAATCCACGGACCGAGTGCCCATGCCACGACAATCTCGCCGTTCACGCCGACTGCAGGAACGGCGCCTTCGGCCGTGTCGTCGCTGTCGATGCAATCGCCTGCCTTGTCGCTGACGCGGACAGGCGTCGACCACTTCTTGCCTTTGGCGTTGGCGAAACTGCACAAGATGGTGGTGCTGTCGCCGGGTTCCTCGCTGCCGTAGGCGTCAAATTGGGTCCAACACGCGTGAATGCGTGAACCGTCGTGGTTGACAACGGCCCACTCCTTGTCCTGGTCTTTGGGCGGCGTGTGGCCCATGCCCCCGCCTTTGGACCAGGACTTTCCGCCATTGGTGGAGCGTTGGCACACAATCCGGTCGAGCAAGGCCTCGCTGCGCCATCCCATCCCCTCAGGATCGCTGAGGTGCAAAAAATAGAAGTCGCCCGTCGGGCTGGCCACCACACAGGGGTCGCCAAACACACCGAGCGGCGAAGTCAGCTTGTCCTTGATCCAGGTTTGGCCCCCGTCCTCTGAGCGGTACACATTGTCCAAGATGCTGCCCGCCACCACGACATTGGGGTTAGTCGGGTCCATGGCAATGCTCGGCTCGCAGGGCTGGTACCCTTTGCCGTCCCACACGTCGAGTCGGACGTTGGGGGTTTGGGCTTGGGTGCTGAACGTGACACACGCCGTGAGCAGCAGGGTCAGCGCGTGAGGCACACTCATCCGTTCCATGTGCGGTACTGTTGAGCGTATTCCTTCGCGAAATAGGTCAAAATCACATCGGCCCCAGCCCTGTGGATGCTCAAGAGCATCTCAGGCATCGCCTTGTTGTAGTCAATCCAGCCCTTCTCAGCCGCGGCTTTGAGCATGGCGTATTCGCCGCTGACGTTGTAGGCGGCGATGGGACGGTCACTGAATTCCTTCAAGGCCAAAATGACATCGAGGTAGCACAACGCCGGCTTGACCATCAGCATGTCGGCACCCTCGGCCATGTCCAGCTCCGCCTCGCGCAGGGCTTCCGTGCGGTTGGCAGGATCCATTTGGTACGTCTTCTTGTCGCCGTGCTTGGGCGCACTCTCAAGGGCATCGCGAAATGGGCCGTAGTAGGCGCTGGCATACTTCGCTGTGTAGCTCAAGATTCCCGTGTCGGTGTATCCGGCAGCGTCGAGGGCGTCTCGGATGACGCCCACACGGCCGTCCATCATGTCGGACGGACCGATGCTGTCAAAGCCGGCCTCGGCCTGAACCACCGCCATGTCTGCAAGGATGGGCAAGGTGAGGTCGTTCACGATTTGGCCTCCTTGCACCACCCCATCGTGGCCGTCAGAACTGTAGGGGTCCATGGCCACATCGCTCATCAACCACGCTTCGGGGAAGCGGGACTTGATGGCCCGGGCAATGCGGAGATAAAAGTTCTCCTTCGACACCCCGTACGAGGCCTTGGTGTCTTTGAGTACGTCGTCCACCGCGGGAAACAGTACAAACGACGACACTCCCAACGCCATGGCCGATTCAACCTCGCGCAAGGCGTGGTCCTCTGTCACCCGATCGATGCCGGGCATGGACAAAATGGGCTCTCGGCGGTTCGCACCGTCAAGTACAAACAGGGGGAAAATCAAATGATCCGGCGTCAAGTGCGTTTCACGCACCAGTCCACGCACCGCATCTGACCGACGGTTCCGGCGAGGACGTTGTGACAAATCGTAAGACATCAGGGCTTCAGGGCATTCAGTTCATCCACCAATCCGTCCAACTCGGCGCGGATGGCCTTCTGCAAGGCCAAGTGGTCGGCATCCGACAGCTCGTCCATCGAATCCTGGTGATGGTGGTGTTCCCCGTCGGCGTGGTCGTGGTTGCAGGTTTGGCCTGGCAACAAAATTTGGTTGGACATCCACGCCTCGTAGCGCGCATCCAAAGCATTCAATTGCGCGAGTGCACTTTCAAAAGAAGCCGAGAGACCGCCAGGGTTGTCCTCCAATTGCGCCTGCAAGTCCTCTCGAATCATGTCGATGCGCTGGTGAAACTTGCGGCCCACTTCGGTGGTCTCTTCGTTCAAGGCACGCGCCTCTTTCATGGTCGCACTGTCTTCGTGTGAATGACATCCTGGGAGTGCCGCGAGCAGGAGGGCCGCCAAGGTCAATGCGCAGAGGATGGAGTTCTGGATTTGCTTCATGATGGAAATTTACGACGACGACTCGGAGGAATCTGTGCCGGATTTTTGGGGAACAGGATCGTGGTCTTGGGTTCCCCACGGGTGACATCGGGAAACCCGGCGTATGGTCAACATCAGGCCCTTCCGGGCGCCCCACGTTTCGAGGGCTTCGATGGCGTATCGGCTGCACGTGGGCTTGTGCCGGCAATTGGCACCCAACCACGGGCTGAGCAACACTTGGTACACCCGCACGAGTCCGATCAACACGTGCTTCACCACGGCAACCGCTCCAGGGCCATCACCATAGACAGAAACGCGGCACCTCCGCAGACAAACAACTGCTGGTCACGCTCAGACACCTTGGCGGCGCGCAACAGGCTGGCCAAGGCCAACATCACCGCCACAATGACGAGCTGTCCAATTTCCACGCCGAGGTTGAAGCGGAACAAGCCGCCAATGAACCCGGCCGTCTCGTCGCGGGAAATCCGAAAGAACGAGCTGAATCCCAAGCCGTGGATGAGCCCAAAACACGCCGCCATGATGTACGTGCGCCGGCGGGTTTGGGCGGAGCCCTCGCCACTTCTCAAGCTCCACAACGCCGTAATCAAAATCGTCACCGGAATCAGAAACTCCACCCATTTCCCCGGCACGCGGAACAAGTCCAGCGACGCCACGGCCAGCGTAAGACTGTGCCCCACGGTGAATGCCGTGGCGAGAAGCGCCGCCTTGCCGGCGTGGCGAAGGTCATACCGCGCGACGAGTGCCAGGAGGTAGAGCATGTGGTCGTACCCCTGCCAATCCGTGATGTGCGTGATGCCGAGGGCGATGTCGTTCATGTCGTCGGACGTTCGTAGCGCTTGATGACGTATCCGTGGTCGTGCTTTTCATCTGCCTCGTGCGCGCGCAACTCCTCTTCTGACCATCCCGCCCACGCGTCGTCGGGGTAAAACGCGTCCCCTTCCGGCGAGGCGTCCACGTGGGTGATGTATTGCGTGTCCACCATGTTGCCCACCAAGGCGTGCCGGTAGATTTGGCCTCCTCCGATGATGAAGCACTCGGTCTCCCCCATCGCATGGGCCTTGTCCAATGCATCCCGCAAGTCGTGCACCACAATGGCGCCTTCCGCGCGGTAGTCGCGGTTGCGTGTGATCACAATGTTGGTCCGGCCCTTGAGCGGACGGTACTTCTCGGGAATGCTCTCGTAATTCTTGCGGCCCGTGATCACCACGTGGCCCGCGGTCGTCTCCATAAAGAACCGCATGTCTGTGGGCAGGGACCAAACCAAGTCGTTGTCCTTGCCAATGACGCCGTTGGCCGCCACGGCTGCAATGGTGCTGATGCGCATGAGAATTAAACGCTTACTGCCGCCTTGATGTGCGGATGTGGATCGTAATTGACGAGTTCGAAGTCGTCGTACGTAAAGTCAAACAGGTCCGTCACGTCCGAGTTCAAGATCATTTGCGGCAACGGACGGGGGTCTCGGGTCAGCTGTTCGCGTGCTTGGTCCACGTGGTTCAGGTAAAGGTGAACGTCCCCGAAGGTGTGCACGAATTCGCCGGGCTCCAACCCCACGACCTGGGCAACCATCATGGTCAGCAGGGCGTAGGAGGCGATGTTGAACGGCACGCCAAGGAACGTATCTGCACTACGCTGGTAAAGCTGGCAATTCAATTTGCCCTCCGCCACGTGAAATTGAAAGAGGCAGTGGCAAGGAGGCAAAGCCATCTCGTCGATGAAACTCGGGTTCCAGGCACTGATGACGTGACGACGGCTGTAGGGATTGGTCTTCAGCTGCTCGATGAGCTTGACGATTTGGTCTGTCGATGATCCGTCGGGATTGGGCCAAGAGCGCCATTGGTACCCGTACACGGGCCCGAGGTTTCCATGCTCGTCGGCCCATTCGTCCCAAATCCGCACTCCATTCTCCTTGAGGTACGCAATGTTGGTGTCGCCCTTCAGGAACCACAGCAATTCATGGATGATGCTGCGGAGGTGCAATTTTTTGGTGGTCAACACCGGGAATCCCTCACACAAATCGAACCGCATCTGGTACCCAAAACACCCTAAAGTGCCTGTGCCCGTGCGGTCTTCGCGCTTCACCCCGTTTTCCAACAGGTGGTTCAAAAGGTTCAAATACGCTTGCATGATTCGAAAATACGGGCCACGCTACGTGGAAAACTCGCTTGGTGAATACGTGGTGAACAACTGACTTCTTCTGGCCTTGACGACATTCACAATCCACTACCCTTCATCATGAAGAAATATTTCTGAATCTTGAAGCTGTAGGGTTGGGCCTTTTCGCCGCAGGCCAAAAGTGATGTCAGAAGATGCTGTAAATTCACGTCTGACATGGCTGCCGATCACGTGAAAATCACCTTCCCTCCGGAAGACGACAACTTCTACGCAGACCTGCGTGCCGAGGTGGACGCCTATTTCAAGGCGCGGGGCGAAACCCACCACGGCAACCGTCTGATGCACTTCAAGGTCGCGGTCCTTTTGGCGGGCTACCTCACGGCCTTTGGGCTCATTCTCAACGCATCCCACCCCAACATGCTCTGGGGTTGCTACGCTTTTCTCGGGTTCTGGGGGGTCTTCTTGGGACTCAACGTCGGCCACGATGCCGTGCACTACGCCCTATTCAAGAACCGCGCATGGAACCGTTGGGCCATGCATGTCTTCGACTTTTTGGGACTGAGTTCGTACAACTGGAAAAAACGGCACGTGGGGGGACACCACATCTTCCCCAACATCATGAGCTACGACCCCGACATCCAACAGTCCAAGGTCGTCAAGATCTACCCCCAGGACGAGCATCGGGCCATGTACCGGTTCCAATGGCTCTACATGCCACTGATTTACGCCATTTTCACCCTCCGATGGGTGTTTTATCGCGACTTCAAAGACGTGATGTCCGAACGCATTGGAGGCGTGAACAATCGCCCCTATCCCAAGCGCGAAGTGGTCAAAATGGTGCTCTTCAAGCTGTCCTACATCGCCCTGATGGTGGCGCTCCCGTGGCAAGTCACAGGCATGTCGTTTGGCAAGGTGGCGCTGGGCTTTGTCATCCTACAGTTCTGTGCCAGCCTGACCATGACCGTGGTGCTTTTGAGCTCCCACATTGACGAACATTCTCACTTCCCTGAACCCGATGAAACGGGCATGATGCCACACTCTTGGTCCAAGCACCACATGCTCACCACCAGCGACTACGCCACGGAGAGTTTTTGGGTCACGCATTTGTTTGGTGGCATCAACCACCACGTCATCCACCACCTCTTCCAGCACGTCTGTCACATTCACTACCCCGCATTGACGCGGATCCTGAAGGAGGTGGCTGCCAAGCACAAGGTCCCCTACCGGTCGACCAAATATTTTTTCCCGGCGATGTACTCGCACTTCCGGTTGCTCTACAAAAATGGCGTGCCACCCCCGACCGTCGCATGACTTCCAAGCGCATCTTGGTGACGGGCGCGACGGGGTTTTTGGGTTCACGCCTTGTGGAACGCCTGGCGGAAGACGAGACGTTGACGGTCACGGCCACAGGCCGCTCCCTCAAACCGCACAACCGCATCGATGCACCCAACCTTCGCTACGTATTGGGCGACCTCACCGAGGATTCCTTTGTGGAAGGACTTGTGCAAGGCCAAGACGCGATTGTGCATGCCGCAGCCTTGAGTTCGCCCTGGGGAAGCAAGCGTGCGTTTTGGGCGTCCAATGTGCGGCCCACCGAGCTGTTGGTGCGCGCTGCAGAAACCCATGGTGTGGAGCGTTTGGTGCTCATCAGCACACCGAGCATGTACTTCCAAATGAAGTCCCAGTGGGACCTCAAAGAAGAGGACCCGCTACCCAAGCCCATCAACCAATATGCCGCCTCCAAGCGCGAAGCTGAGCGCGTGGTGGAAGCCTCTGACATTCCCCATGTCATTCTTCGGCCAAGGGCGCTCCTCGGACGGGGAGACACCGTCATCTTGCCGCGCATCATTCGCGCCCACCAAGAAGGACAACTTCGGCAGATGGGGTCAGGCCAAAACCGCGTAGACATGACCCCCGTAAGCAACGTGGTGGATGCCATTTTGCTTGGCCTTGATGCCCCGGAACACGCGTTGAATCAGACGTACAACATCTCCAACGGAGACCCCATCACGCTTTGGCCGTTTCTCAACGAGACCCTTCAAAAATTGGACCTGACCCCCGTTTCCAAGTCCATCCCGCTGCCCGTTGTGCTGACCGTGGCGCGTCTCATGGAATGGCATGCCCGTTGGCTGAATTGGCACCGCGAGCCCACCCTCACCGTCTATGGCGTGGGAACCCTGACCATGGATTTCAGTATGGACATTTCCAAGGCGCGCCGGCTTCTTGGGTACACCCCCAACCAAACCGTGGAAGAGGCCATGGATGAATTCGTCGCATGGCACAAGAAACAACCATGACCCAAGTCCAGCTTACGATCCGCAGTTCTGGCCATTGCTTCGCAGAGGGGCATCACGTCATGAAAGGCGCCCCCAAAACCCCCGTTCGATTTGAAGCGATTTGGGCGGAAATCGACCATCCCACGCAAGGCAAAATCCTCTACGACACAGGGTACACTTGGCGGTTTCTCGACGCGACCAAACGCTTTCCGCAACGCATCTACGCCGAGTTGACCAAGGTGTCCATTTTGCCCGAAGAAGAAGCGCACCGGCAAGTGAATCCCTCCCAAGTGAAACATCTCATCTGCTCCCACATCCACGCCGATCACGTGGGTGGGTTGCGGGATTTTCCTGGCGCGACGTGTTGGGCCTCCGAGGAATGCCTTGCCCAATTCGACCGCCTGCCCAACTGGCGGAGTTGGGCACGAGGCGTCTTGAAATCGTTGTTCCCAGACGACTGGCGCGATACCTGCCAAACCTTTGAATCCACCGCCCAGGTGTCCCACGACATCTTGGGGAAGGGACACGACTTGTTCTCCGATGGCAGCGTGGTGTTGTTCCCCCTTCCCGGCCACGCAGCCGGCCAGCATGGCGCTATGCTCCAAACCTCGGAAGGCCCCGTCTTTTTGGTGGCCGACGCGTTCTGGGACATTCGCGCAGTGACGGAAGGGCTTGTCCCCAACCCCATTGTGCGGGTCTTCTTCGAGGACATGAAGGCCTACGCCCAAACCCTTGCCATGCTCAAGGAATTTCACGAGACAAACCCGGACATCCCCTTGGTGGCCACGCATTGTCCGCAAGCCGCGAAGCGCATCACACCCCACGACGCATGAAACTTCCTTTCAAACTTGAGGTCCTTACCTCCTGGTGGCAGTTGGGGCGATCCAGACGTTCTTTTGAGCGGGACCCCGAAGGGCATCAAGCCCGCCTGTGGCGAGACTTTCAAGCCGAGGTCCTGACCCGTTCGCCCCTGTATCAGGACCGGGTGCCCGCCGCACTTGACAGTTTCCCAGTGCAGCAAAAAGCCGAGTTCATGCGGCACTTCAACCAAATCAACACGTGCGGACTGAACCTAAACGACGCCATGCAAGTGGCGGTGGATTCCGAGACAAGCCGGGACTTTGAGCCCACCATCGAGGGAGTCACCGTGGGATTGTCTTCGGGCACCTCGGGGAACCGCGGGTTGTTTTTGGCCTCTTCACGCGAGCGGGCCGTGTGGGTAGCCGCGGTGCTGCAACGCATCTTGGGGTGGTCGTTCAAGAAGCGGAAGATTGCGTTTTTCCTCCGGGCAAACAGCAACCTCTACAGCTCCGTGCAATCCAACTTCTTGGCGTTTGATTACTTCGATTTGCTCAAGCCCATTCAGGAGCACCTTGAACGCATCCAACAGGTTCAACCGGACATTGTCGTGGGCCAGCCCAGCCTCTTGGTTCGCCTGGCTCACGCCCAAAACGATGGACGCATCGCCATTCAGCCCCAGCGCATGTTTTCGGTGGCCGAGGTCCTTTCCGACGAAGACAAAGCCCTGATTTCACAGGCCTTTGGCATCCGCGTGGATCAAGTGTACCAATGCACGGAAGGGCTGTTTGGCCAGACGTGCGCCCATGGCACCCTGCACCTCAACGAAGACTGGCTCATCGTCGAAAAGGAATGGCTGGATGACACGCGGTTCATCCCCATCATCACCGACTTGAAACGAGAATCGCAACCGGTCATTCGCTACCGTATGAACGACATCCTTCATGTCGGAACGTGTACCTGCGGATCCAAGATGCAGGCCATCTCCCGCATCGAAGGAAGAATGGACGACGTCCTGGAGCTTGGCGGTGCCACCATTTTTCCGGATTTCATTCGACGCGCCATCGTGGGCGCCCACCCCGAAATCACAGACTACCAAGTTGTGCAAACCTCCTCCCATGCGCTCACCCTGTTCTTGCCCCAAGAGGAACACTGGGCCGCTGCGGCCGAGGCGCTGCACAAAGAAATCGAGAGACACGGTGCGTCGGGGGTCAATTTGGACCGTGCAAGGCAAAAAATCCACGATCTCGGAAGCAAGCTGCGACGCATTATGACCAAAAAAAGTGGTTGAATTTGAGGAAAATGCGTAATTCTTAAAATATTCTTTCGTATTCTCGTGCCTCAACCGCGTTTTGATGGCAAAAACCACACTATCCATTTCGCGTCCGTGTCGCATTGTGAGTACGGGACAATACCTACCGGCACCGGTGTCCTCTGAATCCATCGAAGAGAAACACGGCTTGCCCGAGGGGTGGAGCATGAAATACAGTGGTGTGAACGTGCGACACCAAGTCACGCATGAGACGTTGGCCGTCATGGGATCGCAAGCGGCCCAACAGGCCCTTGACGCAGCTTCCCTCACCTTGGATGACATCGATGTGCTCATCACCGGAGGGAGTGGGTTTGACCAAATCATTCCTTGCCAAGCTGCACTAACCTTGTCGGCCATGAAAGGCGGAGACCAAGCGCATTGCGACGCCTTCCACGTCAACACCACGTGTTTGAGTTTCGTGACCGCATTTGCCCTGGCCGCAGACAAGCTGCAGCTGCCCGACGTCAAACGGGTTTTGGTGGTCGCAGCAGAAGTCGCCAGCAAGGGCATTGGTCCCGAAAACTGGGAGACTTTGACCTTGTTTGGGGACGGCGCGGCAGCGGTCATTCTCGAGGAGACCGACTTGCCTCATTGCGGACTTGTGGCCCACATGCACAAGACCTATACAGAGGGAACGCAGGCGGCCCAAATCCCCGGAGGCGGCATCGCCAAGTGGATTGAAGACCATGCCTTCGACCCCGCCCTGCACCATTTCCACATGGACGGTCGGGAGTTGCTTCGGCTTGCATTGAAATACCTGCCGGCGCACATAACGGAGTTCTTTGCGCGGGCAGGGACGTCCTGGTCAGAGGTGGATTGGACCCTTCCCCATCAGGCCTCCAAAACGGGCATGGGCATGATCCCCAAACTCGCCCAAGTGCATCCCCATCGGGTGATCAACATCCTTGAACACACCGGAAATTGCATTGCGGCATCGATTCCCATGGCGCTGCACGAGTTGGTCTCCAAAGGCCGACTGCAACCGGGGGAAACTGCATTTTTGACCGGCACATCTGCTGGATTTGCCATTGGGTCTTTGCTTTACCAGCATGCTTGAACTGATCACCAAGCTGTTCTCCGTCAAGCCGGGAAGCATGCGGGCTTGGCGTTGGCGTCGCGTACTTGTGGTGGTGTGGGTGTTTCCCTTATTTGGGCTGATCGCCATGTGGAACCAAATCGGCCTCGCCCTCGACTGGGTGCTTTATCCGGGGTTCCGAAAGCAGCCTATCCAAAAGCCCGTCTTCATCGTTTCTCTTCCACGGACAGGGACAACCAACGTGCTTCACGGCATGACAGATCCTGGCATGCCCTTCACCGCCCTCGCGTTGTGGGAGTCTTTGATCGCACCCTCGGTCACTCAAAAGAAGCTGCTTCGCTTTCTGTGGAGAAACGCGCCCTCTCCCATTCAAAGCCTTCTGCGCAAGACGGACGCCAAGCTGTTCAAGGGGTTGAATGTCATCCACAAAACCAGCCTGTTCTGCAAAGAAGAAGATGAGTTGGCCTTGATGTGGAGCTTATCCACGGCGTACATGGGGTTCTTCTATCCTGAAACCGGGGTGTTCCGCGACATGCACCGCTTTGACCGCGACGTGTCTCCGGCACGAAAACACCGAATCATGACGCGTTACCGACGCCTGGTTCAACGGCACCTTTACGCCTTGCCTGAGGGAGCGCAGAGGCGGTTTGTGGCCAAAAACCCGTTGATGCCCTTCAAAGTCCAGGCGCTGGCCGCGCATTTTCCCGATGCCACGGCCGTCCTCATCGACCGCGACCCCAAGAGAGTGCTTCCAAGCGCAGAACAACTCATCCTTCATCTGTTGGACTTTGCCACCGACGTTCCCTTGTCGAACCACGAGCGGCAGTCGTTCATCGACCTTATCGAGGACGACCAACATCATTTGCATGAATATCTGGCCCAAAAGCCCGTCATGCCAAGCATCGTGATTCGTTTCCCAGACCTCGTTCAGCGTCGCCAAGAAGTGCTGACAGAACTGCTGTCTGTGC
>Ga0163111_10002913_pt1 | contig 10951 bp, 11 predicted proteins | sample CRUFie1St18metaG_FD_109645 | JGI IMG/M metagenome (GOLD analysis project Ga0163111, IMG submission 109645) | Marine microbial communities from the Costa Rica Dome - CRUD Field 142mm St18 metaG | ecosystem: Environmental > Aquatic > Marine > Oceanic > Photic zone | place: Costa Rica: the Eastern... | reverse complement strand
GGATGATAAAAGAAAAAATTAAAGAATTAGACCTGAATATTGAGTCTATTAAGAAGTTTAAAAATAGTGAAAACTGTGAAGTTAATGGAGTTTTAATTGACTACAATGATGTTACCACTCAAGGAAATCAACCAAGAACTTATGCTTATTGTGCTGATTCTCAATATGATGAAAATATTATTTCTTATTTAGAAAATGTAGATTTAATTTATCATGAATCTACTTTTTTAGAAAGCAAGATGGATAAAGCCATAAAAACCAAACATTCTACAGCAAAACAAGCTGCTACCATAGCCTTAAAAGCAAATGCTAAACAATTGATTATCGGACATTTTTCTGCTAGGTATGATAATTCAGACCAGTTTTTAGAAGAAGCCAAGGTGGTATTTAATCAAACTATTACCGCATATGATGGATATACTCATCAAATAAAAATAGAGAATTGAATAGTCTTAAATTAAAAAGTACTGCTGACGGATCTTCAACTATTTATAATGAGCTTTTAGACGAACATTACCATTCCATTCATGGAGCTAGACAAGAGTCTTTGCATGTATTTATTAAAATGGGTTTATCATATTTTTTACAATCTAATCCGTTGAAGAATGAATACTCTATTTTAGAATTAGGTTTTGGAACTGGTTTAAATTGTATTTTATCTCTTCTACATAATTTTAGCTCTGAGAAGAAAATTTACTACAATACTATTGAACCATATATTTTAAATTTAGACACAATAAAAAACTTAAATTTTAATTTATCAGAAAATGATTTAATTTTTTTTGAAAAAATTCATCTATTAAATTGGGAGAAAGAGCATGAAGTTCATCATAACTTTTTCTTATCAAAATTTAATACTGATTTTAACTCTTTTAAAACTAATGATTCATATGATATTATTTATTTTGATGCATTTGCTCCAAGAAAACAACCTCATCTATGGACATTTGAAGTTTTTGAGAAAATATTTAATATGACTAAAAGAAATGGAATTTTAGTTACTTACTGTGCAAAAGGGCAGGTGAGAAGAGATTTAGAAAGTGTAGGTTTTAATGTCGAAAGACTAGTAGGTCCACCAGGAAAAAGAGAAATGTTAAGAGCAATTAAGTTATAATTTATAGAGATGATTTTTAGTTATACCATTATTATAATAATATTTACTTCAATAATATCTATTCTATGTTTTAATAATGAAGAATTAAAAAATAATCTGATTTTCTCTCCTTATCAATACAAATCAAATAAAAGATGGTGGATTGTATTCACACATGGATTTATACATGCTGATTTTCTTCATCTATTTTTTAATATGTATGTATTATATATTTTTGGCCCTTCCTTAGAATATTATTTTACTACATCTTCCGAAATAGGTTGGATATACTATATAACCTTTTACTTATTAGGAATAATCTTCTCAACCATACCATCGATATTTAAACATAGTAATAATCCAAATTATAGAAGTTTAGGTGCTTCCGGATCTGTTTCTTCCATAGTTTTTGCCTATATTATTATTTTTCCCCTAAGAGAATTGGGATTAATTTTAATTCCAGGGTTATTTTTACCAGGGTTTATATTTGGTATTCTTTATTTACTAGCAGAACATTATTTAAGTAAAAAACAATACTCTAATATTGCCCACGATGCTCATATAAGTGGTTCTTTATTTGGAATATTTTTCATCATAATTTATGACTTTAATAATCTAATGGTCTTTCTTCAAAAAATCATGTACTATTTTCAAAATTTGTAATTGAATTATGAATAAAATTATTTTTAATGGTAAAATATTAAAGGAAGAAAATTTGATGTTCAATCAATTTAAAAGAGCTGTTAATTTTGGTGATGGTTTTTTTGAAACAATTCGTGTTATTAATGGAAAAGAAATGTTTTTTGAAGATCATTTTACTAGAATAAAATCAGGATTAAATTTTTTAAAAATAGATTATCCTAATTCATTTAATTTTAATTTTTTAAAACAAGAAATCCATTCCCTTTTAGAAATCAACAATATTGACGCTGGTGGTAAAATAAAAATTTATTTTTTTAGAAGTGGTTTAGGGACCTATAAGCCACTTTCTAATGAAATTAGTTATCTAATAGAAACCATTAGATTAAATTCTAATTTTTATGAATTAAATAAAAAAGGATACTTAGTAAGTATTTTTAATGAATATAAAAAACAAATTAATAATCTATCCTCATTTAAAACTTCCAATTCTTTATTATATATTTTAGCATCATTATTTGCAGAACAAAATAATTTTAATGATTCATTAATTTTAAATGAAAATAATTTTATTATTGAGTCCTCAAATTCAAATATCTTCTTGTTACATAATCAAAAAATTATTACTCCGCCATTAACTAGTGGGTGTATAAAAGGAATTATGAGAAATGTAATTTTTAATTTATTAAAAGAATTAAATATTGAAATACTAGAGAGAAATATAACAGAAAGAGATTTAGAAATTTCCGATGAGATTTTTTTAACTAATGTTGTAAATGGTATATCTTGGGTAGGTGGATATAAGCAAATTAGATACTACAATAATTTAAGTAAAAAATTAACTAAGAAATTAAATCAAAACTTAGTTGTCAATAGGATTTAAGGGAAAATTTGAAATAGCTTTCATTCTACCTCCTCTTTTATTCAGAACATCTTTCCATAAGTCAACTTTATAATCAGAAAAAATATCTTCATCCATTAAGTTTAAAGCAATCCATGAATTAGATTTAAACTCATTGGTTAATTGATTTTCTGTCCATCCAGCATAGCCAAGAAAAAATTTTATTTTTCGAGTATCAATTATACCCATATTTATAAATTCAATAATTTGGTTAAAGTCTCCACTTGTCCATATGTTATCACAAATTTTAACAGAATTATCTATCAGATCTCCTAATTTATGTAAATAAAATAAATTAGCTGAATGAACAGGTCCTCCATAATAAACAGATAGGTCTTTTACTTCAATTTCAGGTACTAAGTCTTCTAGATTTACATCCAATTTATTGTTTAAAATAAAACCATATGAACCTTCTTTATTATGTTCACATATCAATATTACCGATCGTCCAAAGTGATCATCTTGCATAAATGGCTCCGCAAGAATTAAATTCCCTTTTTTGGGCGTAAGATTATTTATTTTACTAATATTTGAAAAAGGAATATCCAATACTTAAAACTAATAAAAAATTACAATAAAAATATATTTATTTGTTTTTAATGAATAGCAGATCTCCAAGGTAATGATGAAGAAACTTCAGCTTCTCTTTGTAAGATGATTTCTGTTCTTTCATTTACAGTCTCATTATCAAAATAGATTTTAGCCATTTTTATAAAAGAGTCAATGTGTTCTAATTCTTGTTTATGAAGATTTAAATAAAATTTAGAGATCTTTTCATCTTTTACTACATCTCCTATTAATTTAAAGCGCTCTGAGCCTCTTAATTCTGCAATTGAAGCAATTATCAGTCTGTCCATAAATAGTTCGTCAGAATCAGATCTTACAATAGACATTAGCCCTTTAATGTAGGGGTCTTTTTGAAAAACCCCATTAAGTTGATGTCCTCTATATCTAATTAATTCATAAACCTGTTTAAAATGAAGTAATTCTTCTACAGATATTTGAATTAATTCATCTATAATTTCAGTTCTATTAGGATATTTTGCAATCAGTGATAAACACATATTAGCTACCTTTCTTTCAGCATCTGCGTGATCTTGTAAAAATGAGTCTATATCTTCAACAGCTTGTTCAGCCCACTCAATTGGAGTTGTATACTTTAATTTCATATTAAATTCTTTTCCAAAAATAAGGAGTAAATATTAAACAAACTGTAAATAATTCAAGTCTGCCCATTAACATTAATAATGATAAAATCCATTTACCTAATAAAGGAATATGATCAAAAGAATAGGAGGGACCTACTTGGGCAATTCCTGGGCCAACATTCCCTACTGCTGAAGCAACTGCACTTATAGAAGTTAAAAAATCTACTCCTAATGCTGTTAATAAAATAGAACCTACAGTAAAAATGAATAAATAAAGAAAGATAAAAGCAAGTAGATTATAAATTATTTGATTTGATATTGCTGAGCCATTCAGCATTACAGGGATAACTGCTTTGGGATGTAATCTTCTTTTAAATTCTAATAAACCATTTTTTATTATGATAATAATTCTGACAATTTTTATTCCACCACTTGTGCTACCAGCTGATCCACCTGAAAAAAGAAATAAAAAGAAAATAAATGACATAAAATAACCCCATGTAGTATAATCTGCAGTTGCATATCCAGTGGTCGTAATGATAGATACTACTTGGAAACTTACTTTTCTAAAGGCATTTAAAAAGCTAATATTATTGTTTAAAGACAGTAAAAGAGTTAACAATAATATGACTGAAATAATGGATGACAGATACCATTTAAATTCATCATTTTTTAAAATTTTATGAAATTTCATCTTTAAAGCAAAATATATTAATGTGAAATTAGTACCTGCTAAAAGCATAAAAATCACAATAACAGCTTCAATCCAAGGATTTTGAAAAGCTGCGATGCTAGCTTGTTTTGTAGAAAATCCACCAGTTGAAGTAGTAGTTAGAGAATGGTTAATTGCATCAAAAAAGTCTAGTCCAAAAAACATTAAAACAATGGTTTCTAAAGTGGTTAGACCTAGATAGATTATCCATAACCTCTTAGCAGTTTCTTTTATTCTTGGATGTATTTTATCTTTTGTTGGCCCAGGTGCTTCAGCAATAAATAGTTCCATTCCTCCAATTCCTAACAGAGGGAGAATTGCAATCGTCAAAACAATAATACCCATGCCTCCAATCCACTGAGTCATGCTGCGCCAAAAAAGAATACTTTTAGGAAGAGATTCTATATCGTTAAGAATGGTTGATCCAGTTGTTGTGAAACCTGACATGGTCTCAAAAAAGGCATTGGTAATAGAGGGTATACTTCCAGAAATAAGATAGGGAAGACTTCCAAATATTGTCATAAATAGCCATCCAAGTACAACAATTAGATAACCATCTCTTTTTTTGATTTCAGAATTTTTATCTTTTTTTGTAATCAAACGCATAAAAAAACCAATTGAAATTGTAAACCCACTACAAAACAAAAAAACTAAATGAAGGTTATCTTCAAGATCGTAAATAATTGAAAAGGGGATACAACTCAACATTAGAAAACCATTGAGTAGGATAAGGGTTCCAATAACATATAAGATTACTGAAACGTTGAATAAACCTTTTATCTTACTGGAAGAATTTTTCAATTTCTTTAATAGATTCAGTTAGGGAAAATACGATTGTTTTATCATTTTCTATGAGTTGAAAATCTCCAAATGGTATAATTGGAATTCCATTTCTAATAATACCCGCAATATTGGAATCTTTAGGAAAATTAAGTTGATTAATTGGCTTTTTGGTAATTTTTGTATTGGATTTTACAATAAACTCAATAATTTCAGCATTGGTTCCATGTAAATTAGCTACAGATGATACATTTCCTTTTCTTACGAATTTAAAAATTTTATCAGCAGCAATAATTTTTTTATTAATAATGGTATCTACGCCAATAGATTGCGAGAGATTTATGTAGTCAAAGTTTTCAATTCTAGCAATGGTCTTTTTAATTCCATGGTTTTTTCCCACAAGTGAAGTCATTACATTCATTTCTGAATTTGCAGTAACAGATATTAATGCATCCATTTCTGCTAATCCTTCTTCTTCAAGAATTTTAACATCATGACCATTTATATTAATGACTAATGTTTTTTTAAGAATACTTGCTAATTGTTCACATTTAGCTTTGTCTTTTTCTACTAATGAAATATTGTAGTTCTTTTCTAGAAGTTTTGCAATGTTTAATCCAATTCTACTTCCACCAATTATCATTACGTCTCTAATTTCAATAGATGTTTTACCACATAATGTTATAATATTTTCAATGGATTCTCTGAGTGAAATAAAATAAACGATATCATTTTCTTTTAAAATTGTATCACCATCAACCAAAAGTGTTAAGTCATTCCTATGTAGGGCAAGAGGCTTAAAACTTAAGTTAGGATTTAAGTCTGCGCTTTCTCTAACAGATTTATCAATTAAAATTGATTTTTTTGAAAGAGAAATTCCAAAAACTGTAAGCTTTCCGTTATCAAATTCAATATCATCTGTAAATGCAGCCTGGTTAATTAATCTCTCAATTTCAAGAGTAGCTAAGTGAGTAGGGGAGATAAGAGTGTCAATACCTAACTCATTATAAAAATGTTCTCTGTTTTCATTGATAATATTGTCATCATTAATTCTTGCTATAGTATGCTTTGCACCCAACTTTTTTCCTAAAATACATATCAGCATATTGGTTTCTTCGCTAGATGTGACTGCGATTAGAAGGTCACAGGTGCTAATTAGTTTTTGCTCCATTATTTCAACAGATTTAGCATCGCCAGCAATAGTAAATACATCTATTTGAGAAGAAATAGTATTTAGTCTTTCTTCATTTTCATCTAGTAGATAAATATCATGGGATTCTGAGGATAATAATTTAGCAAGATGAGAACCTACGTCTCCAGCTCCAGCAATAATAATCTTCATTAATTAATTTTTGAACAAATATATAAGTCTTTAATTATACTTTGTAAGTAATTTGTTTTTTTACTTTTGTCGTAAAAATAAATAAATGTCACAAATAAGATTTGGAACAGATGGATGGAGAGCTATAATCGCCAAAGACTTTACGGTTGAAAATGTTTCTAGAGTTGCTTATGCAACTGCAGAGTGGACCTTGAATAATTTCAAAAACCCCTCTGTTGTAATAGGTCATGATTGTAGATTTGGTGGGAAATTATTTGTAGAAACTGCTGTAAAAGTTTTTGTTTCAAAAGGAATCAAAGTTCATTTAGCTAAATCTTTCATATCCACTCCTATGATTTCAATGGGTGTAAAAGAGTTAAAAGCTTCAATCGGAGTAGTGATTACCGCTAGTCACAATCCTCCTGAATACAACGGTTATAAACTTAAAGGATACTTTGGTGGTCCACTAAGTTCTGAAAAAGTAGAAGAGGTGGAGAGTTTAATCCCTTCTGAAGATAAGATATACCTAAATCAAGTTGATATTAATCTTCAAATTAAGAAAGGTAATATCAATATAGTTGATCTAGAAAAAATGTATTTAGATAGAGTAAAGTCATCATTTGATTTGGATGCCATTAAGAATTCAGGTCTAAATTTCGCTTATGATGCCATGTATGGTGCTGGTCAAAATGTTATGAAAAAACTTTTTCCAGATATGACTTTTTTACATTGTGATTATAACCCATCTTTTAATGATCAAGCACCTGAACCAATTGATAAAAATTTAACTGAATTTTCAGAACTAATAAAAAATAGAAAAAATATTGCAGCAGGTTTAGCTACCGATGGAGATGCTGATAGAATAGGTCTTTATAATTCTAAAGGAGAATTTGTTGATTCTCATCATATTATATTACTCCTACTGTTATACTTATATAAATATAAAAAACTTAAAGGAAAAGTAGTTGTTGCAGCATCAACAACTCCAAGGGTTGTAAAACTTGCTGAGAAATGGGGACTCGATCATGATACAGTAAAAGTCGGTTTTAAATATATTGCTGGGCAAATGGTAAATGAAGATGTGTTAATAGGTGGTGAAGAATCTGGAGGAATTGCTATAAAAGGTCACATTCCTGAAAGAGATGGCATTTGGATGGGATTAGTATTATTTGAATATATGGCAAAGTCTGGAAAAACTCTTGAAGAATTGATAAATGAAGTTTATGAATTAGTAGGAGAGTTTAAATATTGTAGAGACGATTTGCACATAGACGAGAAGCTAAAAAATTCTATCGTAAAAAAATGCATCAATAATGAGTTTAGTTCATTTGGTGAATATGAGGTACTAAAAGTAGATAAAACAGATGGATTTAAATTTATTCTTAGTGATGATCAGTGGTTAATGATTAGACCCTCTGGAACAGAGCCAGTACTTAGGTGTTATGCCGAATCAAAAGACTTAGATGGAGCCAAAGCAATTTTAGCCGCCTGTAAGACTACCATTGGGGTTAATTAAAGGTTAATAGTTATAGATTTTATCTTTTTCAGGGTGTTTTACTGTAAAACTGAATTTTTTAATAATAATATCGTCTGGTTTTAATTCTAAATTCCAAACTAATTTCCCATTGTTTTTTGAGTAGTTAGCTTCCGAGCTTTCAGTAAGTTGGACATCAATAGACTTTTTAGTAGAAACTGGAATTTGATCAATTAAAACGAAGTTCACTATTTTATTTTTATTGTTTTTCAATGTTATGATATAAGATTTTTCAATTTTTATATTGTCACCTACCTTACTTTCCGAACTTAATTTAGTTTCTAAACTCCTTTCTACAATTATAGATACATCTCTACTAAGTGAGAGATCTATTGTTTTTTCATTAGAAAAAGGGTCTAAATATGTGGCTCCAATAGACTTTCCTTCAAAATAGACTTGGCCACTACCTGGAAGTAAGTTCTTTTTGTTTAGTTTACTAAAATGACACATTAAAAAGACATCTTTATCTACTTTTGGATAACAGTAATAGTCATAAGTTGCTTTTAAATCAAGTTCCTGTATTTCAATGAATATAGGAGATTTTTGGGATGGAATTGAATAGGGTATAGAAATGTTATATTTAATCTGTGTTCCACTGTAATCAACACTTGTAAAGTCAGAACTTGAAACAGAGTTTTGATTAGGTTCATCATCACTTTCAATTAATTCTAATTGTATTGCTGATATATTTCTATTTTTTTGTTTAGTATCTTTTCTATAGTTGGTATTTTTAATAAACTGAGTATTGAAATTAGGTGCTTTATTGGATTTATTTAATTTTCCTGTTGAAAGAGATAATTTAACATCAGACCATTCTTCATTAGTGTTTTGGTATACTTTAGCTTTGTATGTTAATTTAATGGGACTATTAATTTCTTTAATTCTAATATCATAGTAAGGAACCCAGCCTGCTTGCAAGGTATTATAACTTAAGTCATAATTAAATTCGCCTTCTTTTGAGGATGTTAATTGAATAACAACATCACTAGCTTGATTATTAACATCAGATTTAATAGAACTCATTTGTTTTTGAAGTGATGCCTTCATTTTTTCTAAATCAAAAATTTCTTTATTTAATTTGGAAATATTCGTTTGAATTTCTTTTATTTTTTGATTGAAATAATCTGTTAAGTCCATTAAATCATCAATAATAAACTCTCTAGATGTTTTAAGAACAGACTTGTTCTGATCTAGTAAATCCTTTTCCTGGTTATAAACTTCAAGATTAACTTTTTTCAATCTTATGGAGTCATTAATTTTCTGTATGCTATCTCCAATAGACTTAACTTGACTGTTATTGTAACTATTGCCTAAAAAATTAGCTTGTTTACTAATAGAATTTATTATGACATCATTAGATTTTACATTAAATTGAATAGATTCACTTATTAATTTTGGGGATAAATTAGAGATAAATATTTTATTGGTACCTTTTTTAAGATTAATCATTCCAGTTCTATTTACTGAAGCCCCGTTGTTATAAATGATGATATTATCTATTTTAGATAAGGTTTTAATTACATTCCCTGTAAATTGAGCATTTGAATTAAAAAACATTATGTTTAGAAACATAATTATTAATAGATAATAGAATTTTTTCATTTATTTTTTTTTACAAACATACTTCAAAATTAATGCCAAAAATTTAATATTCATTAACTTAGCCATATGAAAACTCCCTTAATTTTAATAACAAATGATGATGGATATCAATCTAAGGGAATTCAATCATTAATTAATGCCGTAAAAGATTTTGGAGAAATAATAATTGTGGCTCCTGAGTTACCTCAGTCAGGGATGGGACATGCCATAACAGTTAATCACTCCATTAGATGTAAAACTACCAATTTTTATGGGTCTTTAGTTGCATATTCTTGTTCTGGAACACCTGTAGACTGCATAAAGATGGGTATTTATTTATTGGATGGAAGAAGGCCGGATGTTATTTTATCTGGAATAAATCATGGTACGAATGTGAGCACCAATATTTTATATTCCGGTACAATGGGAGCCGCTGTTGAAGGTGCGTTAGAAGGTATTCCAAGTGTTGGTTTTTCATTAACCGATTCTAGTGAAAATGCAGACTTTTCTTATTCTGAGAAAGTGGTTAGTTTGATAACAAAAAAAGTTTTAAAAAATGGAATTAAAAAAGGGACTTGTTTAAATGTAAATATTCCAAATGTTAATGAAAGTAATATTAAAGGAATCAAAGTTTGTAGACAGGGTAGGGCTTTTTGGAAAGATGATTTTGATAAAAGAATAGATCCCAGTGGTAAAAGTTATTATTGGCTTACCGGGTCATTTAGTTCAAAAGAAACAAATGTTGATACAGATATTAATTATTTAGAAAAAAAATTTGTGACAATTGTTCCTGTACAATATGATATGACTTGTCATAATTCAATATCGGAACTTAAAAAATGGAAATTAGAATGAAAAAAAAATGGTACTTCAAATATAATAATCTTAAAACTGGTTTTATTGTAGGTTTAATTTTACCAATAATAGGCTTCTTTATCGGGTTTCTTGCAAAAGGTGGAGATTCTTCTTTTAGTACGTTTTGGCAAATTTTTACTCAAAATCCTGAACTGGTCCATAATTCAGCTTTAAAAAGTATTTATCAAGATACTAGAGAAAGTACTTTAATGTTTTGTCTTTTAGCTAATATGTTAGCTTTTTACTTTTCTTTTTTTATGTTTAAAATTGATCGTTTCTCAAGCGGATTAGTCAGTATTACTCTTATTCTTGTTGCTCTTATATTTCTTTTTATTTATTAATGAAATATTATATTATAGCAGGTGAAGCATCTGGAGATTTGTATGG
>Ga0163111_10002912_pt1 | contig 10953 bp, 6 predicted proteins | sample CRUFie1St18metaG_FD_109645 | JGI IMG/M metagenome (GOLD analysis project Ga0163111, IMG submission 109645) | Marine microbial communities from the Costa Rica Dome - CRUD Field 142mm St18 metaG | ecosystem: Environmental > Aquatic > Marine > Oceanic > Photic zone | place: Costa Rica: the Eastern... | reverse complement strand
GTGTCCTGATCATCACCACAGTAAGGACAGTTTGCCAGTAAATCAGGTATTGATTCACCACAACTCTCACAGTCATGGAATTGCTTTCTGGCCTTCTTGAGGTTGAATGTGCACCAAGGACAACGGTCTTCTCCACCCTTCAATTCACCGTCACAAGCAGGACAGTAATCGAAAATATCTCGCTCGACTTCTTCTTCGACTTCTCTAGTCAGAATTACTGCTGCAATTAATACAGCAATCAGAATGATACAGATAACTGCTATCATCCCAGCGGTTTGGAAAGTCATACTTCCAGGGTCATCAGCAACATTGCTACTTGATTCCTTAGAATCCCAATTCCAAGATTGTGTTGAACTGACCATAGTTTCGTCAGGTATTAAATTGATATTTGTGTAAGGTGCTGAAGCGGTAAAGGTACATTCAACTGTAACGATTTGGCCACCAGTAGAAACTTCGATTGGTATGATTTCGAATACCTCTCCTAACTCGTTTTCGCACGAATAATTCACTGTCCCAGTTTCTTGAGAAGCAAGTTTGATTGATACTGTATATTCATCACCAGCCATCAATGGGAATTCTATTGGTTCTTGATTTGAATCAACCAATTCCATGGAAGTCATAGACCAAGATAGTCTAAGTTGGGCATTAACTTCGACACTGCCACTTGCAAATGAGTTGAGAGGATTCTCATCAAATGAGCCAGATAAAGGAATCCATTGCGCCTCAAATTCGGCTGTATGGGAGCCGCTTTCAGTAGGAAGTGTTTCTTGCCAAATATGGGTTTCACCGGCTTGAATTGTAATTATCTGTTGAGAGTTTTCCGCTACGGTTTGGCCTTCCCATGTGTAAATCAACTTACCCTTGACTTCAAGATCTCCGGTGTTAGTGATTGCTACTGTCCAATCGACATTACTTCCACTATTGACGGTGTTCCTTGAAGGAACTGCGAACGGGTCGACTGAAACATCCGGGATGTCATATTTGTCAAAATAGGTGCTAATCCTGTCATTTGCAGTGCTCTCCTGAGTGAAAGTAGCTGTACCATATGGGTCTATTGCAGCAGTGATTTGATGATTACCAGCGGACAATCCGGAAATATGGCTGTACAACAAATCGAAAGACCAAGCTTGTTGAGCATTTTCTCCACCACTGATATTCACATAGAACGTAGGCAATGGAATATTGACTCCATTATCATCCTTGACTTCAATTCTCATTGGAACTTCCGAGACTCCATCTCCTGATGTTCGAATTAATGTTCCAGAAATTGTCCATGGTCCCTGAAGTTCGCCATCTTCTACATCCACAGACAGTTCTCCCAAATGAGAGATATCCATCCTAGGATTGACTGCTAATGAGGATGTGAAAGAGTTCTCTTCGTCTGCTTCAATCACTGCATCATCAAGGTCAAGAGTCACTGTGAAATCATAGGTACCTGATGAGGGGGCAATCATTGTATGATTTACCCACACGCTTTCGCCAGCTAGAATAGATGGAACATTCACAATTTCACTTTGAGATTCCAATTCAATTTGCAATCTACTCGCATCAGCATCTTGAGAACCGGTATTCGAAACTTCAGTTGAGATTTGTACGTCACCGCCGGACTGAACATCGACAGGACTTGTTGAGATGGTAGTGGCTTCCAAATCTGCCAAGCCAGCAACGATAATTTCAGAGAAGAACAATTGTTCACCCGCATCCGCATAATCAAATGCAACCCATATCTTGTGTTCACCGACGGTTAATCCAGACTTAACAATCTGCACATCTGCAGTAGACTCTGCTGCTATGTCAACGGTATTTGCCGTGATCAATTGTGATGATGATACACCATTCCAATAAAATTTGTAAATTACATCCTCAGCTTCAAAATTATTTGAATTGTAAAGAGTCAATGTAATTGTAATTGAGCCGCCCTCAACAGGACTAGATGGAGAAATTGCGACTGTTGATTCTGATGCCTGAACCCCTCCACTATCTTCTGCATCAACAGATATTGGCATTACTGAAAGAATCATTATCGCGAGGACAATACCAGTCAAGACAGACCTTGCCATAGTAACAAGAGGACAGGGGTAGCACTTGAAACAACCGACTCTCAGAATGGTTTCGGTTGGATATTTCAAACCACCAACACACCCCGAAGGGGGGTGTTGCAATGCGAGCATTGAAGGGCGGGGGGTGTTGTCAGGTAATTGATGAGGCGCTTCATCTCGGTGCTATTGGTCGTGGTTATCATGACTATTGGGCAAAGTGGTGATGTGTTTTTACTTGATTCGAAGGTTGTGAAAAATGCTGATAGCCAGTTAACATTAGTATTCGCTAATGGTCCGAGTGAGAATCAAGATGTCAAAGGCTTGTACACACTGAGTTTTTCTTCTACAGGTAGTGGAACCATTTCGAGTATTGAAATCGATATTTCGAGCGATGGGACCAATTGGGACGAGGTCGCTAATCTTACCTCGACTCCTTGGCTCAAGCATATTGATACAACAGAATATGCAAATGGGTCATGGACTTTCCGAGCAAGAGCATGGGACTCAAGTGTTGAAAATTTCTCGTTATGGTCTACTAGTGGACAATTCAATGTGGTAAATCAGGTTCCTGTAGTTACATCATTCGCGCTGTCTAACTCTGGTTATGGCAGTGGGACGACAGCGCTGGACCGAGCATGGTATGCGCTTGATGCTAATGGAACTCTAGAATTTACTTGGTCCGCTAATGATGATGACCTAACACATGCTAGCCTTGCAAATGTACCAGGGCCCGGGACTCCTACAGATGATGGCCCCGGAACACTAGCCTACGGCTGGAATTGGAATACGGGGGCAATCGCTGAAGGAACTTACAATCCAAGACTCACGGTTTGGGACGGGTCAGGCCTTTCAGCTAGCAAAACCATGTTCATTGGAATCGATAGAACTGCTCCGACAATCTCCACACCAACCATTGGAGACGGGAGCGAATGGAGCGATAGTACTGAAGTGGTAATTTCAGGATTCGATACAGCTACTGATGATGGAAGTGGTTCTGGACTAGATTATGTTCAAATTCAACAAGATGGCTCTTGGAGTGATGTTACGACCTCCAGTACGACATTAACCTTTGAAGAAGGTGAACACCAGATTTTGATGCGTGCTGTCGACAATGTTGGAAATATCGGCTCTGCAAATACCGTTGACATCAAAGTAGATGTCACTGAACCAGAAGGAATTGGATGGTCTGTAGATGAATTGAGTACGAGTCATGTCGGCCCGGTTAACATTTCTTTTTCAGCTCAAGATTTAGGCTCGGGAATTGACCTTGATAATTCTAAGATTCAATACGGATTTGACCTAAATGGAGTTGGAGCAACACCTGACCAATCTGGACGATGGATTGACCTTGGAGTCACAGGCCTTGAGGGTACAATGGGATTGTCATCATGGGCAACAAAATCCAGACAATATCTGATGGTTAGAGCAATCGTTACCGATGAAGCAGGAAATGAATTGATCACAATTCCTAGTGCTTTCCAGATTTTACCTGGCCTCGACTTATCTTGGAACGCCAGTGAAACGGGCGTAGACAGATTGGTTGCCAGGCCAGGCGATACAAATGGACAAATCCAAATTACAAGTCTGCTAGAGGCAAATCAAGCATACGGTGGAGCTGTCACTGTATACTTACAGGCTGCACCTGCTGATAGAAGCGCAGATGTCGATTGGACTACCATGCAAACGGTTGTTATTGAAGGTGGTAATCTTTCAGATGAGTGTACCTGTGAACTAATCGTTTGGGATTATATTGTACCTAACACTGGGCAATGGGACCTTAGATTAGTTGTAGACCCAAGTAATGCGATTGATGAGAGGGATGAATCGAATAATGCTCACTACATGATGGTAACCGGTGCTTCGGTATCGGGAGTGGGAGTAGTCACTTCTTTCGCACCAGGAATCATCGCCCTATTGTTGACTGGATTTGCAATTGCTTGGTATCAGAAGAGGAGAATCACTCCTCCTCCCAACTAACTTCTTCATCATCCGCTAAATCCATCATTTCTTGAACTTCTTCCTCATTCTCAGGATCGACTTGTGCCGCTTTCAATCTGCGATTCCTACGGTTAGCAACATCGCTTAGACCAGGGACTAGACCTGCGAATTCATCTGTGCTGGATGAATATTCTTTCTCTGCGATGGAATCTAGCGAACGGGATTCAAGACGTGACTTTTTTCTCTCCCTTTCGAGGAATTTCAACACGGTTCCGTGTTCACTTCCACTAGCTAACATTTCGATTGCTTGCCTAGCGTTGGAAAGCCCAGCGCCTTCACCCACCAAAACAACAGTCGACTTGTAAATCGAGATTTCAGACCCTGTGTGCTGCTCAATCATCTTGCGAATTTTACCTTCAGAACCAATAATTCTTGCACGGATTCTTCGCTGCTGATTAGAGCGCTTTCCAACGTGGTCTCTCAAATCAACCATCTCAAAAAACCAATCATCGCGAAGTAGTTGAATTGCTCTTCCTGGAGCCATTCCTCGGCCTACAGCCTTGATTACATCTGGTAATTTTAGAGCCTTTACCGGATCATAACCGCCAATATCTGGCCAGATGACATCGATTTCTCCAGTATTAGAATCAATATGGATACTCTTGCATCCTGCTGCCTGTTCAAGCTCACGCCTAGTAGCACCCTTGGCACCGATTAAGACCGCAATACGGTCTTTAGGGACTCTAGGAAGAGACTGACGCATGGAGTAGGCGTGAAGCCTGCCCTTATTCAATACATGTGTAAGGTCTATTCCTCTTCTTCACTCGGGTCGATATGAGATAAATCCATCTCAAGAACATCGAACATCGCCTCTGCTAAATCGATTTCAACTCCGTTTTTATTTGCCCATTCTACGAGTCTTGTCACATCCCGAACTAAGAATTCCTGGCTCTTTGGATGGGATTGAACAACGGCTTGACCCACATCGATCACAACAGGTCTATCCCCATGCCACATGATGTTGTAAGGAGAGAAGTCTCCGTGAACCATATTGGCCTTTTGCCAAGTTACCGCTAGGAATTCCAACAATTCTTCGTACACAGCAGCAGGATCAACGATTTGTACATCTCTCAATCTTGGAGAAGGCGCAGTAGGCGTCCCAAGGTATTCCATCACCAAGACATTCTTGTGAACCCCCAAAGGCTTGGGGACCGCTAATCCCCATTTCTCAAGCCTAGACAAATTTCTGAATTCTTTTCTCACCCATATATCCACCAAATCACGATGACGGCGCTTTAGGCCTCCGAATCTTGGATCACCCTCGATATACTGAACCAAATTTTTGAACACTGCATTCGATGTATGGAAAATCTTGACTGCAACCGGGCCACTTTCCCCCGTGCCATGGAACACGTGAGCCTCTTTTCCTCTAGCTATTGGGAAATCAAGTGTATCGATTATTCCAGATTTCATCAATTTATAGAGGCTCATTAGCGTTAGACGGTCGAAAACTGCATCGAAGACACGCCTATCTACCCATTCAAATGGACCATCACCCAAGACTCCTGAAAGACCTTCTTCAATTTCAGTGAACATCCGCTTGTATTTTTTCTCAGTCATCCAGCCAGTGCCTTTGGATGATTCTAGAGTCTTGATGAACTCAGAGGACTCGTTATCCATGTAATTCTGGTCAGCATTTGTTTTACGACGCCTACGATTATTCCGGCGCTGCTTGGTGTCTTTGGAGAGTTCTTCGTCCCAATCAGATTGGCGTCCCATAATTTGGCCTCCTCATCACTGAAGCCAATTAGGATTTGAAGATTTGAATTCAACCGAAGAGATCGTTGATCTCATCGTCGTCATCATCATCTTCCATTTCCTCGGCTGCCTCTTCTTCTGGTGCTTCTTCTTCATTAGAAGATGCGAATAGGCCATCTTCATCATCAAAGTCATCTGCTTGCGTATTCATTCCGAACAAGTCTACCTCTGAAGGTAGGACTCCTTTTCTGGAAAGATACATGGCTTGAGTTTTCGTATAACGGTGTTTTACATCGGCTTTAGAATCTTGGAAATCCCATGGCCAAACGATAATCAGGTCGCCTTCACGAACCCATTGGCGTCTTCGCATTTTACCTGGTATTCTAGCCATTCTTGTTTCGCCATCAGCACACAATACCGTAACTCTACGGCCACCCAAAATTTGCTCCGCAATTGCAAACATTTCGTTAACCTTGACGTTTGGCATCTTGACACGAATCTTAGAGGATTCTCCCTCTACATTACCCATCAGACGAGCTAGTTCCTCCTCGTCTACCTTCTCTTCGCGCCTACGGCCCATAGGTCAAGCGAAAAGCCCTTCCTACTTGAAGGCTCAGACTCAATTCAAGCCAAGTTTAGGCTGTCTGCGGCTCTGTAACACATATCGATTAGTGTATCTCCAGATAATCCTAGAAGGATTGTTGCAACCAAACAAATCCAAATTGCCATCCTTATCGATGCACCATAAGGTAGAGGCTTTCTGCGACCTTCTTCTGGTACATCCAAGAACATTACAACTCCAATTCGCAGATAATAGAATACTGAGATTGCGCTGTTGATGAACATTGCAAGAGCAAGCCACCAGACCCAATGAATTTCTGAGAATGACACTGTACCATTCATCCATAATTCCCCAACACTTGTTGAAACGATACCTGCTATCACCAAGAATTTCGACATGAATCCAGCAAGCGGAGGTACTCCGGCAAGTGCTAGCATGAAGACGAACATTGCAGTTCCAATCAACGGATCTCTGCGCGCTAGACCGGATAGAGCAGATAGCCGACTAGCACCGCCTTCCATCTCTAGAAGGCCTAGAACGAGGAATGCTCCCAACTTGAATGCGACTAGAACGAATAGGTGGAACAGTACAGCTGCAACTATTGCTTCAGCATAATCACCAGGCGCCTCTACTTCTCCCCACTTCCATGCTCCAACAGCGGTTAATGCTGCGAGCATGTATCCAGCGTGAGCTACGGAAGAGTATGCGAGCATTCTCTTTGGATTGGTCGAGCCTAACGCTGCAACGTTACCCCATGTCATTGTGATGACAGAAAGAGTTGCTAGCGTGTACAACCAAATTGCACTCTCATCAGCACCTGCTTCAGGTAGAGCGATTACGAGTAGTACTCTGATTAAACCAATCATTCCCATTGCCTTTGATGCAGTTGCTAGAACACCCGCAACAGGCGAATTCGCTCCTGCGTATGCATCAGGAGCAGCAAAGTGGAATGGTGCTGCGCTGACCTTGAATCCAAATCCGACCAGAACCAATCCCAAAGCGATAGTCCCTAGGATGGTTGAATCAGCCCAATTCGCCGCAATAGTATGCAATTGCAGACTTCCGAACTCTAGGTAGAGCAGAGATAGACCATACAACCCAACTCCACTTGCAACCGAACCTACGATGAAATATTTGACTCCAGATTCTGCCCCTGCTTTCGATTCCTTGTGGAATCCAACCAAGACATATGTGGCTAGGCTTGCTAATTCTAGTCCCACGAATAGAACGAACAAGTCTTGAGCTAATGCAACGATGCACATACCGATTGCAGTGGTTAGCATCAGAATATAGAAATCAGCCTGGCGCCGATTATCATACATCTCTTCTAGACTCTTCTTTCCTTCGAATGTATGAGCTGGGATTCTATCCAAACTCGCCATAGATGCAAGAAGAACCGCCGCTAAGAACAGAATTTCAAAGTATCTTGAGAAGTTGTCCATTTGCAGAATGACGATGCCATTGCTCATTACTGCCGTGGCATCCATATTACCATCGATGGCTTCGATTGCCATCATTCCCAGTGCAGTAAACAGAGTACCTGTAGCAATGATCCCTGGAATTGCAGGAGAACCTGTCACTTTGAACCTCTTTCCTCCCAAGAACCACGGGACTCTTACCTTGGTCAGTGGAATTCGGAATTTTGAGTTGCCCAAGTTTGGAATGATGAATATCAATAGCAAACCACAGAGTAGTATCGTTTCTGGAGCGAAAGCCTTCCAAAAGTCAGTGCTGAATACTTCTACAACTGTAGGAAGATCGAACTCGTCTTCTACGTGTACCATAGTAACTTCACTCATCTCAGATACCCCCTAAGTTGAATACTCCTTCGAAGAAGGCAACAGTCCATTGGTCCATCATTCCCAATGCAATGAATGGGAAAATACCGAAAACTACGGTGAATATTGCAAGAATTATCATGCCTATGTTCTCTGTTAGTGAGATATCTGGAGGCGTTTCTCCATTGAGAGATTCCGGAGGCTGCCCTTCATCTCCACCTTCGAAGATTGTTCTTTGCATAGACCATAGGTAGTATGCCGCGGTAATTGCTAGAACGGCACCAGGAAGTAAAATCCACCAACCGTACTCAGGCCAGAATGCGATCATAACCATCAGTTCTGCAACGAATCCTGCTAGCAACGGCAAACCTAAGCTTGCCATCCAAGCAAACATCATGTAGACTGCCAAATATGGAGACCACTTTGCCATACCACGCATAGCACCAATTTCCATCGAGTGGTAATGGTGCTTGAATGCACCACAAACTGCGAACAGCATTGGGGAGATGATTCCGTGTGCGAACATCATGAATAGTGCAGCTGCGTATCCAATTGGCTGCATGCTAGCAATACCCAGAAGGATTACACCCATGTGGGACACTGATGAATATGCTACCATCTTCTTCAGGTTGGTTTGCCCAAGACAAACTATTGCTCCCCAAACCAGAGAGATTAGACCAATAGCCATAATGACATCTTGATAGTAAACTACTGCATCTGGGAAGATTGCAATTGGAATTCTTAGCATACCATATGCTCCCATCTTCAGCATAACACCAGCTAGAAGCATTGAGCCGCCTGTTGGTGCTTGTACGTGGGCATCGGGTAGCCAAGTGTGGAATGGTACTGCTGGTAGCTTAACCAAGAATCCGATCATCAGCATAGCGAAGAGAACGTTTTGCATATCTTCACCCAGGAAGACGTTGTCTCCCATGTTGTACGCTGTTGCATTGGAGAACAATACTGTCATGTCAAATGTTCTGCCGGTTACTGTACCATACTGTGCGCCGCTTCCCTCTGGCTGAAGGAAGTATAGAGTGATTAAACCAAGTAGCATAATTACCGAAGCACAGAAGGTGTAGATGAAGAACTTCTGAGCTGCATATCTGCGATCTTTTCCTCCCCACTTCAGAATCAAAAAGAACATTGGAATTAATGTCAACTCCCAGAAAACATAGAACAAGAATAGGTCAAGAGCGACGAATACACCGATTAGTGCTCCACCCATCATCAATAGTAGAGGATGATATGTTGCTCCATCCTTCTCATCCCATGTTGTAATGATAGTAATTGGTACAAGGAATGTAGTCAACCAAACCATTGGGAATGACAAACCATCCATTCCTACATGCCACGATACACCAATTGTTTCTATCCATACATACTCCTTTTCAAGAGCGTATTCATTGTATGCTAAATCCCAGTCGACCATAATCAGCCAATCGAAGAATAGAGCGGTAGAAATTGCTAGTGGAATCAATGAGGCAACTAGTGTAAACAGCCTGATTGGGACGGCGATTACTTCCTTTCTTGCGCGTGATTCCTGGCTTGCAAATGCCAAAAGGATACAACTCACAATTATTGGGAAACCAACCAACGGTAGGCTGATCCAATCGACTGTTGTGTCTGAATCGTTTAGAGATGGGAAGAATGCCATCAACCCAGCCACAATAATCAGTAAACCGCCAATGAGCATGAACTCCTTGTTCTTGATATCTAGTGCTTGGTTGCTACCCAATCAAGCCACCCCCCATAGTAACATGAAGATGACCAACGTTCCTAACGCCGTCATCATGATGTAATCTCTTGCAGAGCCGGTTGTAAGTGCACGTAGTCTCCTTGATGCTTGTTGGCTAATGGATTCAATTGTCTTGATTACTCCATCAATAAATCTAGAGTCAAAGATTGCTGAAAGATTCGCAAAGCCAACTACAATCTTCATCATTGCAGCATCGTAAATATCGTCGAAGTGCAATCTCTTGTGCAAAGAGTTAGCAAGGCTAGAGTTGGCCCATGCACTGTTATCGAAGCTTGTACTCTTGTTGATTTTAGCGGATAAGTCAATCGCCCATTGCATCCATGGTTTTGCCTTCTGACCCTTGTCCAGGCTACCGCCATACAATGCCATTGCAAAGGATGGTCCTAGTACCAGTGACAAACCTATAGCGACGTATGTTAATACCAGCAGGAATGGATCATGATTCATGAATACGTGCTCCATTTCATAGCCGATACCATCGACGAAACTGGTGTAGTGTCCTGACTCAAAGTCTCCCAGCCAATGTCCAGCATGCATTCCAGCGAAGATAATTGCAGCCAAAGTCATGAATGTCAAGACCACCAATGGAATTGGAATCCACGGTGTTTGTTCATGGACATGCTCGGCAACTTCGGTCTTTGGCTTACCAGCGAAAGTCATGAACCACATTCTAGACATATAGAATCCAGTCATTCCTGCACCGATTAGGATTAACATAGCAGGCAGTAGGAAGATTGGCTCCTTCAAAGCAACCTTCCATGCGCTAGCAATGATACCTTCTTTGGACCAGAATCCTCCAATGAGAGGAATACCGATAATCGACATGCTTCCTACAAACATAGCAGTCGCTGTGATTGGCATCCTGCTTGCCAAACCACCCATGTTTTCCATAGACTGTGCGTCAAAGTGGTCATCGTGATGGTCGTCATGATGATCATCATCGTGGCCGTGATGAGCTACTTCGTGGTGAGCGTGGTGCATTTCGTGAATGACTGAACCAGATGCCATGAACAGCATTCCTTTTGCCATTGCGTGGTTGAATAGATGGAATAGAGATGCGCCCATTGCGAAAGCAGCTATGTCATCATATCCGTTGTTTGCTAGCCACAATGCTGAACC
>Ga0163111_10002911_pt1 | contig 10954 bp, 11 predicted proteins | sample CRUFie1St18metaG_FD_109645 | JGI IMG/M metagenome (GOLD analysis project Ga0163111, IMG submission 109645) | Marine microbial communities from the Costa Rica Dome - CRUD Field 142mm St18 metaG | ecosystem: Environmental > Aquatic > Marine > Oceanic > Photic zone | place: Costa Rica: the Eastern... | reverse complement strand
CTGCGCCATGGTGCAAAGGTAGTTGGTGACTGAATTGTCGTGAGAAATCAACTCGTTCTCAAAAAATATTCACTCATTCCCGAATCAATGCGACTCATTCCAACTACCTTGAAGCTGCGATGGATGAACATCGCCCCCTTGCAAGTGGTTGTTCTATGCACCCAATCGCATCGACATGAACGCAGCATCCACTTCATCCCCCGACGAGGTTTTGGTCCTTGGAGCCGGCTTTGCCGGCCTTGCCACGGCAAGCTATTTGGCCAAAGCCGGACACCGCGTACGAGTTGTGGAACGACACGACACACTGGGCGGGCGGGCTCGGAAATTTGAAGCGGAAGGGTTTACGTTTGACATGGGCCCAAGCTGGTACTGGATGCCGGACGTGTTTGAACGTTACTTCAAGGATTTTGGAGCCGATGTGAATGAGGAAATGAACCTCGTTCGGCTCGACCCCTCCTACACGGTGTGGTTTGAGGATGGGCCGCTCGAGATCCCCGCGGGGCTCGATGCCTTGGCCGAGGTCTTTGAGCAGATTGAAGCCGGCGCAGGCCAGAAGCTCAAGGACTTCATGGCCGAGGCCGAGGTGAAGTACAACATTGGCATGAACAAATTCGTGAACAAACCGGCGCACAACGCCCTCGAGTTCGCAGAATGGCAAACGGTGGTCGACGCCACCCGCTTGTCGTTGTTCACGTCGTTCAGCGCATTCGCCCGCAAGCACTTCACGCACCCCAAGCTGCTCCAGATCATGGAGTTTCCAGTGCTGTTCTTGGGTGCCAAACCCGAAGACACCCCCGCCCTCTACTCCCTCATGAATTACGCCGACACCTGCCTTGGTACATGGTACCCCATGGGCGGCATGAATGAAATCGTGCAAGCCATGGTCCGCGTGGCAGAGCGCCAAGGTGTCGTGTTCCAAACGTCCTCGGAAGTCGCGGCCATCCTCGATGACGGCGACCGGGCGTCAGGCGTGGTGCTGTCCAACGGACGACGCATCGAGGCTGCCGCAGTCGTGGCCACGGGAGACTACCACCACGTGGAGCAATCTTTGCTTCCCGCCAAGTGGCGCCGCTACGACGAAGCGTATTGGGACAAACGGACCATGTCGCCCAGCTCGTTGCTCTACTACGTAGGATTGACCACGCGGGTGCCTGAACTCCAGCACCACAACCTGTTCTTCGACACGCCGTTTGGGCCGCATGCCAAGACAATCTACGACTCGAACACGTGGCCAGACGATCCGTTGTTCTACGTGAGTGCCCCTTCGCGCACCGACCGCAGCGTGGCCCCCGAGGGCTGCGAAAACCTTTTCTTCCTCATCCCGCTCGCCCCGGGCCTGACGGAGGACGGTACTGAGCGCGATCGATACTTCGAAGAGATTTTGACGCGCCTCGAAACGCACCTCGGACGGGATTTACGGCCGCACATCACCTACACCCGAAGTTTTGCGCACAAGGAATTCCAAGAGGAATACTCCAGCTACAAAGGCAACGCTTATGGACTCGCGAACACCCTGCGTCAAACCGCATTCTGGAAACCCAAGATGCGCTCCAAATTGCCAGGACTGCACTTCGCTGGCCAGCTCACTACGCCTGGTCCCGGGGTACCTCCTTCCCTGATTTCAGGGGAAGTCGCGGCCCGTGAAACGGGGCGATACTTGAACCATTTGGGCATCATGCCTCAGGAAGCCACATCTGTGGACCTGTCCGTTGAACATGAACCCTCCTTCCAAGGTTAATCTCCCGTCATGGACGCATTGAAACTCTACGACGATGTTGCTTCGGAATGCGCCAAGCGCACGACCAAAGCGTACAGCACCAGCTTTTCGTTGGGCATCCGCTTCTTGGCGCCCTCCTTGCGTGAAGCCATCTACAACATCTACGGTTTTGTTCGCTACGCCGATGAAATCGTAGATACCCTGCACGGTCCTCAGCAGGAAAGCATGTTCGCGCGCTTTAAAGAAGACACGTATTGGGCGCTCGACCACGGGATGAGCAGCAACCCCATTTTGCATGCGTTCGCCAAGTCCTTTGCCAAGTACAACATCGACCGTGAGCACGTGGATTTGTTCCTTCGTTCCATGGAGTGGGATCTCGACCGAACGGCATACGACCGCGAGGGGTACGACGATTACATCGTGGGATCCGCCGAAGTGGTGGGACTGATGTGCTTGCACGTGTTTGTGTTTGGGGATCGTGAGGCTTATGAACGACTGTTGCCCAACGCCCGCAGCTTGGGTGCAGCCTTCCAGAAGGTCAACTTCCTGCGCGACCTGAAGGACGACTACGAAGACAAAGGCCGTGTGTACTTCCCCGGAGTGGACATGGGACGCTTTGACGCCAAAGCCAAGGCGCACATTGAGGCTGAAATTGCCACCGATTTTCGCCATGCGTATTTGGGCATCCTGAAGCTCCCAAAGGAGAGCCGCCTCGGGGTGTACGTTGCGTATGTATACTATCAGCGCCTGTTCCAGAAAATCGCCGCGCTGCCCTCGAGTCGCATCTTGGAAGAGCGCGTGCGCATCCCCAACCGCCGCAAGGCTACGCTCTTTGTGGGGTCCTATTTGCGACACAGCTTCAACCTTCTTTGATCCTGCCGTGATGCGCGCGTGCGTGGCATGGATGGGATTTCTTTGGGCCCTGTTCGGAGCCCTGCCAGCCTATGCCCAAAGTGCAGATGACCTCGCGCAATGGCGAGCATGGTACCGAGAAGCATCCACTGGTGAAACCGCCACCACAATGGTGGACCGCATGGTCTTAGACTGTGGGACGTGTGAGGGGCATCCCCTCTCCCATGGGTTTTTGGCCGTGTCCAACCTTATGGTCGCCGACGAATTGTGGAACCCCTTGGAAAAGTTGGAGATTTTCAACGCATGGCAGCCCGTCCTGGAATCGGCTTTGGCCGCCTTGCCTGAGCACCCCGACCTCGCGCTCCTTCGTTTGGGCGTCCAAACCCACGTGCCGTCCATCCTCAATTACAGCAGCAACACCCATGCCGACCGCCTTCTCGTGGAGCGCGCGTTGGCGCAAGGCCATTGGTCCTCTGACCGCTTTCATGCCGCCTTTGTGCGCGACTTTCTCACGTACCTTAAGTCCCTATAATGTCACTCACGCTCGAAAAATACCCACCCATGGTCGAAAATGTGGTTCTGGTAGATCCTGAAGATCGTCCCTTGGGCACCATGGAAAAGATGGAAGCCCACCGCCAAGGCGTGCTTCATCGGGCGTTCAGTGTGTTTGTCTTCAACAGCAAGGGAGATTTGTTGCTTCACCGCCGTGCCAAGGAGAAATACCACAGTGGCGGCCTTTGGACCAACACGTGCTGCAGCCATCCACGTCCCAACGAGACCGTGGTTGAGGCTGCACAACGCCGGCTCGTGGAAGAGATGGGCATGCGGTGTCAGCTGGAGCCCAAATTCTCGTTCGTCTACCGCGCCGACCTCGATCACGGCATGATTGAGCACGAACTCGATCACGTCCTCATCGGGTACAGCGATGTGCCGCCCGAGCCAAACCCCGAGGAGGTCTGTGAAACTCGATACATGCCGGTAAGCGAGGTCGAAGCAGACATCGCCGCCCACCCCGACAGTTACACGGCCTGGTTCAAAATTTGCTTTCCGGAAGTCGTCTCCACCCTGATCCGGGCATGACCGCACCCCGAGACGTGGTCGTGGTTGGCGCCGGCGTCGGCGGGCTCGCCACTGCCGTGCGCATGGCCGCACGGGGACACCGCGTGACCGTGCTTGAAGCCGCCTCGACCGTGGGGGGAAAGCTGGGCGAGCACGTCGACGCCGGGCACCGCTTTGACCGCGGTCCGTCCTTGTTCACCATGCCTGAACTCATGGAGGAACTGGACGCCCTTGTACATCACGAAGTGCCCGGTCGGCCCGCGCCGTTTGCCTATCGGACGCTCGACCGAAGCACCCATTACTTCTGGGAAGACGAGGAGAAGCCGCTTGTTGCGTGGACCGATTCCGCGCGCTTTGCCAAGGATGTTGAAGCGCGCTGGGGCGTCCCCGCGAAGCGGCTCACGCGGCATTTGGAAACGAGCCGAACGGCCTTCGAATTGACGCGTGGCGTGTTTCTTGAACGAAGCCTGCACGAAGGGTCGACCTACCGAACCTCAGCCGCGTGGCGCTTGCTGTCGCGGGTTTGGACGTTGCCCCTCTTGGGGAGCCTTCACAGCCACAACAAGCGGCACTTGAAGCACCCCAAGCTCACGCAGCTTTTCAACCGCTACGCGACCTACAATGGCAGCGATCCCCACCGGGCCCCGGCCATGATGCACGTCATCCCCCACCTCGAACACGGAATCGGCACGTTCCTTCCCGAAGGTGGCATGCGTTCCATCCCCCTGCATTTGGAGAAGCTCGGGCGCGCGCTTGGCGTGACCTTTCTCACAGACACGCCTGCGGCGCGCATCCTTCATGCGGAGGGACGCGTCACGGGTGTCGAGGACGCCCAAGGACAGGTGCATCGCGCCGATTGGGTTGTCAGCAACGCAGACTTGCACCCTACCTACCGCCAGCTGCTTCCCGACGTGAAGGCGCCCGAACGTATTTTGAACCAAGAGCGCTCCACCTCAGGCGTCATCTTCTATTGGGGCGTGAAAGGGACGCATCCCAAGCTCAGCCTGCACAACATCCTTTTCAGCAAGGACTATCGTGCAGAATTCAACCGTATCCAGCACGACGGCACGCCAGGCGAAGACCCCACGGTCTACATCAACATCACCAGCAAGGAATTGACCCAAGACGCTCCGGAAGGCCATGAAAATTGGTTTGTCCTGATGAACGTCGAGGCCAATCCAGAGATGTGGGACGACGACGCGGTGGCGGTGTTGCGTGAACAGGTGTTGGCCAAAATCGAGCGGACCCTCGGTGCGCGCCCCGACATCGTGTGCGAACAGGTGCTCAAACCCCAAACCATCGAATCCCTCACCGGATCGTGGCGCGGCGCGCTCTACGGGGCGTCGAGCAATTCGGCGGCCGCCGCTTTCCTGCGCCACCGCAACCGATCCACCGACCTCGAAGGGCTTTATTTCTGCGGCGGAAGCGTGCATCCGGGCGGGGGCATCCCGTTGTGTTTGCTCGGTGCGCGCATCGTGGACGAACTTGCACACCCATGACGACTGCTCCCTCCTCGACGCCTTGGTGGCGCCGGCCCTTCACTTGGGGCGCGGTCATCGTCATTTTGCACCTCGTCGGCGCAACAGGGACCGCATTGGGTTACGCCCATCTTCTGCTTCCCCTGACGCCCCTCAACTTGATTTTGTGTGCGGGCATTGTCATGGCCTTCACAGGAGATGAAAGCCCTTGGCGCTGGGCGCTGACCATGTTCCTGGGTTTTGGCATTGAGGTGCTGGGGGTGGCCACGGGCTTGCTCTTTGGGGACTACAGCTACGGAACCGGTCTTGGGCCCCAAGCCTTGGATGTCCCGCTTCTGATGGGCGTGCTGTGGTGGTTGCTCTTGATCGGCACCCACCATCTGTCCGAGCGATTGTTGTCGCTCGGCGGGCGCGTGGTGTCTCCGGTGGTGCGGTCCGCCCTGGCCGCGACGATGATGACGGCCCTCGATGGTGCGATTGAACCCGTGGCCATCCGAGCGGGATGGTGGACCTGGCACGACGGGAACATTCCCTGGACCAATTACCTCACATGGTGGATTGCGGCCTTCGCGCTCGGACTGTTGTGGCGCGACGTCGACGACCTGAAAACAAACCGACTCTCAGGCTTGTTGGTGTTGGTGTTCGCCCTGTTTTTTGTCGTGTTGAATCTTACCCCTTGGACGCTATGAGTATTGTGTTTCCTGCCTTTGTCACCTTGTTGACGTTTGTCGCCATGGAAGGCATCGCCTGGTTGGCCCACAAGTACCTCATGCACGGCTCCATGTGGTACTTCCATGAGGACCACCACTCAAACGGCCCCGGATTCTTCGAAAAAAACGACGCCTTCTTCCTCATTTTCGCCATCCCCAGCGCCTACTGCTTCATCTCTGGCAGCATCGCAGGCGACTTCCGGTTCTGGATTGGCGCGGGCATTGCGCTGTATGGTTTGGCCTACTTCCTGGTGCACGACGTCTTCATCCACCGGCGTTTCTCCTGGTTCAAACGGACCAAAAACGCCTACTTCATGGCGATCCGCAAGGCGCACAAAGTCCACCACAAACACTTGGGAAAAGAGGATGGCGAGTGCTTTGGAATGCTCTTCGTGCCTCCGCGTTACCTTCGCGAAGCGCGGAAAGCCCTGCGCAACCAACAGCAACGCGCATGAACGATTGGACGTATTTGTGGGTCAACCTGGCGGTCTTGTCGATCCCCTTCATTGCCAGCTTCGACCGACGCGTCGCCTTTGTTAAAGAATGGAAGGCCTTTTGGCCCGCGTGCCTGCTCACCATGGCCGGCTTCATTGCGTGGGACGTCATCTTCACGGCACGAGGCATCTGGGGCTTCAACAGCGCCCACCTCGCTGGCATTGACCTGTTGGGCCTGCCCATTGAAGAGTGGCTGTTTTTCATCACCGTGCCCTACGCCTGCGTGTTCACCTACGCTTGCTTCAAGAAATACATCCCGAACTCCCCGCTGGGGTTTGGACACCGCGGACTGACGGTGGCCATGACTGGCCTGTGCATCGGCATCGCGTTGGGGTTCTCTGACCGAGCCTATTTGGGCCTGACCTCCGCCCTGTGTGCGGTGTGGCTGTTTGGCACCCTGCTTCGTTGGCGCTCTTGGATGGGTCATTTTTGGTTCGCCTACCTCGTACTCCTCGTGCCCTTTGTGATCAGCAATGGGGTGTTGACGGGATTGGACTTTTGGTCTTACCCCTTCTTGCACAACCACCCCGAGGCCATCGCCGACCACATCGTATGGTACAACAACGAAGAAAATTCCGGTTGGCGCCTGTTCACCATGCCGGTCGACGACCTGCTGTACGGCCTCTTGCTCATCGGCATCAACGTCAGCCTGTTTGAGGCGTTTTCTGCCCGTGGCTCGTCGTCAGTCCCAATCCACGCCTGAGCTCACCCAAGCCGACACAGGATGGTGGTCGCTCAGCACGACGCCATGTGTTTGCTGCCGATGCACGACAAGGGTCGTGTCCACCAAAATGCCGTCGATCCGAATCCCGGGCACCCTGCCTATGTGGGTTCCACCGAGCCCCAAAGATGCCGCGTCAAAGGCGTCCCGCACCCGCTCCTGTCTCAATTGCCGAACTGCGTAGGACATCGGCGTGTCATTAAAATCTCCGGCGAGGACCACGGGATGGGGACTTTGTGCCATCTTCTCGCGCAGGATTTGGGCTTGCTTGGCACGCGCCTCGGACGCTTGGGTCACCAAACTCAGCAACCTCAGGCCTTCCTGACGGCTAGGCCCATCCTCCACAGCAGCATAGTCGGCGTGGCTGAAGTACAAACTCTGAAGGTGCACGTTGAACACCCGCACCGTGCCCGAAGGCGTTTTTACATCGGCTTGAAGCACCCGACCGCGTCCTGCGTCCTCGGGGAACATCCACGTCTCCCACTCCATGACGGGCAGAGACGTCACCAGCGAAGGCCCCGACCCGTTGGGCCATTGAAGCAGCCTTCGGCGCGGCGAAGACCACGAGAAGCCGGCGTTTTGCAGGACCGATTTCCCGTTTTTGGGAAACTCCTGCAAGCACCACACGCCCTCCTGACGGGCCTCCAACCAACTCGCCAATTCCCGACGCGTGGCGTCCCCTTGCAACCAGTTGAATTCGTCGAGGCGCCTCACATTGAACGAGAGGACACCCCAGGCGTCGTCGTCTGTGATTTCGCTTGCCCCAAGGCCCAATGAAAATACGAGCATGAACGACGGCCACGTGGCGACCAACACCAAGGTGGGAAAGGCGGCGCGAATCCAGCGAAAGGACAACACACGCCACACCACGCCGGCGGCCAACATCATCCATCCGACCCCATAAATCAGTCCAAAAGGAGACAGCCAAGGAAACCAAGAGGGAGACACCCGCACGGCCAGTTCGCCCAACACGACCAGGGCCATACCCGGCAGCGCCAGCATGCTCGCCGAATCGATTTTGCGCCGTTTGGCACGCGGCTGTTTCTCTTGGGCCACGGTCAGCGCTGGCTTTCGTCAAACAAGAACCGCTTCTCCTCCGGGGACAAATGATCGTAACCGTGCTTGGAGATCTTGTCCAAAATCGCGTCCAACCGCTCCCCGCGCTCCGCACGGGCAGCGTTGAATTCGTCGTCAGATATTGGTGCACGCGAGGCTTCGCGCTCTGCGGCCTTCCATCGATTGGAGGTCGACGCCTTGAATCGGCTGAGCTTGCGCTTGGGGATGGACAGGGACCGCGAAGTCAGGGCGTCCAACATCCATTCGAGCCAGCCCACCAAATTGTTGCCCTTGCGGTCTTGCATCACAAGCAACACCCCAAACAACGCCCCGCCCAAGTGCGCCACGTTGCCGCCGGCATTCACGCCACGGCTCAATCCGAAATAGTCCAGCACCACGTATGCCCAAAACAGGTGCTTCAGGGACACCGGACCAAACAAAATCAAATTGAACTTGAGCTCGGGACGTAGCGTGGCAATCGCCCCAAAAATGGCCATCACAGAGGCCGAGGCTCCCCAAGCGTAGGTGCCCGTTTGAAGGGGCTTGAACCCGTTGGTCAGGAAAAAGTAGGCGGCAAAGCCCGCAAGCCCTCCAGCGAGGTAGGTGCTTAGCAACCGCCGCGATCCCGCCTCCGCTTGGTACACCCGCCCCATCCAAAACAAGAGCAACATGTTCATGCCCACGTGCCACACGCCTTGGTGCGTGAACATGTGGGTCAGCACACTCCAAGGGCGCTTCGCCAAGACCTCGAGACGCCAAGACGTGGCCAAGGTTCGGACTCCCTCCGCGGGCAACACCGCCGAGACCACCCCACCTCCGAGTTGATCCACCACATCCAGCGTCATGAGCACGACGAACACCGCCGCATTCACCCAAACCAGGCGGGTCAGCATGCCGCCGTCACGCCACATCGCTTTCAGGTTCTCCCACATGATTCAATAAAAATGACCGCGGTCCTGTTGCCACCGCTTGAGCAAGAAATAGCCAAAAATCATCCCTCCGAGGTGCGCAAAGTGCGCCACGTTGTCGCCCGGGCTGTTCTGGAACGCCAACATCAATTCGATCGCGCCGTAGCCCATCACGAAATACTTGGCGCGAATGGGAATGGGCGGAAACAGCAACATCAGTTGGGTGTTGGGAAAGAGCATTCCAAACGCCAACAGCAAGCCAAACACAGCCCCACTTGCCCCAACCACGCGACCGTACACCATCTCCAAGACGCGTGCGCGCTGGAGGGGACTGGCGTTGGGGGAAATGAACTGCTCGGCGGCCGGAAAGAAGGTGCCGAGTTCGCTGTAGAACTGCAAGCCCACCACCAATTCATGCAAGGCAAAAGCGCCAAGACCGCACACCATGTAGTACGTCAGGAAGCGCTGAGGGCCCCACACCCGCTCGAGTTGAGACCCAAACATGAACAGCGCGAACATGTTGAAGAAGATGTGCCCCAAGTCCCCGTGCATGAACATATGGGTGATGATTTGCCATGGCTGAAAGAACGGCGAACCAGGGTACGTACCCGCCAACAGCGGTACAGCCACAGCATCGCCGATGAGTCCCGACCCCAAGTACACGAGCACGTTGAGGATGATCAGGTTTTTGACAACTTGAGGGGTGTTCTGCAACATCAGCGGAAGGGGTTTTCAAGGTCCTCTGCAGCCCAAATCGACAGCGTTTGCCGTCCATCTGCATCCACGTTGGGGTGATCACAGGCCCAAAGGTCGGCCACCAAACGACGCCGCGCCTCCAAAGGCATGGGTGCCTCGCCTGTCACGGCCGCGCGGCTTGCCCACGCTTTGGCCCATTGGGCTTGACGCGCTTCGTGGTCGGTCCACAGGCCGTCGTGGTAGGTTTCCAACACCGCATCCAGCGCCTCGCGCACGTGGGCGGTCATGTCTGCCGGCACCGCGCGGAGCTGCACGGTTTGGTCGTCGACTTGGGCCAAATCCATGCCCATGCCCAACAACGCCTCCCTGGCGTCGGTCAAGGCCATCACCTCGGGCTGCGTCAAGGTGATGTCTTCTGGAATCAAGAGCGTTTGGGAGGCCACGGCAGCCGCTTCCCCTGCACGCAATCGCGCCATGAAGCGCTCGAACAAGATCCGCAGGTGGGCGCGCCGGATGTGCACCACGGCCACGCCTTCTTCCACGGGCACCATCAAGTACTTCCCGCGCCATTGCAGGATGTCAAGTCCTTCCGTGGAAGCTGCGTCTTCGCGCACCTTGACTTCCCCGGCAGGCGTCTCTGCAGCCAGACGGGCTGCGGGCTCCTCCATGACTTGGTACAAATCCTTCCAACCGGCCGATTTGGACCACCCTCCATGGGCTTGTCCCAAAGACGGGCCTGAAGACCGCGTGCCGGATCCCATCCGTCCTCCCCCTTGCGCAGCTGGCGCGCTGGGGGCGTCAAAGGGATTGTAGTCGGGGTTGACCCGCACCGTGGGCTCTTGGACGTCCATGCCCGGCTTCAAATCGGGAATGTTCAACCCCACCTCGGCGTCGAAATCGATGGTCGGGGCCACATTGTGTGCGCCCAACCCGCGCTTGACGGCCGATTTCAAAATGGCGATGATGGGCTGCTCCTCGTCGAATTTGACCTCAATCTTGGTCGGGTGAATGTTGACGTCGACACGCGCAGGATCGACCGTGAGGTACAAGGCATACAGCGGATGATGTCCATCCCCAATGAGCCCTTCGTACGCACGAACCACTGCGCGATGCAGCAGACCGTGCTTCACAAAACGCCCGTTGACAAACAAGAACTGTTCGCCGCGCGTCTTTCTCGCAGAATCTGGCTTGCCGACAAATCCTTCGATGGTCACCACATCGGTGTATTCCTGCACAGGCACCAAACGCTCGTCGTGCTTGGG
>Ga0163111_10002910_pt1 | contig 10954 bp, 26 predicted proteins | sample CRUFie1St18metaG_FD_109645 | JGI IMG/M metagenome (GOLD analysis project Ga0163111, IMG submission 109645) | Marine microbial communities from the Costa Rica Dome - CRUD Field 142mm St18 metaG | ecosystem: Environmental > Aquatic > Marine > Oceanic > Photic zone | place: Costa Rica: the Eastern... | reverse complement strand
GGAATAATCTTTTACCTGGATTACCTGGACATATCTCTCCAGTAAAGGATCCAAGCTCTGCTAATCCAAATCCCATATGTGGATATATCTTAGTAAGTTCACCGTCTTTATCAAAGCCAGCTGATAGTCCAACTGGGTTCTTATAATCAATACCGTCTACAGTAATGTTTAAAGACTTGTGCTTATAGTTCATTAGTGCAGAAGTTAGTTTTCTTGTAATCCAAAACTTACCTAAGAAAACTCCTACTCGCTTCAAAGAGTAGTGTGCTTGTTCAGGTTCCATTAAAAATATTAATGGTCTGATAGTTTGAAATCCAGCCCACATGAGCCAGTTACGTAATCCAATTAAGGTTGACATTATCATCTCCGTTTATAATGTGTTATGTATTCTATTTATCTAAAAGTTGTTAGCATTAAACCAAAAAACGCTAAACATAAAGGCCATCATAATAAGCTGAATGAGTGTAGGTAATACTACAAACATTTTCATTGAATCGAATTTGCCAGCTCTAAAGAAATCTTCTTGTTCCCATTGGGCACATTCCTCTGGTGTGGCTTCTCTTGTCTTGTTGAGTTGTAACTCTAATTGCTGTTCATATCCTCTTACAGGAGGTACATATGGAACATCTCTTTTGTATGGGTCTGGACTCATTGTGGTGTAATTGAAATCACAGAGATTGCAAAGATAGAGATAAGGACGGCCAATTCGAAGCCGTCCTTAACATTCTCCTGATTAAGTTTCCTTAGGTATCTCATCCTCTCACGCCAATTGGTTTAACAATCTTTGGACATCTTTTTCTAAAGATGTACTCAGAAGACCTACGTGCTTCTCTTTTATCAAGAAGACCGTTATCGTCTTTGTCTGCGTAATCGAATAAGGATAGGCTCACCGAACAACCGGATGCGATTAATTCGTCAACTGAGACTAGATCGTCTTGGTTAAGATCGAACTTTCTCATTCTCCAATCATCTGCGAATGAATCAGTCACAAAAAATAACATAATTGTTAATGCAAATACTTTTTTCATTTTTTTCTCCCTCGTTACTAGAACTTTACCTCTAGGTACATAATCAATAATGGGAGCAGTATGGGTCCGAATAGATAGACCCAGAATTTAATTCCTTCTTTTAAATCCTGTTTGAGTGGATTCCAAAATACAATTTTTTGATCCTCTCTCACCTCATTGCTAGTCAGTTTGTCAATTCTGGCACCTACGAACTTCACTGCCCTTAGCACAGTAGTGGTCATAGTTTTTCCTATAAAAAAATATTAATAATCGATAAAAATGAATGATCTTTTATCATCATTCTTACTTATATATCATACACGAAACTTTGACGAAAGTCAACAGTTAGTCCATCTATACCAGTCAGGTTTTGCATCAATTCTTTCTTGAATTCTTTGACGTACAATAGCAAGTTCTTGATCGTCTGGTTGCCAATCATTGTATAGTTCATCCGGCCATTGTTCTCTTTTGAATACTCTTTCTGGATCAGGATTCATACCTCTTCGTTTCATTTCTTCTACAATAGCATTGTATCTTTTATGGAGGTATTCGCCTTTATTGTAAAAGAATTTTACGTGTCCAGTGTTTAATGTAAACTTTTCTGGTATCGAACTCAAAGATTTATCCCTATTTTTAGATGCAAGGGTTCTTTGTAAAGCACTACCTACCATAAACATTTCTCTATACTCAGCAACCAAATGTTGGTCAGCTAACTCTTGCATTGGAACAATATTAATTCTAGTCAACGTTACTATTCTCCTGTGATGCGTGTTTAAATGTTTCTGGAGTATTCCTCCATAGTGTACTTGCTAGAGCTTCTCTCACTCCATCATAGATAGGAGCTACTCTATGAGCTCTTGCACTTTCATATGATACTGCCATATTTGTTTCTGGTTTAATTCTTTCTATATTGCTTTGGTCTAACATTCTTAGCCATGTCCTAAATGAAGATTTATCACCTACGGTATTGTAATCTGCCAACTCAAGATAACCACCTGATAAATCGAACACATAAGGATAATATACAATAGAGCGATCACCCGGAACATAAAGTTTGGATCCACTTGTTTCTACCTCCACTACGTCTTGATGCCATTGGTTCCTTGTTGGACCAACAGTCTTATTCATCCAATATTCTACACCACCATCGGCATATAAGTCAACATCTATTTTATCTTTCCACAATAATTCTAATACTTCTTCTATCTTATTCTTAGGAGGTGTATGCCACCAACCTCTCCAAAAGAAATATTGACCTCTCCTAGCGTTCTGATATTCTACACTATGAACTAGCTCCTGTCTCTTTTGATCGTCTATTATGTCTCTATAAATTATCATCTATAAAATGGTCCTTGTTGCCAACCGACAAGAGCGTATCTTGTACCTTTAGTTATCTTTGTTACTCCATGACTATACCAAGATGGAAATATAGTAACATCTCCAACAGCTTTAGGAGCGTGTTGAATCATATCACTATCTATCGGTAGTCTCAATACACCACCCTCATACTCATCAGGATCTGTAAGTTGAACTGTAACAGATACCTTTCTAATAACTTTAGCATTGAATGTTCTTGTGTCTGGATGAACGTCTCTATGAGTTTTGAAATGATCACCTTCTTTATATTCTGCTAGTTGCCAATCAATATTATCTTTATCTATGTTTATATTTTGCTTACTTGCAAAGTGCTCTATGAAGCCCTGTAGTTTTGAATGACCTGGAAACATGTTAGGTCCTGGAATGTGTGAATGGTTCCAGTCCATATCTTTTGATTGTTTAAAAAACTTTACTCTACCTTTTCTGTATTTGGGATCAGTTGAGTTGCCATACTTTTCATCATACGTACCAGCTTCTCTCCACTCACATGGTTCAAACCATTTAAGGATACCGTTACATTCTTCTGGTGTCAATAGTGCGAGTGCACTATCCCAACAAGGTTTAAGCTCCTGCGACATAACTGGCTTTACTCCAAGCGTCTATTAGCTCTTTACCAGTCAACTGTTCACCCATGATTCTAATAACGTTGCCATCTTTACTTCTTTCAATACGGCCATCGTTATATTCAACATCTGTTACTCTTCCATCTTCAGGATGTTCTTCATACCACATGTTAGTAGTAGCTGCATCAAAAACATGCAATTGCTTTATACCTTTAGCCCATTCTTCAGCTTCAAGTTTATTTCTTTGGTATTGAACTAATTCATCATATTGTGTCATTTGTAATTATCTCCATAGATTAAATATCCAGTACACTTCTTTGTGCCCGAAATCATTTGTGCAAGATAAATTGTTTCCCATCCAGGTACAATTAATAAAGAACCTTGCTCGTTAATCCATTGCGGTATATGATTTTCTTTGTCGCCAACTGCTTTACCATAATTGTCTATTCTATACTCTTTCCAATTTTGTGTATGGAGATATCCTCCTTGGTATTCATCAGGACTGTTGTCCATATAGATAGCATATAGCTTAATCACTTTTCCTTCTTTAAGTAGATTGTTAGTAGTAGGTGTATGACCCATGAACTTAAACCCACTAGGAGTTGATGTCATTTCGTCCTGTGACCAATCAGTAGTCTTGTAATCATTATCAATATTGAATTTAGTTACTTGAGAATTGAACTGAATAATCTTATCGTGAATGTCCTGAGGACTTACGCCTTGAATGGCTCTATGAAATGGTCCGTCTATCATCTATATCTAATACCCAACTTTCTTCTAGCTTCTAATCGTTCAGCTTTTAGTTTATTGTTGATACGAGTTCGCTTTAGAGCTTGGTTGCGGGCATTTTTCTTAGATGAAGGTTTCTCATAATGTTCAAGTTCCCTTACTCTCTTAACAATACCTGCACGCTCGCATTGGTTTTTAAACCTGCGTAACATCTTATCAAAAGATTCTTGTTTATATTTTGGTCTCACCATCGGCATAATATAGGTCCATTATATAGTAATTACAATTAAAAGTCAACTAGTTCACTATTTCCATCAACTGGTTAAGTGCTCTCTCACATACTGCTGCTCTACTTTCATTGTATTCCATTCCTATAAAGTTTCTTCCGTTGATCAATGCAGCTGCACCTGTGCAACCTATTCCACAGAATGGATCTATAATAGTATCGCCTTCTTTAGTATGAGTGTTCACTATCCAACTTGATAGCATAGTGTGATGATGGTTTCCATTTTGACTGTATACTTCACCTAAGCCACCTTTGTAGTATGGCTTGACACATTCACTGATAAGGTCTTGAGTCATCTTACCATGTGGATACCATTTAGTAGGTATATGTACTTTCTCTGTCCAACTATGACTTGGCATTACTACATAACCTTTCATATGACCGAAGCCAGGATATTCCCATTTGCTTACAGTCCATAGTCCATGAATCTCATTATAGTTTTCTTGGTATTGAATACCTTGACCTTGGAACCATTGTTGAGCTTCATTAGCTGAGTTTATACCAACATGTACTGGAGCTCTGAAAGCACTGTACTTGATATAACTTCTGTCGGGTGGGAAGTCAAATTGATCTCCGCCTTCTAATACATTTTGTATCCCGGGCCATGCATTATAGTCGATAGTAAAATCGGATCCAATCTTCCTAAAGGACTCCACGAAGGTCCAATCATCTCTCCTTCCCCATAAATGTTGATCGTTGTCTTTGTTCATATAGTATGGTCTAAACATAGCCCATTCACTATTAGGTACTCTTTCCCACATAGTGTTATCTTCACTATCGAACCATTCATTGAATTTTTCTTGAGCGATACCAGTCATAGATAATGTTGCAGTACCGTCGTCTGTTAGATTGTTTTTCATTATATCGATAACAGCTGATACAGCATCACGTATGCTGCCTTCACCAGGAGACCCTGGCCATCTTCCTGCGAATGATGGAATGTCTGTTATGATTCTTTCAACTTTATCCATATCAGCCAACAAGCGTCTTGACGCTTTGGCATCCATTGTGAATATTGTTCCTTTTACTGGCATAGTAGTCCTCTGGTATTATTTATAATAAACTCTCAAAGAGAGTTCTAAGTAAGAATAAAAGTCCGAAGCTATTTAGTATAATCAAAGCCCTGTCCTTCCATAATAAACTTACTCCTAGCCAACCAGTGATACCAATGATCGAGAGGTATAGATCAATAGCCTGGTAACCATCTACACCTCTTACTGACATTGCACCTAATACAAAAGCACTTGATATCCATTTTAGATACCAACTGAAATCAAATTTAGGAGTAGCGGATTTGAATATCCGTTTACTATTCTCTATCTCCTCTTTTGTAAATTTAGGGTTTGTCATAAAGACCTAGCACAAAGTTCTCAGATGCATCTTCTGCATACTGTAAGCTGTGTCCTGTTATGTGTCTTGTACCTTGATATACATTATCGATGAAACACATTATGCTATAACCTTCTTCGTATTGGAACAGCTGCGCCCATCTTTGTTTACCTTGGTACTCATGTCTAAACTCACTCAATAAATTTTTATTGTTCATCATAACTTACCTCAATACTTCTTACTCCTGTCTTACCTTTGACAGGTATACCAGTGTCATACAATTGATCAAACATTCCTGCTGCACCAATCTTAACACCGTGCTCTCTACCTAAGTACCATCCATGTGCGAATGCTACTGGTAATAATAATAGTAACCAATTCGGATCCATATATTATCTCCCTATATCTTTAACCTCTTTACGAGGTATAACTTGATACGCTCCTTTGTTGTACGCAGGCGCTACAGTATATTTAGCACTCTCTTGTTGCGCAACTATCCTCTTCTTCATAGCCTCGAGCTCTTCTTGAGCTCTGTATGAACCAATAGGCATACTTCTATACTTCTTGGTTGAGTCTTCTCTCTTAGGTACTTCTAGTCTCATGTTAGGCATGTAGCTATTCTTTCTCTTAGGTTTAGATAATGCCTTGGTCTTTCTCTTACGACCATGCATATCATATCTTAAGCTACCACTAAAGTTTAACATTTCTTACATACTCCACACTTCTAAAATAATACTTCTTGAATCTAACTCCAATCCAAGTTCCACCTTTCTGTTGAGCCTTTCTACTATCCTCTAAAAGTAGATATGGAATCAACCCTAGAGTCTTACCTCTAAAGATTCTATAGTTACCTCCATCCTCAACTAACGTCATACTTAGCATTACCTCTCAAAGCAAAATATAATCCACCAACATATAATGATACATGTAAGTAGTCTTTGTAAATAACATCCCATAGACTCTGAGGACTTAGGATCCATATAACTCCAGTAGCAATACAAGTCATAGTAATACCACTGAACCTTGTAACAAGATCACCGAACTCTGATACCAGCCATTTGAAGTCTGGATGTGATCTTCCTATCCGTGCCAAAAAGAAATGTCTATTGTGCCAAGGAATCAAGCCAAGCAAACCACCAGCTAGTATTCCAACAGCTGCGCCTATCTCGCCCCAGGTAACAAACCACCAAACAATATAAGGTAGTCCCCATGCCTCAGCAGTAGCTCCGTCTACAGGTAGTTTAGATAACCCCTGCTGAAAGAACATAGCAGCTAAAGGTATCCTTAGAAAGAATGTAGCTACTGGTGCACTGATCTTAGGAATCATAACTATCCACCCAACAAGGACCATTGATCTTATGCAACGTACTTAAAGCACCAGCAATAAAATTACAAGCACCGCCTGGTGCATCTCTATACAAATCGATATCATAATAGCTCAACTCTTTCAAGCCCTGCACAGTCCAAACAGTACCAGTATAGTTTTTAATATCTTCTACTATCTGACATCCTCTAATACGAATCATATCTAGTTCACTATCAGTAAATTTATTACTGATTTTATCGATAAGTTTATCATAGCTCATAAGTTCACCGCTCCGCAAAATAATTTTATACCTTCTAGTATTATACCACTATTCAATAACATAATCAACAGTATAATACTAAACCACAATACAGTTAAGAATATAACTACTCTGCAGAAGAACATAAACAAGTCTTTAACACCTTCCCACATATTAGTACCCCGAAGTATGACACGAGTATGATACTTCGCAATCAAAAGCCCCGCATACGCATTGCCCCTCTTCTAGTTCGATATCATCATCTGGTCTAAAGTCATCGATCGTGTATACAACACCATTGTCATCTACCATCGTGTCATTAGGATCTTTACAGTCTATTATCAAGCTCATCTACCATCCCCATTGTTCTAGTTAAGTCTCTATCTATCTCTTGGATATCATCTATAATGTCTTTAATAACTACAGCTTGAGCTTGAGTCATCATAATCAATTGCTCTAACTGCTTGTTAATCTCTTTCTGGTTATCAATTGCAAGATCGACACACTTAAGTACGTTCTTGTTGATAGTTGATCTAGTTGGTTCAGCCATTATATGCACCTCGCTTCAAATCTAAGTTCTACCAATCTATTGATAAAACCATCTTCACCATCAGCAGGGTTAGGTAGCTTATCAATACCAAACTCGTTCTCGATAGCAAATATAACATTCCATATGTCATTACCTTTCAGTTCTAACACATCGTCAAGGATCTGTTCCTGGACTATTTCATTTACGTGATTACTCATATTAACTCCTTTACTTTATACCAACTATTATACACTCTAGTCTATTTAAAGTCAACAGCTTTTGAACAATTATTTTTTTGTACGGAATTTTTTCAAAACAGACGTCATCGGATTTATTTTCCGAACTATATTCAAAAGAAGGTATAAAAAAGGGAGGCCGTATAGACCTCCCTGCCAGGGCCAGAGATTATTTAGTAAGGTTGGCCCGTTCGAACTTCTCTATAGATACTGACTCGTCATAGTCGTCAGCATCTTTGTCTAAAGTCCAGTGTAGCTCTACATACTTATCGTATAGCTTCTGATATTCTTTAGTCTTAGGATTCCATGTACTAGCCCATCTCATAGAAGGCCACATAGTAATGTTCCTACTAGTATCGTCTAATAGTATGTCTACCACCTTGATGTCATCATACTTAGTACTACCATAACTGTCTGGTGAATAAGCGTCTAATAAATCACTAGCTATAATATCTCTTATACAGCGAAGGTCTCTCTGACACTGTATGTCTCCCTCTGTAGACTTACCTTGTCTATCTATAATAGCATCTATGTACTCTATATAAGGCTGATGTTCTTGTTCGAACCTTTTATTAGCTTCCTTGTCATATACAAGAACACCTTTACTGTTCTCTTTCTTATACAACTCTTTCATAGCATTCCATTCTGACATGATATAAGCTCTACATTCTACTGCTGACATTACGTCCGTTCTATCTAACACTCTTCTGACAGTCGTCTTTTCAGAAGGTTTAAAATATCTACCATATAAGCTCATTACTTATCCTCCTCTTGTCTAACACCATACATTCCAAAATCCTTTTGAACTTTCTCAAGAGGTTCAGTTACTAAACAGTAGAAACCAAATACTATCATTCCTACATAAAACACTATAATAAAATCTTCCATTTTTCTCCTTACTAATTTATTACTTTTATATAATCCTATATTAATCATTTCAAGTCAACTCCTAATAATTAAACAAACCATATAAACCATTATCAATCTCATTCTCAACTAATGTACTAATATCATCAACAATAAAATCTTCCAACTCACAATCTATATCTAAACTATCTCTTTTTAATTTAAACTCATTAACAACATCATCACTTAATTCAATAACATTTCTAAAATTACCAACTTCAATATATATTCTCATATTACTTACCCTCCACAATCATAAAATAACATCTAAAATCTTCTTCATCAAAAACTAAATCTAAATAATCATTATCTCTATCTAATAATTTTTCATCAAATCCACCTTCCATACTTCTAAATTCATTCTCTTCATTACTAACACTATTCCATTCTAATAACTCATCAACTAAATTTACTTTTCTAAATTCAACTTCACCTCTACTACCAAACATCAAACTATAAACACCATCACCATTATCTTTAACAATCTTTTTTATTTCACCATAACTTTCATTAAAATATAAACCATCATTTCTTTCAACAAAAACTAAAAAATCAACTACATTAAATATTTTCATATAAACTCCTTACTAAATATACTACTAATTATATACAAATCTTTATTTCAAATCAACTATAAATTAAAAAAAAATAAAAATAATTAATTACCTGTTGACTTCAAATAAAAAATGTAGGACCCTGGTGTCATAAATTAGGAATGGGAGTTCAAATGAAAGGAATTATAGACCACATTAAAGATAACGTCGTAAAAGTATACGTCGGTAAACAGGACACGTGCTGTTGCGGATGTGCCGGTGAGTACCACTATGCTGATGGATCCCATGGTGATGCGAGCCAGGTCAGTAAGATCACGGACCTGATACTCCAGGCGATAGACACATCAAGTCACTGGAAGCATACGGACATCAAAGCTCCATACGGGTACACCAAGAAGTTCAACACTCGTAAGGTTAAAGATGTACACTTCTGGAACCATGGTATCAAAGTTGATATAGGACGTAAGATGTACATTCTATATACTGACGGATAGATCCCCACTAGTACCCCAGTAGAGACCCCACACGGGGTCTTTTTTTATACCTGCGACTTTTACCCAGTAAGTTCCCCACGTGAAAAAAAACAGGTTTCCCCACTATACTATTATACTAAATTGTTTATTTAAAGTCAACAGGTTATGACAAATAGTCCATCCTCTAGTCCATCCAGTTAAGACATCCTGTAGCCATCCTGCATATAGAAAGAGAGGACATCCTTTCGGACATCCTCTCTTAGGTTGATAGCTGGTGTATTGAAGTAAGGAGTTCAGGACATCCAGCTATCGGGTTAAGGTCTAGCTAGCTGCTAGCGCCTTGTAACCTGCAGCCACAACAGCTCTAGTAGGTGTACCAACTCTGTAGAAAGTTTTGGTTCTACCATTGCTATCTGTACGCTTGTTAGCATACACGGCAATACCAGTCTTAGTTCTCATCTCTGAGATACGTGCCTGGATAGATCCTACAGTAGTACCGTAGAAGTTTGCCATTTGTGCAGCAGTTCTTTCGTTTCCTTCAATTGCTAATGAATTGAATACTTTATCAAATAAAGACATATGTCTCTCCTATTTCATTATTAAATTAAACGAGTCGAGAGGTGGGTCTGTTCACGCTGTCGTGAATAAATTGTGGACTGGTGATGAGTCCACCTCTCTATCATTAGTGCCCATTATACTACGGGATCCATTATAAGTCAACAGTTTTATCAAGTTTTTTATACCCGCCCCCCTGTTGATTTTTTTTTCAAATAACGTATAAAAGACAACACAGAAACCTATTTTTTCGGATGTTTTTAATAAACCTACGAAATATGTAATGTTTGTGAAACAAACGTGTCAAACGCCGTCAGAATCCCTCAGAACACACGTAAAAACGTGAATATTGCACGTGTAAGTACGTTATTCTGCACGTTTATTAGCGTATCTGCTAAGAGATCTGTATTTCACTGCTCTAGCTGCCTTTTTGTTCTTCCGTTGTGCTGCTTCATACTTTGCGTCTAGTTCCTCTCGTTCGGAACGTGACAAAATCCATCGATTACCGTAGCGAGCTTTCCATTCTCTATCCTTATCTTGGACTATTAGGAATGCTCCGTAACCTATGAAGATGAAGAAACACAGCCCTAGAATCTGTGAAGCTATGTGTAATATCTCTATCAACGTTACTCTCCTTTGTCTGAGGTCTTGTTTGGATCCTCGTTGCTCGTTTCATCTGTGCTAACAGATGAATGTGAATGTGTATCTGACTTGTAGTCTTGGTAATCTAGCCAGTCGTATGGATAACCGGTTCGAGGCTTAGCGTTTTGCAATGCTCTTTCCAGCGCTTGCTTCTCTAATGTTCGAGGGTGTTCGGGTTGGCGAGGCTTCAGTACTCCTTTGCT
>Ga0163111_10002909_pt1 | contig 10954 bp, 10 predicted proteins | sample CRUFie1St18metaG_FD_109645 | JGI IMG/M metagenome (GOLD analysis project Ga0163111, IMG submission 109645) | Marine microbial communities from the Costa Rica Dome - CRUD Field 142mm St18 metaG | ecosystem: Environmental > Aquatic > Marine > Oceanic > Photic zone | place: Costa Rica: the Eastern... | reverse complement strand
ATTTTGATCAAAATAATACTGGTGACATTGTTTTAAGTTATTTTAACGATGGTGAGCAGTATCCTTTAAGAGGAAGACAGTGTTCCTCAGATCAAATCCCAGCGATTAAAACGAAATTTAAAGACTATGATGCTTTCTCAATTGCAACACTTGAAGATGTTTATACTGAGCCAGCTTTGGATAATTCTTTACATTATTTCACAAAAACTTTTTCATCTGTTTATTTAGAAAACACTGGTAACTCATTGAAAATGATTAATTTACCTGTTTTAGCTCAGTTGTCAGCAGTAAACAAAATATTGAAAAAAGATATTAATAATGATGGGTATACTGATGTAATTATTTCTGGAAATATGTATAATTCTGAGGTAGAAACTCCTAGAAATGATGGTAGTGTTGGAGTATATTTAGAATTTACACCCAATAATGGTTTTAGAGCTGTTCCAACTAAAGAGAGTGGATTATTTATAAACGGAGATGTTAAAGATATGGAGTTAATTAGACTTAAAGAGAATGACTTTATAATTAGTGCAAAAAATGATGATTTAATTGAATTTACTAAGATTAAATAAGCTTATATCTAGAAAGATTTCAATTTTTTTTCTGATTATTTTAATTACTTCTTGTAATTGGAATAATAATGTTATTAATGTAACATACGAAATAAATGAAATGAGAGATGGGTCTTTTGACGCAACTTTTTCTATCACTAATACATCTGGAGTAGATCTAAATTCTCCATGGTCTCTTCACTGGAATCAGCAAAGTTCTATAATTGACTCCGATAATGTTCCAGAAAATATTATTTACGAATATGTAGGTGGGCAATACTATAATATTCTTTCATTTGGAAGTAAATATATTCTTCCAAAAAAATCATCATTATCTTTAGATATTAGACAAAGAGGTGATGTAAATAGAATATCAGACCTACCAGTTGGTGGTTTTGTTACCACAAATAAAGATATAATACCTGTTGAATTTGAATATAAATGGAAAAATGCAAAAGGGATTGAAATATTAAATTCACCTTCTGCAGTGGATAGGTATAACAAATTTATCTCAAGTACTTTACTTGATAAGTCTGAATTAGACTTAATTGTTCCCACTCCTAATAATATTAGATTTGAAGACGGTGAAGTAGAACTTTACAACAACTATTCATTAACAATTGATAATAATATTGACATGGAAGATGGTTTTGTTAAATCAATTTTCAATGATTTAATCGAGCTTGATAATGATGATTCTAATAAACACCTAAACAAAATAATTATAAATCAGACAGATAGTTTAAACCATGAGTCATATACCCTTACTATTAATGAGGATGGAATTAATATAGGGGCATTTGATCGAGCAGGTGCACTTTACGGTTTGCAATCTTTAAAACAAATTTTGCTTGTATCCAAAATAGAAAAAACAAATATAAAATTTGTTGAGATAGAAGACTCGCCTAAATTCTCTTACAGAGGGATGCTTCTTGATATTTCAAGAAACTTTTATGGTCCAAAAAAAATTAAACAAATTTTAGATTATTTATCATTTTTTAAAATTAACCACTTAGATTTTAGATTGACTGATGATGAGGGGTGGAGGCTTGAAATTCCTGGACTTGAAGAACTAACAAGTGTTGGCTCTAAAAGAGCGTTTACTAAAGATGAATTAGAGAGTTTAATTCCTATGTATGGCTCTGGTCCTGATACTAGTTCAACAGGATCTGGATACTTATCCCGTAGTGACTTTGTTGATATTTTAAACTATGCAAAAGAAAGAAACATACTTATTATCCCCCAAATAAGTGTTCCTTCACATATGAGATCTGCTATTGTTTCAATGAATGCTAGATATCAAAAATTTATTGAACTTGGTAATCAAGAAGAAGCAGAAAAATACTTATTAATTGACCCAGATGATAAAAGTGAATATTACTCAGCTCAGGGATTTAATGATAATATAATGAATGTTTGTAGAGAAAGTTCTTTCACCTTTTATAATAAGGTTATTGATGAAATATACTTAATGTACAAAGATGCAGGTGTTGAAATGGAGAAATTTGGAGTAGCTGCTGACGAATTACCTTATGGAGCTTGGCAGAAATCTCCTATTTGTGATAGTTTTATGAGAGATAACTCTATTGTTGGAGACTATAATTCATTATATACTATGATGCAGAGAAGAGTCTATGATAAAATATCATCCTACGGATCTACAATGACAGGTTGGGATGATATAGTATTAAAATTGACTGAAAGAAACCAATCAGAAACTCTGATCAAAGACTTTTTTGAGGGAGATGATATTTTGTTGTATGTATGGAACAATGATTGGGGTGGTGGAAGACAGGATATGATATATAAATATGCTAATCTTGGGTATAAAACTATAATGAGTAATTCTAGTGCTTTTTACTTTGATATGGTTGATGATAAAGACCTTGATAACATAGGTTTATCTTGGAGTGGATATGCAGATTATAAAGACATGTGGACTGTAGATGTATTTAACGTATTTAACGACTCTTACGGAGTTGAAAAAAATAATATATCTAATGATTATATAGAAAGATCTGAAAAACTCAATCCTGAAAATAGAAGTAATATTGTTGGGGTTCAATCTCAAATATGGAGTGAAACCATTAGAAACGAGGATATACTTGACTATATGTTTATGCCAAATATTCTTGTATTTTCTCAAAAGGCATGGTCACATGATGACACATGGATGAATATAGATGACCCAGACTCAAAAAGAAGGGCTTTAGAAACCCAATGGAATAAGTTTTCAAATAATATTGGGCAAAGATTACTTCCAATAGTTGACAATATATTTGGTGGTTTGTCTTATGACCTGCCAAAGCCAGGAGGTTTAATTATAGATAATAAACTATTTGCAAATACAGTATTTCCTGGTTTAGATATAAAGTATACACTTGATGGATCAGAGCCAAGTTTATCCAGTAAAACTTATGAATCTCCTATAGAAATTCAAGATGGTGATATTATAAACCTTAGATTGTTTGATAAAACAGGTAGGGGTGGTAATGCAATTTTAGTTAATAAATAAGTTATAAATGAAAAACAGACTATTATCAATTGATGTTTTAAGAGGTATGACTTTAATCTTTATGATTATTGTTAATACGCCTGGCTCTTGGGATTATGTCTATGCACCATTACTTCATGCTGATTGGAATGGTTTAACACCAACTGATTATATTTTTCCAAACTTTCTTTTTATTGTTGGAGTATCTATTGTTTTATCTCTAAATAATAGGATTAACGAACTCAATAGAAGTCAAGTGTTAAAAAAAATTATTTGGAGAGCATTTAAAATTTATTTAGTTGGAGTTTTCTTATGGGTATTTCCTGATTTTGATTTGACTAGTATTAGATGGGTAGGTGTATTACAAAGAATTTCTTTTGTTTTTCTATTTTGTGGTCTAATTTATTTGTTCATTGATAAAAAATTATTCATTTATATATCATTTATTACTCTAATAGTTTATTGGTTTATAATGTTATATATTCCAGTTCCTGGTATTGGAGCTCCTGACCTTACTTCTCCTGAGCTTAACTTAGCGCATTATATTGATAGTAAATTTTTACCAGGTGTTATGTGGCAAGATACATGGGACCCTGAAGGTATACTTACAACTATACCATCTATTATTACAGGTGTTTTTGGGCTAGTAGCTGGTTCAATACTGGTTTCTAATAAAGATATTAAGGATAAGATTATTAAGCTTTTTTCATTAGGTCTTTTATTAGTTTTTGTTGGCGACTTTTTTAGTTGGTCATTTCCTGTAAATAAAAACTTATGGAGTACATCATATACTTTTTTAATGGCTGGTATGTCATTCATGCTAGTAGCAGCATTCACATATTTAATTGATGTTAATGGCTATAAAAAGTTTAAAATGTCTCAAGTCTTTGGAACAAACTCAATATTCACTTACGTGCTTTCAGGTACATTAACTTCTATTTTTTATAGTGATAGATTTATTGGAGTTGAGTTAAACTCAGTTTTCATTGATACATTAACAGGACTAGGCATTTTTCCAAAGCTTACATCATTATTATATGCAATAATATTTGTACTGATTATTTATGTTCCAGCAAACTATTTGTTTAAAAAGAAAATTTTTATAAAACTTTAATTAATAATTACATTCATCAAGATCTAGTAAATTATCTAGATAAATTTTATCTGTCTTATAAAAGAATGTAGTATTTCCACCAGTAGACTTAGTTTTCTCTATTACACTATCATTAACAATTGTATATTGCCAACCTGAACCATTAAATTCCTCAGAAAGTATTTCTTTTGTTTGATATTTAAATTTTGCATTTACAATAAAATTATTTTCGTATTTATAACAATTATCTCCAGTTATATATACTTCTAAATAAGCTCCACTTATATCATCATTAAACGTCCAAACAGACATGTTATTATTATTTGTCCAATAAGTGCCATCTAGGCATTCTAAAAACGTCGAACATTCTTTAGTTTTTTCATTGTTCGAACAGCCAATAATTAATACTATTATTAATAGGTAAAGAATTTTTTTCATTTAATTTATATAAGGCACTTGATCAAGTGCTAGTTTAATACTAGTCTCAGGTCTTTGACAAACTTTATTTTGACAAACATAAATGTATGTTTCATTTTCAAAAAATCTATCAATGAACAAGGGGATATCACTATCTACATTTGATTGAACAACTAATGTGTTAGGTGTAAAGTTACCTAATATCTCATTTGTTACATTCTTAGAGTTAGGACCAATTATTGCAATTTCATAAAATAATTCAGTTCTATTTAAAATATTATTAGACCAAACTGAATACGCATTTATGTTTTGATCAATTATATCAACAACAGACGAAACCATTTTATTTGACAAGTCCAAATAGTAATCATCAAATATTATATGACCAATATTAAAAAGTTGTTCTGATATAATAGAATTTGGAGATGGAATTACCCCATCATCAATTGGAATAAGCTTTGTAAATAACTCCTCATTATTACTGAAATATAGTAAGTCAGATTTAGGATCATTAAATATTTCAATTGAATCATCAATTAATTTCTTAGAAAAATTAAAATATTTTTCATCTCCAGTTACTTGAAATAGTTTCATTGATGCTTTTGATAAATATGCATAGTCTTCCAGTACACCTTCCTGGAATTGATTTTGTTTGTATGTATGTACAAGTTTATTTTTTCTAAATGATTTTTTTTCCAGTTCATTGAACATAGTAACTGCTTGATCTAAAAAATTCTTATTATTAAAACTTTCATAAGCATCTATGAGTCCAATAATTGCTAGTGAGTTCCATGATATAATTATTTTATCGTCAATCCTTGGTTTTGTTCTGTCTGATTTAATATTTAAAATATTCTTTATCCATGTTGATTTTAACTTTTTAATTTCTTCTTTACTGATGTTATTTTTTGATTTAAGCCATTCTTCTTCTAGTTCATATTCATTTGGAAGAAGTAAATATTTATCATTTTCCCATGGATTATCCAAATTGATATTATAGTAGTCTAAAAATAAATTAAAGTCAGTGTCTTCTGCTATTTCTTTTAATTCATCAATGTTAAAAGAATAATATTTACCTTCTTCTCCATCAGTATCAGCATCCATGGCAGCATAAAATAAGTTTTCATTTTGTGACATACTAGAATTTAAAAATGATATAGTTTTAAAAACTAAATCTTTATAATATTCATTTTTAAAAAGTTTATATGCTTTTGAATAAAGACTTATCATTTGGCCTTGATCATAAAGCATTTTTTCAAAATGTGGAATTTCCCATTTATCATCTACAGTATATCTATAAAATCCACCCTCAACAAAATCGACTAAACCACTTGATGATATTTTATCCAAAGTGTTTTTGACATGATCTAGAACATCTAGGTCTTTATATATTTTTCCGTAGTTAAGAAGAAATAAATACTTTGATGGAGATACAAATTTTTGTTGTGCTATATCACCTCCATTATTTAAATCCCATTTATCTTTCCAAATATTTATATTCTTCTTGAGAAACTGAGTGTCAAATTCTTTAGGTTCTTCAATTTTCCTTATAGTATTTATATCTGTAACTCCTTCTTTTACATTGTTTGCTATTTCTTTAAGACCTTCATAATTGTCTTTTTTTAATCTAATGATTCTTTTTAGGATATTATCCCATTGTGCAGTTGTATGATATGTTCCTGCATAAATAGGACTCCCATCAGGAAGCGTAATAACATTTAATGGCCATCCTCCCATACCAGTCATAAGCTGTGAAGCAGTCATGTATACTTGATCAACATCTGGATTTTCTTCTCTGTCAACTTTAATATTGACAAAGTTTTCATTCATTACTTTTGCAATTGAGTCATTTGCAAAAGTTTCATCTTCCATTACATGACACCAATGACAGCTTGAGTAGCCTATACTTATTACAATTAGCTTATCAAGCTCCTCTGACACGTCAAAAATAGAATTTGACCATCTTTGCCAATTTATTGGATTTTTTGAATGTTGCTTTAAATATAAACTTGTCTCTTTGCCTAACTGATTTTTATTAATGCTATTGATACTCACTTCTGAATTACAAGATGATATTATTAGTAAAAATAAACTATATAGTGGTAAATGACTTAATCTAATTTTTCTCAAATTCTTATTTTTTTTTTGATTTAGAATCAAATTATTAAAATTTAGCAACAAAATTTTACGAATTAATAATTCTGTTAAAATATTTTGATCAATATGTTTTAAACATTTTTTGTTGCGGTAAATTTAACTAGAATTAAATAAATCTATTATTTATTTAACCTAGTTTATGTTTGCTACTATATGTAGTATCTGATTTGCAAACCTGTCTTTTTATGGTTTTTTAGGCAGGTTTTTTTTAAAAACAATATTTGTCGCCTATACTAAGAGAATTATATGTCTCCTCATCTACTTTTCCTGAACCATATGGATCAGGTACTCCTGATCCTAAATTATTATTTGAGGTTTGAAATCCCATTGAGTTATTAACAAAAAAGTAATATTCTCCAGAAATAATTTTTTTATCCTGAATTGTATAGCAACTATCTTTGTCCTTACTGCAGGAATTAATAATAAGTATTAACGTTAATAAATAAAAGATTCTCATTTATTCATACTGTTTCCAGATGAATGTTGATCCATCAGTATTAACAGCTAAAACATCAAATTTTGCTCTTTCGTTTGTAACCTCCATACCAGGAACATTAATACCAGCTGGCATACCAGGTACAGTTATGCCTTTAATATTAGGCTTTTCAGTTAAAAGTTTAGTAATTGCGTCGTGAGGTACATGGCCTTCAATAAAATAACCATCTATAAATCCAGTATGGCATGATTGAAGAGTAACATCAATACCGGCTTTTACTTTAGCTGAATACATATCGTTTGTCTTAATTGATTCAACATTAAAACCATTCTGTTCCATATTTGTTACCCATCCAGAACAACAACCGCATGTTGGAGATTGGTATACTACTAATTTTTCTTTTGTATCTTGCTCACAAGCAAATAACACAAGAGTTAAGATTAAAACTATTTTTTTCATAATACAAATATCGTTCTTTTTTGAATATGATTCTTAATGAGGTAACGTTAAAAAAAGCATATAATTTTTTATCAAAAGATAAATGCCTTGAATATTTAATAAATAGATTTTCAAGTGAAATCAATATATCAGAGAGATATGATAGTAATTATTCAAGAGCTTTGGCATTATTAATTATTGAGCAGCAAGTAAGCTTTAAGGCTGCAATAACAATTAAAGAAAGATTTTTAAAAATGATTAATAATCTTGACAATTTGGAGGTCTTACAAATTCATTCTGATGATATACAATCAATAGGAATTTCTTACAGAAAAGTAGAATATATTAAAAATGTTTATGAGTATTTTCAAAAATCAAATTTTAATTTTCAAAAATCATCTGAAGATGATGTGATTAAGGAATTAACTAAAATTAGAGGTATTGGTTTGTGGTCCGCACAAATGTTCTTAATATTTGTTCTTTACAGAATTAATATTTTTTCAAAAGGTGATTTAGCATTAATGAATAGCTTGAAGATTAATTATAAAATTGATATAAAAAATACCGATCATGTTGATAAATTAATCGATACGTGGTCACCCTACAAGACAGTAGCATCATTAATATTGTGGAAATCAATTGAAGAAAAATATTTTTATGCATAATATGTTATTTTTGTAGTAATGGAAAAAATTAAAGATTTATTTATTAATGCTTACTATGATATTATGTCTAATCCACTACTATCAGTCATAGTTAGAGTGATTTTTATTTGTTTAATATTAATACTCATTGCTTATTTTCTGTTTTATGCAATAATATCCGCTGTTATAATAATTCCTATATATTATATTTGGAAACATTTAAAATCTAAATAAATTGAAAAGACTATCTGATAAAGAGATCATAAACGAATTATCACTTTTAAATGATTGGGTTTTAAATGATAATCAAATTACAAAGGTTTATAAATTGGATTCCTTCATGGAAGTAATGAGTCTTGCTAATTTAGTATCTGATAAATCAGAACAAATTGATCATCATCCAAAAATGATCATAGACTTTAATCAAATTGAATTTCTAATTACTACTCACAGTGAAGGTGGCATAACTAACCTTGACTTCTTATTAGCCTCTTTTATTGAAGAAACTTATAGTGAATTGTTTAGTTAAATGAATTATAGATTATTAGCTTTTTTTGTATTCTTAATTTTTGTTTCCTGTTCAAAATTTGACTCCCAAGATGAATTAAACACTAACTCTAATGCTTTTCCTTTTTATGATAATTTATCTGAAGTCAATAATTTTCCAAAAATGGTCATATTAACAAATAATCAAGAAATTTTTGATGAACCAAAGATAAATGCTGAATTAAAAGTTATTGAGGAGAGCATTGAATTAGATTATAAAATTGCAATTGAAACAAGGGGGAGCTCATCACAAATGTTTCCAAAAAAATCTTATGGATTTGAAACTAGAAGTTTAGATTGGTCTGATGATATTGATGTCAATCTTGGAGGTTTTCCTGAAGAAGAAGATTGGATATTATATGGTCCATACTCTGACAAATCATTAATTAGAAATAAATTAACTTTTGATTTATCAAATTCAATTGGGTATTCTGCTAGTCAAACAAAATTCTATAATCTTTTTATTAATAACGAGAATAAAGGATTATATGTTCTTATGGAAAAAATTAAAAGAGATAAGAATAGGGTTGATATTTCTAAACTAGAAGCTGATTCGATTGAAGGGGGGTATATAATAAAAATTGATAAACCAACTGGAGATGGCGAATCATGTTCTACTTGTTATGATAACTCATTCTCATTTAGTTCTAGATATGATACAAATGGGCTCATCTCTGATCAGTCTAATATCTTTTTTATATATCATTATCCAAAACCTGATGATATTTCTCAAGATCAAAAAGATTACATTCAATCAGTAATTTTTGAGTTTGAAACGGTCTTACTATCTGAAGACTACGAAGAGTTACTAAATTTAATAGATCTACAATCATTTATAGATTTCTTTATTATCAACGAGCTTTCAAAAAATCCTGATGGATATAGGTTAAGTACATTTTTAAACAAAGATTTCAATGGAAAACTAAAGATGGGTCCGATTTGGGATTTTAATCTAGCATTTGCAAATGTTGATTATTGCGATGGTGCAAATCCTGTTGGATGGATTTATAACTTCAATTCTATCTGTCCTGGTGATATTTGGCAAGTTCCATTTTGGTGGGAAGTTTTGATGCAGAAAGAAGTTTTTAAAACAGCTTTAAAGAATAGATGGCTTTCACTTAGATCTACATCATTAAGTAATTCTTCAATTTTAAATCTAATAGATTCATACACTGAAAATTTAAATTCAAATAATATAATTAATCAAAATTTCTATGTATGGCCCATATTAGGCCAATATATATGGCCAAATTCTTTTGTTGGATCATCTCACGAGGAAGAGATTGAATTTCTTAAAAGTTGGATTGATGATAGGCTTGATTGGATGGATAGTGAAATTAATTCATTAAACTAGGGTAATCTTTGTCCCATACTTGCTTCTAAAAGTTCAAACCAGTCAACTAACTCAATTTCAATATCTTCAACTTTAGATGACTTTATTATTCTCTCTTTTTTTGTAGTCCCAATTACAGGGTAAATTTTTGATTCATGCCTAAGAATCCAATTTATCAAGATTTCATCTTGACTACATGAATATTTAGAACACATTTTTTCAATTTTCTTATATAGAGCCTTATTGTTTGTTGAAAAAAAGTTTCCTAATGGGCTATACGCCATTGGTGTAATATTATGTATCTGCATATAATCAAGAGTCCCATCAAACATAGGTTGATAATTAGTTAAAGAAAAATTAATTTGATTAAATGATATTTTTAGATTTTTTTCCATTAGTGACATCTGAGAAACCGTGAAGTTAGATACCCCAAATGATTTTACCATTTTTTTATCCATTAGGTAATTTATTGTATCAGTTATTTCCTGAATATCCATAATTGGACTCGGCCTATGAAGGAGCAGACAATCAAGATAATCAGTATTTAAGTTCTTGAGAGAATTTTCTACAGATTTAATGATATGGGTTTTTGAATAATCATAGTGTTTTACATCAATTTGAAGCTTTTCGCATGGATACATAATGCCACATTTTGAAATAAAGATGACTTTTTCACGTTCTAATCCAGATAATTTAAATGCTTTTCCAAATGTTTCTTCAGTAGTGTAGCCTCCATATATATCTGCATGGTCAAATGAATTAATTCCATTTTCATATGCACACTTAATTAATTCTGAGATTTCCTTGGATGAGTAATTAGCTCCCCAAGATCCCCAGTTCATAGT
>Ga0163111_10002908_pt1 | contig 10959 bp, 3 predicted proteins | sample CRUFie1St18metaG_FD_109645 | JGI IMG/M metagenome (GOLD analysis project Ga0163111, IMG submission 109645) | Marine microbial communities from the Costa Rica Dome - CRUD Field 142mm St18 metaG | ecosystem: Environmental > Aquatic > Marine > Oceanic > Photic zone | place: Costa Rica: the Eastern... | reverse complement strand
CTGATGAAAACCCAGCCTTTTCCTTCAACCAAGATACACTCTCTGGATATATTGCTTCGTAAATTGTTGGAGTTCCCGCTGCAGCCCAACAGAATCTCTCTAGCCCGTATCCTGTATCGATAATCTGTAGCGGCATTTCAGAATACTTTACACCCTTGATTTCTACATCACCACTTTCATCTTCTTCAAGGTTCATGAAAACCAGTGTTGCTAGTTCTAACCCGCCAACGATTACCTCAACTGCTGGCCCGGCATTCCCGCCTCCTGACCATGGATTTTCCACATATGTGACCTCTTTAGGATCGATTCCAAATGTGACACAAAGTAGATCGTGACAGTGCTTTACACATTCCTCCATCCAATAGTACATTTTACCTTCATCAGGACGATTAAAGACATGATGCGCCATCATTTCGAAAGTTGTTAAATGACGACCAGAACGCCCAACTGCATCAATATCGTTCAACCTAATACAAGGTTGAGAGATTGTCAAAGGATTTGCAGGAGGTTCTACGGCACCAGATGTCACATGGGGCTGAAAATCTGCAATACTTGCAATTGTGAGATGGATGTCATCTCTCCACCTTGCTAAAACAGGATAAGGTTCGACTCTTGTATGGTCTCTGCTTTCAAAGAAACCGATGAATTCTTCTCTCATGGAATCCTTCAAATCACGCCCTCTTGTTGTGAATCCATCTATAATTGGAGCACCTATGAATGTATACTCATCCTCTTCTGTGTCACCACAAGTGTCCCTTTCATCATCACAAGACCAAAACCATAGTCCAGTAACTCTACATTCACGGCGTGTATATCCGTTTTTGTGGAATACTTCGAGGTCGATTGGTGGGAGACCCATGTGTATCACCTGCCCTACGGGCGAATAGACGGGGGCGACAATACTCCTTCAAACCATCCTATCAAAACACAGCAATGAAGTGATGTAAGGACTCGCAGGAACGTGGCGGGAGTTGAATGGCAGAACCACCTCCAGGTGGAGGGCGACGGTTTGATGAGAATCCGTAAGCATGGTTCGATGAATGTTGATGCGATGATTGTGTCAAGTCCAGAACACTTGGCCAAAAGTAGTGATGAACGTTCGATATCCCAACTAGTCAACATTGCATCAATGCCAGGAGTAGTTGGTGAAGCATGGGCAATGGCGGATTGGCATTTCGGCTATGGTTTCCCGATTGGAGGAGTATTAGCCACCGATGTTAACTGGGGGGAAGAAGGCGGTTCTATCTCTCCAGGAGGAGTTGGTTTTGACATTAATTGTGGAGTAAGGATGGTTGCACTCGAATGTAGTGTTGATGATATTCCAAACATTGACAGATTGGCTGGTCGTTTGAATGGAAGGATTCCTTCAGGGGGTTCAGGAAAGGGTGGATTAGACATATCTGTACAAGAACTCGATGACATAATTTCTCGCGGAAGTAATGCCATGGTAGATTTGGGGTTCGCCTATGATGATGACTTGAAGCACATTGAGTCAAACGGAGTCTTAGAAACCGATGAAGGTGTATCACAAAGAGCCTTCAACAGAGGATTGAAAGCGCTTGGCACATTGGGATCTGGCAACCATTTCTTAGAATTACAAACCGTTCAATCTGTCGAAAGTGACAATCCACACAACCTGTTTGAAGGCCAAGTCGTCTGTATGATCCACTCCGGAAGTAGAGGACTTGGACATCAAGTATGTACTGACCATGTACGAGGTTTGGAAGACAAATATCGCAACAGACAAGGTACATGGTACAACGATGACTGGGGTTTTGAAATCCAAGACCGACAACTCGCTGCAGCGCCTATACACAGCAAAGAAGGGAAATCATACCTTGATGCAATGAATGGCGCAGCTAACTTTGCATTTGCAAATCGAAGTGCTCTTACACATCGCTTGCGACAAGCGATAGCAACTGAACTGGATGTCGAAACACGACTGTTGTATGACGTAAGCCATAATATTGCCAAAGAAGAGGAACATCATATCCATGGCGAAAGATGTACGTGCATGGTGCATCGCAAAGGAGCAACTAGAGCAATGCCGGGTCAGCCGGTTTTGGTACCAGGCGACATGGGTACTGGATCTTGGCTACTTGAAGGACTGGAAAGTAATCGAGCCTTTGCATCTTCATGCCATGGGGCAGGTAGGGTTCTTTCCCGGTCACAAGCTAAGAAGCAAATAGATGGTAAGGCTCTAAAAAGAGAATTGGAATCAAGAGGAATAAGAGTACATGCAAATACTCCTAACATAATGTCAGAGGAAGCACCTGCTGCGTACAAAAATGTGGATGAAGTTATCGAACTATCCAATCAGGCAGGCCTTGCAAAACCAATTGCTAGAATGATGCCACTGGCAGTAATCAAAGGATGATCACATACAGTAGTTCATCTTAGGTTGCCCAAACGATGGTGCAGCGCCACTTGAGACACCATCTGGCTCTTCACATATTACTGAAAGAAGTGTGTTTACTAATTCCTTAAGGTCGTTTACTTGTGTTTGTAATTCTCGGACTCGTGCTTCCGTGTCCATGCTAGCGCTTCTATTATTCATGCCAATCCCATCTAGAGAGAATTTCTCTCTAGTAGCCAATCGGTAAAATAGGCTTTAATGGATTTCGGTAAAAACTCCACCATTAACGCGCGTTTTGCTATGTTAATGATTAATCGGAATGGTCGACATCCGCCCAAGGATCCTCGTTTACAGATGGTTCTTCTTCCGTTTCATCCTCGTCGTTGCTTTCCGATTCTGACGATTCATCCGAGGACTCAGTCGTTGTTTCATCCTCTGAAGTTTCTTCTGAACTGGATTCTTTGGAGGTTAAGACCTCGGATGCTAGATCTACTGATTGGGTTTCAGAGCGCATTGGCGGCAATATTGGATTGGCTTTTTCCTCGATGTTTTCTTCATCATCATCATCGTCTTCCCATTCATCATCATCATCATAGAATATGCTCTCATCTGATTTATCTCGACGGATTAAGACTACTATTGCAAATCCTGCCCCAAGCAATAACAACGACATTATTCCAAGAGTCATCGTAGTAGCATCAAATCCAGTATCTGCGCCATCTTGGCTTGTAACACGCGGCATGTCACTTTCGACATCAAGATCACAAGAAGCATTATTGTTAATCGAATAACAATGTGGAAGCATCGAATTTTCAATCCACCTGTCCATGCCAGTAACGTTGACGTAGAGGTTTTGTGAACCTGCGCCATAGGTCTCAAACAGTATAGGAATTGTTTCCATTGTCTGACCAGGAGCGGCTGTCAATTCCACACTACCATGTGAAAGCCAGTTACGAGTGCCACCTAGGTCTTCCATAAGTGAAACAGTTATTGTCCCAGGCTTGGTTCCAAGATTTCTGATTTGAACAATAACTGCTATTTCTGTACCTTCGACAACAGAATTACCACGAGGAACCCCTCCATCGGCTAACGTGATTTCGAGATTTGTAACAGTAACATCGAATGACAGTACGGTAAATACTGTGTTCATTGGGTCAATCTGCGAAAGACCTGTACCTCTTGCTGAATTTCCGGCCTTGTCCGTAACATCCACCCACCAGATAAGCTCGTCTCCTTCAACCAAAGATAAATCGACACCTTCGGTAAAGTCTACACTACCCGAGTAGGTCCATCTTCCATCGTTGCTAGATACGTATGGAATATTAGAACTTGATTGGCCATTATCTAGCACCAAACCATTTCGCATAAATGCCCAGTTGACTACCAAATCTCCCGATGGCATACCACCATTTTCGATAATTAGAACCGAGAATTGTAAGGTCTCTAAATCCTCATCATCTAAGGATAGAGGAGCCGTAGAGAATTGTACAACTGGCGAGATGTCGTCTACTGTTATCAGTGTCTCTTCAGACGTTACATCACCGCCTGGGCTAGGCACTCCAGTGATTAGATATTCAACAACTAAATTTGGTTGAGAGATTGATCTTGTAGGCAAAATCAAGCCAGCCTCCCATACGCCTCCTTGAGTTACTTCCACATAGGATTGTAATTGCTCATTGCCGTACATTGTCTGGACTGTAACTTCCAAACCCTGAGGTGGAAGATTGGTTACAGTAACACCAGATTTTTCGTAAATAACTGTACCATTAATCGTTAAATCATCCCCTGGTTGGACGAAGAGGTGTTGGGAAGAGCTAGTCGAAATTGGAGGAGTATTGTCCGACATTTCACTGACTACAACTTCCAAATTGTTATCCAATTGCCACCTTATTTCACCCAAGTTTGTCATCAATGAAACAGGATTTAGATCATCATCATCGTATACAACAATTGCTGGCAGAGCATATTCTGGAACCATTGACTCATCAAAGGTCCAATCCAAAGTGAAGTGCCATGAGACCATCCATGAGTCTCCATCCCCTTGAGACGTGATGACCTCATGTAATGTTAATTGTGAGTCATTCCCTGAATATACAGCCCCATTCCTTGGTTCCCAATTCATGACACCTACTACATCTTCGTCAGCACCAAGTAGTTTTACTGTGACGATATCAATCGAATCTACACCGTTAGCATCGCTAATTTCCATAGTCAAATTATGTACCTGGCCTGCCAGTAATTGCTCATTTACAGAATCAATTGTTAGAGATGTACTAGGAATGGTAGTCGGCTCATTAATTGCAATTATCATGGTAGCCATATCATGTTCGAGGCCTGCATCACCACCAAAGATTAGTTCGTGACCTGCGTAGTCTGTTCCTGTGAAAAATATCGAAAACTTAGCATTCATATCTAAACCAGAAACATCAATTCCTCCGAATGTTACTGTTCTCTCACCAGCAACTCCTTCGGGAAGTGGCTTTGAGATAGTTCGATATTCAGAATAATCGGCAATTCCATCTAAATTTGTATCATCTAATACTTCACGCCAGTAATGCAGCATTACGGAGTCGCCGAGTGCTTGGTCATCAGTAATTGTAACTTGCAGAGACAGACTAGATGTTGGGTCCCAGGTATATCCATCTGCATCCAACAACCTTTGTCCAGAATTGACTTGAAGGTCTGAAGCATATGGAGAATCAGAATCCAGTAGAATATTGATTGGCGTAGTGAATGTCACATCTTCTGCCCCTGCTGCCCCACTTGCTGGCCCTGCTCTAATTACGTACGGAGTTAGATTGACCTGTGAGTAATTCTGTGGTAGTGTGACCAAACCAATCCACTGGCCATCTCCAGTTGAATTGAGAACCACATCTAGATCACCTATACTGATTGCAACCTCGAAATCATCTTGAAGAGGTCTTGTGTCAAGTGTATTTTCAAAACGAACAGTTCCAGAAACTGACACTTGGCTTCCGGATTTTGCCCAGAATGGATATGAGGGAGAGAATAAATCAGAAAGTTCGTGGCCATAGAAATCCATTACTTTCCAGGAATCTATTTGCAAATCGTTTTCGCTAGCCTGAGTACCTGTTCCCCCAGATTGAGCGGTTGCAGGGGATAGACCCTCCAGATTGCCATTGATCAACTCATATCCTTGAGCAGACCAATCCATTGATTGTGAATCGTTCCAATCCCAATCCACTTCAAATAACCAATCAACTACCAATCTTCCACCAATTTCTGACACTGAAGAGTTGTTGTGTAGTTTTAGCATACCAAAGCCACTTGTTTGATTGAATGTTGGATTACCAAATGGATTTGAAATAACAATGTTGATGATATCACCGGAGGAATCAACACCCCTAAGTTGTATTTCGTCAATGTTCTCATTACCAAGTAAATGGTGATGCTGAGTGGTGAATCCTTGTAGCTCACCATTTGGATACCACGTGACAGGAACCGTGAATGGATGATTGGTAATCATGTTCTCATGGTAAACGCCTCCATCGATTGCAACCCCACCTGCAGATGCAGACCAAATTAGTGGGACTCCAACGATGTCTACTTGCCCATTATTGGAATTTAATTCATGATATGCTTTCACTGAAGGGCCAAGTCCAGACACATTCTCAAACAGATTGTATCCAATAGCAAAAGACCCTATGTCAAATTGTGATGAACTTGATGAGAAATTAATATCAATCATCGACCAATTGCGACCAGTAGAATCCACATGTATACCCGTTGGTGTCAACTGAGGATTAGCGATTGAAACTACACTAGTAGTCCAATTCGCAAATGGAATCTGATAGAATTGGTTTGAACCACTAGAGATTACTAGAGGATTTGTTGGTCCATTTGGATTTAAGCCCACCAATAGAGTGTGTATGTTAGCATTTTGAGGAACAAGTACCGACAATGTCCCATTGTCAGTAATATCAAGTGAGTGTTTTGTTTGCTGTACAGTGTCAATCCTAGTCTGCCAACCGTATGAACCATATGCCGGAGAGGAAGAGAATTCCCAATCTACAACTCCGTTATTCGCTAAATCTATTGTTGCATCATGCGCAGGTTGAGCGAAAGTGCCCCTAAACTCAAGACTCCCCACAGAAGCCCCAGGTGCGAAAGTAACTCTTGGCGCAATAGAGGTTCGCATATCGCCCAAATTCAAAATTGAGTTTGTCAGACTTGATGAAACACTTTGCGTCCCAGACGTGGTCAAAGCCGCAGTGATTCCAGTGAAATTTCCAGTTACGCTCGCTGAAGAAATTGGGCGAGCAGATAGTCCCGAAGTACCAGTAACTGCGATGGTCCCACCTCCATTGTTTATCCACGTACCATTTGGCATTCGAGACAACGAATTCGGTATATTCCAGCCATTTGATTCTCCGAAATATCTTGTTGCTCCTACAGTTAATTCTCGTATTAATGGAGTGTAGTATTGATCATCAGTACCCATTATCACTTCAATATAAATTCCACCAGAATTCTCATCTCTATCTATGCTAGCAAGCGACAGAGGAAGTGTCATGTTTTCGTGACCATCTATTACCTGCCCAGTAGAATCTAGGACATTCACGCCGTACCAAGTATTGTTGGGAAGAATTATGTCTGCATCTACAAATCCGTAACCTAAGTCATGAGTTGGTACCAGTGGGGACATCCAAGATCCTTCTGTTTCAAACCAATCGACTTCTAGTCCGATATCATCAACATACCAACCCGGTTCTTGAACCGCTGAATCACTAATTTGTCTAAACCTAAATGAAACATTGTTACCTGAAAAATTTGAAACATCATATTCCATATCAACCCATGGAATGTTGACTGAACTTGTACATGAGAACTGACCGGCTGCGTTCACGTATTGACGGCCATCCCAAACATCAGTTCCTATGAATCCAGATGTACTAGTAATTGAACCATCATACCAATTTGTGCTGTTTGAATAATTGACATATGCTTGATTCCAAGAACCACCATTAGTCGAGACATATAGTGCACCTCCATCCCAACCATCTTCAGCACACATCCAGTGCTTCCAAACAAATCTAGCACTCGCACCTAGTGGAACGTAGTAATTCGGAGAAATCAATGAGTTATCTGAACTAGAATCATAATCTCCACACAAATTGGTTCCAAAACCAAGACTTGCGCTAGGGAATGATGTTGGACCATCGGTGTAATTCGCACACACTGCACCAAATTCCCAACCGGTTTGGCCTGCTTGGTTAGAAACAGACCATCCACCAGGAGGCAAAGCAGTAGCTCCTTCCAAACTATCTGTAATAGTTAGCCCACCACTCCCGATCTGAATGAATGACCAATCATTTGTGGAACCACTAATTCCATAATCAGTAGCAGATGATGAGTTTGAGAGGAAGTTACTATCAATCATAGTTCCTGTAGAGTTAATCACTTTGAACCAATCTACTGTCAAACCTTCCATGTTATCTGATGAACCTCCATTGCCTACGGAAGAATCTGTTTCCACCACATATCTTATCTTTGAAGCGTTAGTGTTACCCAACATCGATTGTGGGATTGAAAAGTCTAGAACTACGAAGCCTCCAGATTCATCGATAACAGTGGTCCCGTTTGGAAGAGTGTAACTGCTACCAGGGATTGAACCAGACCTAGAACGACAGGAAGTTGCTGTAGAAGATGTACTTGAAGAGATATCTGTCCATGTAGTACCATTATTCGTAGATAATTCAATACAGAAATTGTCCCACGAAGAACCCTCTAAGTCAAACTCTAAGCGAGTTTGAATTTTTGACCCAGCAGAGGTGGAGGAAAGATTAATTTCGCTTTCTAACGCTGCATGTGCATAGTTACTATATTGGCAAGTGGAAGCTGTTTGAGTATAGCAACCATGATGCCATAGCCCTATAGAATTGCCCACGTTTGTTATCGAGAATTTATCCAAATACCAACCAGGACGCATAGTATTATTATTATCAGTCCAAACCTGGAACCGGAATTGCATGAATGTGGCATTTGCAATTCCAGATATGTTATCCAGATTAAACACAGCAGTACTCCATCCGCTGAAATTGCCGTCACCAAACACTCCAAATCCAGAACCATTTGCACCACTTGGGACTGTAGCATTTGTTGAGATTGTTGAAGGATATCCTCCACTAGGCTCAATGTAAGTCCATTGTCCGTTATCTAGCTTGTACTCAACCCAAGCACCATCCATGGAGTCCATATGATGTGAATGTGAGAATGAAAAGTTGAAATTACTGATCGGAGATGGAATTGAAAATTGAGGCGCAGTTAAAGTTCCTGCAGAATTGTGAGGAAGGGGCTGCCCGGGCAAGGTGGCTGCTACGACACCACCATCCGCAGCAACCGCTGGAACGAAACCATGCGCTAATGTCCGTGTAGAACCTGTAACCGTCCCACTCATACCGGATGGGTTAACTGCCTCCCAAATATTTCCAGAATTCGACCATGAGTTCGGCAATTGAAGGCTCGCAGCAGAAAATGAATTTATGTTAGAAACAGCACTGTCTGGCATCAAAGACATTGAACCCTCGAATTTACCAACCATTGTGTTAGTGAACTGACCAGCTGTAAAATTTCCTGGAACGTCTTCGCCAGTCCATGTTTCACCATAGCCATCCTCCAAGTACCCACTTTCATCAACATGCAACCATGCGTCAATGACTGTGGCATTTCCAGGTACTTCAAAGGCGTCATTTACACTTTGCGAGGCACCAGAAAGCCCTGTTGGGCCGCTCCATAATGTCGTTGCACCCGCTGCAACATGGCTAACCATTAGAATCGTCAAGAAGATAGCGAGGGGGCTTCGACCGGTCAATTGCATCTCCACCACCGGACCCTACGGGTCCGTCACGACCTATCAATTTTGGTAGTATCATTTTGAAAAATAGGCAAAAATAAGGAAAATGGAGCCACCAGCGAGACTTGAACTCGCGACCTCCTCATTACCAATGAGGTGCTATACCACTAAGCCATGGTGGCGTGTTCGTGGCGACCTTACATTGCGATATAACCGATTCGGAGTTTCCACAGCCTATTTTCGACCGTTTCGGTTAAACATGAAATGCCTGTCGGGCGGATTACAGCCGAGATCGCATAGCCTGGTAGTGCGCGCGACTGGAAATCGCGTGGGCCTGTCCCTCGGGAGTTCAAATCTCCCTCTCGGCGCCTCACTATTTTCTATCCATTGAGAATTTACTACTCATAGTAATAAATCAAAGAATTTATCCAATCTATTGAGACAGTATACTGATCTACATCTATGATAGATACACCATCAATCGTTTCGTAATCAATCGACAAACTATTGTTGATAACCCCGTCCGGTGAAAAGTGGTGAATTGCGAACATTGTACTATTGAAAACAGAATTATTTGTAGATTGCAAAATCATTAATCCTTCATTTTCCGAGGTACCAGAATACAGCTCCATATCTGGTTGAATATGAAGATATGAAGTCCAACCACCCCCAGTGTCAAACTGGACTATCTTAGATTGATCATTGATATCGAGAGAATCCCACCTTCCGATATTGACATATTTTTTTGTTTGTTCTGGAATCGGTAAATTAGATGTTAAGTTTTCTCCAAAAATAGGTTTTGCATTCGAAAAATGCATTGTTCTACTAACCACATCGGAGGAACTCCCGTTCCAATTGAGAGTATCAATAACTACCGATGATCCATCATCTAATGAAAACACAACCAATGCCCTAGTAACTTCCATATTCGATTCTGTATCTGTATATTTAGCCATCAGTAAACTAAAGTTTCCTTCATTATCACTTAATTTTAAACTACCTTCGGTTTCAGGTTGAGACTTATTTCCAATCACTGCTGATGAATGCGCAAATGATGAACGATACCATTCATGTGAACTTGGCAAACTGTAAGGAACCGTACCTGGATCAGTAATCAAGGTAGAATTAATACCGATTAGCTCAATATTTAGTTTGTCCATATGTCCATGCCAACCTCCGTGAGGGCCGTAATCAATCAACAGATAGATGTCACCATTACGTATTACACTAACGCCATATAAATCTAAATTCACAGAGACTAAAGTTGCTTTTTCATTTTGAATATCCGACCTCCAAAGCGCAGAATGGAGTGACATGAAATCATTCATTTCTCTAGCTTGTTTGAGTTGATCTGAAGGTACTTTACCTGGCCAATATTTGTTTGCAAATTCCAACAAATTTAGAATATCTCCTAAATCCATACCCCATATATCATCATCTAATCTTGGAAATTCACCATCTGGCCTAACCAAATTGAGATGAGTTATGAATGGCTGATGAATATGAATTATTTCACCAGCAGAGGAATTCCATTCATAGTCGAAGAAGTTGACACCTAATGCTCTTGATGCTTCAATATTGATTGCGATAGCCGATATTGTATAGTTGTGGTATGCTATAGAAGCCTCATGCCATAATGCGTTTTTTCTGAAACCCTGTTCTAGTAATGATACTAGTCCATTCGAGCCATTTAGCGAGCGATTGAGCATAGAACGGTTATCGGTTGCAACAGCCGTCATGGCTATTCCGGCATTGTGAAATGCAAACCAATTAGACAATGATTTAGGAT
>Ga0163111_10002905_pt1 | contig 10967 bp, 7 predicted proteins | sample CRUFie1St18metaG_FD_109645 | JGI IMG/M metagenome (GOLD analysis project Ga0163111, IMG submission 109645) | Marine microbial communities from the Costa Rica Dome - CRUD Field 142mm St18 metaG | ecosystem: Environmental > Aquatic > Marine > Oceanic > Photic zone | place: Costa Rica: the Eastern... | reverse complement strand
TATTTCATTTGTAATAATTTCTTCACTAACTAATGCGGAATTATCTAAGTTCGTTGATTTGCTTTGATTCTCTATTTCATTTGTAATAGTTTCTTTATTAACCAACTCTTTTTTTGGGCCACTTATTGATTTGATGTTTATATCAATAGGTCTCTTGATGTCATTATTAATATCACTTTTAATCTCTTCTTTGTCTAAAAGGCTTGTCAGGTGTATTTCTAGCCATAGTCTAGGATTATCACTCGTCTTAATCTGATATTCAACGTTTTTAAGCTTGTTATGCCATTCAATTATTTTTGATTTATCTAAAATAGTTGATAATTTATCTAATTCACTTTGGAATTCTGCAGAAGTATAGTAGAGATCAGAGTAGCTGTTCCCCATTGAAGTTAATAGTAGATCTCTTGTGATATTTAATAATCCAATAATTATTTGATTCGGTTCATTCCCCGCATCATATAGTACATTACAATTTACTAATAATGACCCTGCGTTATTTTCAATTAAGGAACTTATTAAATTTATTAAATCAAGTTCAGATACTTCCCCGAGTAAGTTTTGTACATTTTTAGTGGTTATCCCATCGGGGAAAAGACTTAATTGGTCTAGAAGACTTTGCGCATCTCGCATTCCACCATTAGATCTTTTTGCAATTAGTTGTAATGCTTGATCTTGAAACTTTATTGATTCTTTTTTAGCAATTTCAGAGAGATTCTGGGCAATATCATTAGAGCTTATTCTTCTGAAATCAAATTTTTGACATCTACTTTGTATTGTAGTTAGGACTCTTTCAGGATTAGTTGTTGCAAGAATGAAAATAACCCTTGAAGGTGGTTCTTCAATCGTTTTAAGTAAAGCATTAGAAGCTGCGGTTGAAAGCATATGACATTCATCAATAACATATACTTTCCATCTCGCCTGAGATGGAGAAAATCTTGCCCTATCTATGATTTCTCGGATATTCTCAACTCCAGTATTTGATGCTGCATCTATTTCAGTAATATCGAGTGCATTTCCATCGCTTATTTGTTTACATAATTCACATTCCCCACAAGGATTTGGTGTTGGCTGGTCAAATGATAAGCAATTTAACGACTTCGCAAATATTCTTGCACTTGATGTCTTGCCAGTGCCTCTAGGACCATTAAAAAGATAAGCGGGTGCTATTTTTTTTGATAAGATTGCTTGTTTTAGGGTTATTGAAATAAATTCTTGTCCAACCAGTTGATCAAGGTTTCTGGGCCTATATTTTTGATGTAATGGTTTATGTGTGTTCAGCATTTATTATGCTTAGTTGAGAATAACTAAGGGCTTATTTTAAAGATATCAGTTAAGTCATTAAGCAGATTCTTTAATAATCCTTTTTGAACTTGAAGGAAGTTTAACAATTTTGGATGAAAATAAATTATCCACCATTTTTTTTGTAATTGTAAATTCTTTGATATCTTCTTGAGAAGGCAAAGTATACATTATGTCAAGCATTAACTCTTCAATGATTGATCTTAATGCTCTTGCTCCTGTTTTTCTATTATAAGCCTCATTTGCTATTGCTTCTACAGAATCAGGTTCAAATTTCAATTCCACATTATCCATACTTAATAATGTTTTAAATTGTTTTACAAGTGCATCTCGTGGTTCGGTAAGAATAGATTCTAAGGTTTCTTTAGTTAAACGATCCAATATTGCACAAACAGGAATTCTTCCAATGAATTCAGGAATTAATCCGTATTTAACTAGGTCATCTAACTCTAAATTCTTAAGAGAGTCTCTTGGGTCTAATTTTATCTTTGATTCTAATTTGTTTTGATCTGAGCTCGTAGTAAAACCAATCGTATGTTTGCCTAAACGTTTTTGTACGATATCCTCCAAACCTATAAATGCTCCTCCACAAATAAATAAAATTTGACTCGTATCAATTTGAATACAATCATGATAAGGATGTTTTCTTCCGCCTTGTGGTGGAACATTTGCAATTGTTCCTTCAAGCATTTTTAATAATGCCTGTTGAACTCCTTCTCCAGATACATCTCTTGTAATAGAGGGATTTTCACTTTTTCTAGCAATTTTATCAATTTCATCAATATATATTATCCCTTTTTGAGCTAGCTCAACATTCATTTCTGATTTTTGTAGCAGTCTCAAAAGTATATTCTCTACATCTTCTCCAACATAACCAGCTTCAGTCAAAGTAGTTGCATCAGCCACAGCAAAAGGTACATCTAGAAATTCGGCTAATGTTTGAGCTAATAACGTTTTCCCGCTTCCCGTAGGCCCTATGAGTAAAATATTTGATTTTTTTAATTTTGTCGTCTCTGAATCATTTTTCTGATTTTCTTCTTTGACCCTCCAAGCTAATCTTTTATAGTGGTTATACACAGCTACTGATAGTATTTTCTTCGCAGATTCTTGTCCAACTACTTGATTATCAAGAAAACTTTTAATTTCTAATGGCTTTGGAATAGAACTTAATTCTATCGGAATAGATTTATGAGAAGTTTCAGCTGGAAGTTTCTTTTTTACTAGTGGGGAGTTGTTAACCTTTGATTGATTATCAAGTAATTCTTCATCAAGAATTTCATTGCAGAGATCAATGCACTCATCACAAATGTAAACCCCTGGACCGGCTATTAGTTTTCTAACCTGGTCTTGTGATTTGCAACAAAATGAACATTTTAGATGGGCGTCGAATTTAGCCATCGATTATAAAAATTTAAAAAATTGAAGAATGTAATATATTCCTATTTACTAGGATTGCTTATAAATTTAGATTCGTCATCATATTCGTAAAAATTTATCTTTACTTGTCATTTTTTAATAACTTTATCTATTAATCCATATTCAACTGCTTCTGTAGGGGATAAGAAATAGTCTCTTTCAGTATCTTCATTGATTTTGTCTAAAGGTTGACCAGTATGTTCTGCTAAAAGAGAATTTAATGTTTTCTTCAGGAAAAGTATTTCTTTAGCTTGTATTTCAATTTCTACGGCTTGCCCCTGAGCACCTCCAAGTGGTTGGTGAATCATTATTCTTGAATTAGGCAGGGCTAATCTTTTTCCTTTAGTACCTCCCGAGAGAAGGAATGCACCCATACTTGCGGCAACTCCAAAACAAATTGTCACGACGTCTGGAGCTATTTGTTGCATAGTATCGTAGATCGCCATGCCTGCCGTAACAGATCCGCCGGGAGAATTAATGTATATTTGGATGTCTTTTTCGGGATCTTCTGCTTCAAGAAATAATAATTGCGCCACAAGAGAGTCTGAGACTTGATCATTAATTCCTGTACCCAGAAATATTATTCTTTCCCTTAATAATCTTGAATAAATATCAAAAGCTCTCTCCCCTCGACCTGATTGTTCTATAACTGTTGGTACAGCGGCTCTTATTTGATTAATACAGTTTTTTGTATTTATTGAGCTTTGGATTAAATGTCTGTGTTCAGAATTCACTAAAGTAACCTCTTCTTTACTTAATTTAAAAGTTTTTTGGTTGAATGGTTAGATATTTTATAAATTATTTTTTTTCTTTTGTATCTTTGGGATTTTTGTTTACTTTAGTTTCTGTCTTTTTTTTAGTTTCTTTAGAGGCTTTAGAGGCTTTAGAGGTTTTAGAGGCTTTGGCAGTTTTTGTGCTTTTAGTAGTTTTAACCGATTTTTCTTTTATCTCTGAATTCTCTTCAAGCCAAATTATCAATTTTTCCTTGAGTAAATCGTTTCGAACTACTTCTGTTAATTGTTGAATATCAATTGGTTTAGGTGATTGAGAAATTGCATCTTCATAATCTTTCATTTTTATATCTACTTCTTTCTTCTCAACTGTTATATTCTCTTTTTCTGATAATGCTTTTAGCGCTAGATTTCTTTGTACATTTTTTTCAGCTTGAGGGCGTGTTGATTCTGCTAATGATTTAACTAATTCTGGTGTGAAAGTTGATTTAACATCAAGGCCTTGTTGAGCAAATCTTTGTGCTGTCTGTTCAATATTATTCCTAACCTCAATATCAATCATTGATTTTGGTATGTCAGCTTCTAGTTCTTCTGATAACGCATCCATCAAGGCTTCAATTTTGATATCCTTTTGAGTTTTTTCAAAATTATCCTTGAGTTGTTTTTCAATATCTGATTTTAATTCTTTTAATGAGTTTTTATTGCCAGATTGTTTTGCAAAATCGTCATTCAGTTCAGGTAACTCTTTTTCCTTTAAGTCTTTAAGTTGTATCTCGAAAATCGCATCTTTACCTCTTGAATCTTCATGAGAATAATCTTTAGGGAATTTGAGGTTGAGAGTTTTAGAATCTTCAATCTGCATCCCAACAATACCTTCTACGAAACCTGGAATCATTTTGTTTTTTTCTAATTCAAGGTCCATTGATTCACTACTGCCACCCTCAATTTCTTTCTTAGAATCTTTGTATATTCCCTTAAAACTGACTACCGCAATATCGCCTAATTTGGCAGGTCTATTATTTACGGGAACAATGTTTGCAAATTGATTTCTAGATTTTTCCAGTGCTTCATCTACTGATTTAGGGTCAAATTTACTTTTAGAAATTTCAACTGTAAATCCTTTAGACTTTTTTAATTTTAGCTCGGGTGCAACATCAGTTTGCAGAGTAACTTTAAGAGGTTTCTCAGGATTAAATTTTTTCAGTAATGCTTCAAATCCATCTACTAATTCTGGTTCACTGAGTGGTTCAATAGATTTTTTCTTTAAAGCTTCGTTCCATGATTTGTCAATTACTTTTTCAAGGGCAGAAGCATTTAACTGATTGATACCAATCCTTTGTATCAAGACCTGCTTAGGAATTTTCCCAAGCCTGAATCCAGGGATTTTAGCCGATTTACTAATGGAATTTAATGTTTCATTGAAACACGATTTGCAAGTTTCAGATGGTATCTCTATTTCGAGCGCAATTCTACTTTGAGGAAGAGAGGTTGTTTTGACTATTAATGCTTCTTTATTCATGTTTGTTTTTTTAATTATTACAAAAAGCCGAAACTTAATTATTCCACATTAAGTGTTTTCCTTGAAAGTTGAATTTTTTGATACAGTAAGAAAAATATTCAACTCCATAATTTTTTAAATTTAATAGTGAGAGTATCTCCATTTTTGCCTGATAGGCCTTTAAAAGTTGCAGTTTTAGGATCTTCAGGAGCTGTAGGTTCTGAATTATTAAAAATTCTTGCGGAAAGGCATTTTCCTCTCTCAGAATTAGTGTTGCTATCATCAGAGCGTTCAGAAGGAAAAAAAATTAATTGGAGAGGACAAGAACTAATTACTAAAAAAACAACTGATAAAGAATTTTTAAATGTTGATTTGGTTTTAGCTTCAGCGGGTGGAAGTATTTCAAGAAAATGGTTGCCAACAATTAAGGATCAAAATGCCGTTTTAATTGATAATTCAAGCGCATTTAGATTAGATAAGGAAGTACCACTTGTAGTCCCTGAAGTCAATCCTAATCAAGCTTTAAAGCATGATGGCGTCATAGCAAATCCAAACTGTACAACTATATTATTGACATTAGTTTTAGCACCGTTGAATAATATTTCTCCTATTAAAAGGGTAATTGTCTCTACTTATCAATCAGTAAGTGGCGCAGGTCAATTAGCGATGGAAGAATTAAAGCTTTTAACAGAAAAATATTTGAGAGGTGACATTCAGCAAAGTAAAGTTTTGCCTTACTCATTGGCCTTTAACTTGTTTCTACATGATTCACCTATGCTTTCAAATGATTATTGTGAAGAGGAGATGAAAATGGTAAATGAGACAAGAAAAATATTAAGTATTAGTGATCTAAAGGTTTCTTCTACCTGCGTTCGTGTGCCTGTACTAAGAGCACATTCTGAATCTATTAATATAGAATTTCAAGATATAGTCAAGCCAAAAGATGCTTTAGATAGCTTAAATAAAGCTCCTGGTATCGAAATAATTGAAGACTTTACAAATAATAGATTTCCAATGCCAAATGATGTTATGGGAAAGGATAATGTTGCTGTTGGAAGAATAAGAAGTGATATAAGTCATTCAAATGGATTAGAATTATGGTTATGTGGAGATCAAATTAGAAAAGGTGCAGCACTAAATGCTGTTCAAATAGCTGAACTACTTATCCCAAAAAAATGAATATTGACAAAGATAATTTTAATCCATTATTCGGACGTGTTCTGACAGCAATGGTTACTCCATTCAAAGAAAATGGAGATGTAGATTATGAATTAGCTATACAGCTTGCAAATTACTTGTTCGAGAACGGTTCAGATGGAATCGTTCTTTGTGGAACAACTGGTGAATCTCCAACACTTTCATGGAATGAACAGCATAATTTGTTTGTTGCAGTAAAAAATTCTTTAAATCCAAAATGCAAGGTAATTGTTGGCACTGGTAGTAACTGTACAAGTGAGGCAATCGAGGCTACGCAAAAAGTGCTTCGATTTGGAGCAGACGGTGCTTTAGTTGTTGTCCCTTATTACAACAAACCTCCTCAGGAAGGTCTTTATCAACATTTCAGTGCCATCGCCAATTCCGCAAAGGACTTACCCATCATGCTTTACAACATTCCAGGGCGGACTGGGTGCAATCTTTTACCAAATACTGTAAATAAACTTATGAATTTTTCAAATATTCTCAGTATTAAAGCAGCAAGCGGTAGAATAGAAGAAGTAACGGAGATAAGGGAAGTATGCGGTTCTAAACTGTCTATATATAGCGGCGACGATTCTTTGTTGCTTCCTATGTTATCTGTTGGTGCTGTTGGTGTAGTAAGTGTAGCAAGTCATTTAGTTGGCATGCAGTTAAGAGAAATGATTGATTTGTTTTTCAAGGGTAAAGTCTCTAATGCTTTGGATATTCATGAAAAACTTCAACCACTTTTTAAAGCACTCTTTGAAACAACTAATCCAATTCCAATTAAGGCGGCTCTAGAGTTCTCAGGTTGGCAAGTTGGTTCTCCCAGAAATCCATTGACTTCACTAAATAAAGATAAAAAAGAAATTTTATTTCAGATAATCCAAAATCTATCTTTATAAATATTTCTTCTATAGCTTTGGTAAAGTTAACTTATTCAAAATAACTTCAATTTTTGCTTGCTCGCAAAATAGTCTCATCATGAATACAAATCAAATCAAATCAAGTAATAAACAAACACAAACAAAAACAAAAACAAATAGTCCTTGTTTAAAGATTATTCCCTTAGGAGGATTGCATGAAATAGGAAAAAATACATGTGTTTTTGAGTACGGAGATGACATAATTCTTATAGATGGTGGATTGGCGTTTCCAAGTGATGGAATGCATGGAGTTAATGTAGTTATGCCAGATACAACCTATTTGCAGTCAAATTTGAATAGGTTTCGTGGAATGATAGTGACCCATGGTCATGAAGACCATATAGGTGGAATATCTCATCACTTAAAGAAATTTAAAATACCAGTTATTTATGGCCCTCCTTTGGCTATGTCAATGCTTAAAGGAAAAATGGAAGAGGCTGGAGTGGCAGATAGAACAACAATACAAACGATTGAGCCAAGACAAGTTGTTAAGCTTGGCCAGAATTTTTCAATAGAATTCATACGTAATACTCACTCCATTGGAGATAGCTTTTCTTTGGCTTTAACTACTCCAGTAGGTATCGTTTTCTTTACTGGGGACTTTAAGTTTGATCATCTGCCACCTGATAATAAACATGCAGATATTGAAAGAATGGTCCACTACGGAGAAAAGGGAGTTCTTTGTTTGCTTTCAGATTCTACAAATTCTGAAGTTAAGGGATTTGTGCCTTCTGAGATCTCTGTTTTCCCGAATTTGGATCGAATAATTTCTGAAGCTAAAGGAAGGGTAATGCTTACCACTTTTGCCAGCTCAACTCATAGGGTTGCAATGGTAATAGAGTTAGCGATGAAGCATGGGCGCAAAATTGGATTAATGGGGCGATCTATGCTAAATGTTGTTGGTAAATGTCGAGAATTAGGCTATATAAAGTGTCCTGATGACCTTTTCTTTCCAATTAAGAGCATTAGAGATTTACCTGATAGGGAGACTTTACTTTTAATGACAGGTAGTCAAGGTGAAGTAATGGCTGCATTAAGCAGAATTGGAAGAGATGAGCATCCGCATGTAAAACTTAAAACGACAGACACTGTTATTTTTTCTTCTAGTCCTATTCCAGGTAATACAATTTCTGTTGTACATAGTATTGATAAATTAATCAAACTAGGGGCTAATGTTATATACGGTAAAGAACATGGTATTCATGTTTCTGGACATGGATGTAGGGACGATCAAAGATTAATGCTTGCGCTAATTAAACCTAGGTTTTTTGTTCCAGTACATGGAGAATATAGAATGCAAGTCTTACATGGTAAAACAGCGGTTTCTATGGGCGTTGATCCCAATAACGTACTCATACTTGATAATGGAGATACTATTGAACTAAGAGCTGATTCAATGATTCAAGGAGATCCAGTTAAGTCTGGGATCGAAATGCTTGATAATACTAGAACATGTGTTGTAGATGCTAGGGCTCTTAAAGAAAGACAGCAGTTGGCAGATGATGGCATAGTTACTGTTTTAGCTCCTATCAGCACTGATGGAAATATGGTTGCCCCTCCTAGAGTAAGTTTAAGAGGAGTAGTAATCTCAGCAGATCCAAGAAAGATGTCTATGTGGACAGAAAGAGAAATAAGTTGGGTTTTACAAAATCGATGGAAACAATTATCAAGACAAACAGGTCCTAATACTTTTGAAGTTGATTGGATTGGTGTTCAAAGGGAGATCGAATCTGGTTTGAGCAGAAGAATGAGAAGGGAATTACAAGTTGAACCATTAATCCTTTGCTTGGCTCAGCCTGCTCCAAGTGGTACGCGTGCATATCAGCCTAAATTAGTTGATGATGAAAAATCTCAATCAAGAAATAAACATTATCCCAATATTAATAATCAAAAAACAAATCCTAATCAAAACAACTATAAAAAAAATCAATCCCCTCAAAATACAAATCAATTAAAGAACAATCAATATGAAAAGAACTCTATTAAAGTCTCCTCGGAAAAGATAGAGGAAGTATCTCCTGGACGCACTAGAAGAAGAAGATCTGCAGTGACTTCTTAATTTGTTTTAAAGTTTATATAACTTTTGTCCCAAATTATTTTTAATCCCTCGGCCAAATCTAGTTCCCCTTTATTTTTATCGAAAATCATAGTTGCTAAATTTCTAAGATTTTTGGAATTTATTTGTTTTGTACAATTCTTCTTTAGAAATGCATTTAAGATAGTAGATTTTGCTTCTACGCATAAGTTGTTTAATAGATTTCTACTTAAACCCCTTTCGCTGATACAAGAAAGGGATGCTAGTTTGCAAAGATCATTTTGCTCAGCATCATATTTACTCATTTTTTTGGCAAAATTATTTATCCTTGTAGAGCAACCTGGATACATGCTCTCTAAAGTAGGAATAATTTCTTGTCTTACTAAATTTCTCTTAATCTTTAGATCATAATTAGTTGGATCTTCCCAGACTGGAATATTCATTTTTTCACAAAACTTCTTGGTATCTTCTCTGCTAAAAATTAATATTGGTCTTATCAAATAAATATTCTGGTCAAGTAATCTTTTGCTCTCAATATGGCTAAGTCCTGAATAACTGCTTCCTCTAGCTAGATTTAAGATAAATGTTTCTGCATTATCAGTACTAGTATGACCAGTTAACAAATAAACATTCTCATACAGTTGATCTTTTGTCGATAATTTTTTTGCTCTTTCAACTAATTTTTTGTATCTCCAATCTCTTGCCGTTTCTTCTGAAGATATTTTTTCTTTATTAGCTTGATCTAAATAAAAAGAAATATTTTTTTTCTTGCAATAACTTTTTAATCCAGAAGCATACTCTACTGATTTTTTATGCCACTTATGATCTCCATGCCAAACATTGATGGACCAATGGTATTGTTTTTTTAAATCATTTATTAGATTTAATAGAGCCATTGAGTCTTGTCCTCCCGAAACTGCTATTAAAATTTTTGCATTTGCAGGAATAAGTTTTTTATTGCTTAAAAGTTCCTTATGAAGAAGATGATGAAATGATGTCCAATTCTTTTTAGTTGAATTTTGATGAGACATTTTGTGTTGCTCAGATAATATTTTTTAAAAAATGCACTGTTTTACTAAAACAATGTCACAATCGAGTAATAAATTCATTAAGTAAATGAGTCTGATTAATCTTTTGCCACAAACAATTAAAGAAGAGTTGAGAAGTAAATCTTTACTCAAAGTTATTTCAGGATTAAATAATTTTGAAGTTCAATCTGTCAAAATAATTTCTGAGGCTGCTTCTATAGGGGGAGCTGATCTAATAGATATTGCCTGCAAGCCTGACTTAGTTGAATCGGTCATTAAGATTTCATCATTACCTGTATGCGTCAGTTCTATAGAACCTAAACTATTCATTGATTCTGTTAGTGCAGGCGCATCTCTAATTGAAATAGGAAATTATGATTCTTTTTATACGAAAGGCATCACTTTCTCGTCTGAAAAAGTTTTAAACCTGACTAAAGAAACAAGAGATCTATTACCCAAGACTCCTCTTTCAGTAACTGTTCCTCATACTATGCCCATTGATAGACAAGTTGATCTTGCAGTCAAGTTAGTTTATGAAGGCGTTGATATTATTCAAACTGAAGGTGGGGTAAGTGCTAATCCTTACTCATCAGGTATACAAGGTCTATTTGAAAAGTCAGTACCAACACTCACAGCTACTTATGCAATAAATAACGAATTTAAGAAACAAACTATTAATGTTCCAATTATGAGTGCTTCGGGATTAACAGAGGTTACTTGTCCCCTTGCAATATCATGTGGCGCTTCTGCGGTTGGAGTAGGATCTGTTATTAATAAATTAGACGATCTTATATCTATGATTGCGGTTGTTAGGGGCTTAAAGGAATCTCTCAAAAGTTCAATGATTGGAGAAAAAAT
>Ga0163111_10002903_pt1 | contig 10968 bp, 3 predicted proteins | sample CRUFie1St18metaG_FD_109645 | JGI IMG/M metagenome (GOLD analysis project Ga0163111, IMG submission 109645) | Marine microbial communities from the Costa Rica Dome - CRUD Field 142mm St18 metaG | ecosystem: Environmental > Aquatic > Marine > Oceanic > Photic zone | place: Costa Rica: the Eastern... | reverse complement strand
GAGCCCCACAGCTCTGCCCCCTCCCCCCCACACACATAGCACAATCACAGAGCACTGGGGACCTTGGGCCACAGACCAGCACTCTGGTGGTGCTGCCCCCCGTGTGGTGGTGGTGGCGTGGGGAGCCTGGCCCGCTTGTGCACCACAACAAGCCACCCCACAACCTGCTCAAGCTGCGGTGGGGCTCATTCATGGTGTGGCGTGGCTACAAGGAGAATGGTGTATATCTCCAAATGAGATCCCAGACCAAATGGCATAAGGGAGTTTGATACTCCCAATCGTGGTGGCTCAAACACGATGTGATTCCTATTTTTCAAAAAGTCGCCCGACGTGCCCCTTCCGAAGAATCTACAACGGTTTTTCTATGCTCGCTCGCTGTACATTATTTAATTTTCCCGTTAAAATCATCGTAAGTCGTGCTTCCTCTTCAAAAGTCGAAAATTTGATTTGATTCGATATTTTGATTTTGCCTTCAACAGCAATCTATTTGTTGAAATTATAATCGAAACACAGAATCATAGTCAAGAAATTTCGAGGAGCAAACCAACAACTCTACTGTATCACAGAATTTCTAAATGGACGAGAAATTCTGCCTAATATAACTAATCTTATCAATATTTTAAAAATTCTCTATCAAAGATAGAAAGAGCTCCGATTTGAAGATGATGGCTAACGATGATGCCGAGCGCTTGTTAGAAGAAAATTTCATCATGACGGAAGAGGATCCCTTTGATGGTGCGGACGACACCAGTATCCCTCACGTTCCTGGATTAAAAAAGTACAAGAAGAAAAATGAATTTGCTTTTACCTCTTTGTGGCGTAGTCCAAAAATGGGCCGCAGGAAAACGAGAAATAGTGGGAAGAATCAAGGAACGTATAAGAAGACTTTTACTTTCGATTTATCGAGTCCCAAAATGAGAGGAAGATATTTCAAAGATAGAGAATCTTTTGGTAGCGTTGCATCCGTTCCTCTCAGCGACTTTGATGAGGCCAAAGACACACTTCCGTTTCTAAACTTTCAACCCGAGAATTCCAACACGATAACGACTCAAAAGGAGAGGACAGCGTTGAATCCCAAAATGTTCTTTTCTCAAACGTCAGTAAATCGAAGGGTCACAAAACCTCAAACCAAAATTAGTAATAGACTGAGTGCAAAGGTTCAAAAAGAAGAATCAAATGCAGTTTTTAAACCGGTCTTTGAAAACAATAAATTCAATGATTTTAATGCATTCCAAATTTGTTCCAAAGAATCGCCGAACAAGGCGAAAGCATTGGACGAGACACGAAAGAGACACAATGAAGAAGATTTTGATGATCTTCTTGATAAAGAAAATCTCGTACAAGATGCTATCTACTGTAACGGTCTCTATCCAGATCATGGTCCTATTCTCTCTTCACTTTCGGAGGATACAAGTATGTATTCTGATTCTGTGAGAGGAGAACAGTTCCTAGAAGACAACTTTAACGAAGGCACAGATGAGATTCAGCCGAGGAAAGAGTGGACAGATTCAAACAATGATACTAAAGATTGGCGAGATGACGCATGTGGCTTTCGCAATGTATGCCGGCAGAACGAAGTGCCGTTGACTGAAACAACGCAAAAAGTAGACCCATCCAATTCAATTGAAACCAGTATTCAATCCTTCTCCGATAGATTGAAGCTTTTCCAACCAAAGACAACTCAATTAACAAATAACTCCAAATGTACACCGAACAGTGCAATTCCCAGAAACTCAGTTGGAAGTCTTAGCAATATGAAAACGACGACAAAGGAAGCAAACAAAGATCCAAAAACCACGATGAGCCAAGAAATATCCGAGCTTGAAGACCCAGCATCTGGCATGAAAGTATCTAACAATTGCATTAAGTCCAATATCTCTGAAGGATTTATTTCCAAAGAAGTTGATCAAACCATTGCTAAAGTTCAACCCTTGGCTGGTGAAACGAGTGCCTATGATACAACGCATTCACGAATCGTCGACGAAAACAGAATTTCTTCGGGAGTCGAACAGAATAACTTGAAGGAACAGCTAAACGACAAAAGAACCGAAGATGTAGAATTACCTTATAGAACGAACGGTTTCAGGTCCTTCCGAGAGAAGAAACGCTTTACAACCACCAGTACACATGACAGATCGAGCCAAAAATTTGGCGGGGTTGGTTCGAAAGAGATGCAATCAAAAGCTGTAGATCTGACTATTATTGAGAACAAAAAAGATAAGATAGTCGATGTAGATACAGATAGATGTGAATCTGCCTCACAAAATTTAGATGTTCATACTCAAGGGATGAATAACAGCGCAACAATTGACGTGGAAGAAATTCAGAATGAAATCAAGGCTGACAAACGTAGTGATTCGTTTCGAGCCGCTGCCCTACGTTTTGGAAAAAAGCTCGAGAAAGCCGCCATTAAATTAGCTGACGAAGTTGTGACGAATGACACAAATAAGACCAGGCAAAAAACTGAAGACGAAACCTATAAAGCTGAGCTTAAAAACTTGAAATCTTTCGAAGTAATGGACAACAAGTTGACTGCTTCAAAAGTTGGTCAGATTGGACGTAATGCCAAAAAGTTTTTTCAATCCTCCGCAGGTAGGGTATCGGTAGCAAGTAGCATTGCTCTAACAACAAGTCCAGTTGCGAATACGAAAGAAAGAAGATCAAGTTCAATGAAAAGCTCTCGCGGACATAGTTTGTCTTCCTTGGATACATCCACACCGACTAATAATGCACTGAATACGACAGAATTAGAACCGAAGAAAGAACTAGAGCCACAACGCCAAGATTCCAATGAGGATACAACGGTTACTTGCACTTCATCATCAGCCAGTGACAGTTGTCAACTTCCTAGTTTTGCCCAGCGAAGCGCTAGTATTTTTGGTGTGACACTCTCAAAAGCACGTAAAAATAAATTCTCAAACATGCCCGAAGAAAAAGAACGTGTCAAGCTTGATGAAGGAACCATTGAAATCACCACCACCAACAACAATGCTAAGAAAGCTGAGAGCGAAAGTCCGATGAAGAAAGCACAAACCACCTCTAAAGCAGAACGTGGTGTTGTTGGAAAGAGAATTCAAGAACACAGACAGAATGAGAACCAGGTCAAAAGCACCAACGAGCACAGAAAAAATTCCATATCTTCAAATGATACTTGCACTTTTGGTAAGGAAACGGAAGATATGCATTTGCAATCTGAGCAAGAAAAGGAAAGTTCTCAACCGGTGCAATTCCATGGCGACGAGAAACTGTCATCCGTAGATGCTGGAGCGAAGTTGAATACATTTAACTCGAAGGAAAAGTTAAAAATGCTTTCAATATCTGATCGCTTGAAAATGTTTGAGCAAGCAACTGTCAGAAAACAAGCCAGTTTCAATCGATTAAGTTCCATTCGAAAGTCAATCCGCTCTAACTTGCCAACAAGTGTCGGGATTTCTGTATCCCCCTCTCCCGATGATGTAGCTGTTTCTATGAATAGAGAAAACACTGAAAGCGCGAAGAATTCAATCAGTGGAGATTTACGAAGTCAGCACGGATATGGCGAAACTTCACCTGCCGATGAGTGTAACGATGACGATGATAAAATCAGTGTTAACGAAGACGAGAATGAGATAGTTGATGATGTAAGCAAAACTCTTGAAAGAGTCAGAGAATGTATGGACACGTTCCGACTGGCTCATCCACAACCAAAAACTTCCACTGGTACTTTAGATAAAGTTGAAGTCCAGTCAAACAATCCCCGAGATAATAATCGCCATGACAATATTGATGGCGATACTAATAGACCAGAGAAAAAATCAAGTAAGGTAAATAATGTGCTCAAAGAAAATGGAACACCAGAGAAGGTACACAATTCTCCTCTTCGAAGAGCATACGCGGCCAGGAGAAATTTTTTTGAAAATGTTGACAGGAAAAGAATCTTATCTGCAATGTCGAGACCTCTTGCAGTGCAATCCAAATCTTTACGGGCTACCACGACGGATCATGAAGAGCAAGAGATTCATTTTTTTCAGGATAAGGCACCAGATAACAGTGAAGGCCCACCCATGTTTGTTACTGTTGATGAAGACTTTCATCTAAAAGATAACATAAGCACGTGTCTCAGTGCCTCTGAAAAACGATCAGTGGTTTGCAGACCAGACGCCCTGTTGTATTCAGTTTCTCAAAGGGCGATCGCGCTAATGTCTGCAAAAGCAGAGGAAAGCTCAATTTTATCCTCGGCAAAACACGAGGCTGAGAATAAGGAATCTATTCCTAATGAATTAAACCAAAATCAGCTTTTGAGTCCAACATTGAAATTCAATGAGAAGGAATCAAAAAACTATAGACTACGCAGCCGTTTTACAAAAATCAAAGCATCAAATAACGTCGAAAATTATCCCCGTGATTCTCAAGATACATGTAACGGTGACGTAGGATTTAGTTCAGACGACCAACAGACGAACAAATTCAAAATACCAGATTTATCGATAGCAGATACGAGTCAGAATGAAAATCCGAGTTGCAACAACAATCGTGCCCTAGATTCGTCTAATCATTTCGGGAATCATCATTCCGTGACGAAGAGCGGCACATTAGCAATGCGCAATGCATTGAAAAGCAAAGGTGTCTATGATAAAAGGAAAGGAAATACAATTGATCGAGTTCGAAACCCAAGAAGTAAAGATGATCAAGTTCAAGTACCAGACGATGGTGTTCGATGTGATGAAAAGGATAAATCTCAAAAGAACGATTTAAGTGTCCAAGAAAAAGAGGAAAGCCCTATGAAAACTACTATGAAAGTTGAGCCAAGTACCCAAAAGATTAGGTCATCATCAATCATGGCAAGGCGTAAATTCTTTGAATCTCAATTTGGTAGAATCGATTTAGAAGACAAGGAAAACTCAAACGAGGAATCAAAAGGGGAAATCAATCATCGCAAAAGTATCGAATCCACGGCCAATCGCTCTTATGAATCAAAAAGCCAACGTAGCGTAGGCTCAGATGTTACTCCACTGATCGGTGCAGACATTGTCAGACAAGCTGAACCATTGGTGAACTCAACTGTTGGGATGTCAAATTCGAAGAAGAGAGTTAGTTCCACGTCCATGGGAACTCTTGACTATTCGTTGTCGTCTTCTACGAGTTTAAAACCATCTGAGGTATCGAAAAGAAACAGCTACACGACTACAAACACTTATGGTCGTTCTAGTGCACCTGCATTCGAAGGTGCTCATTCATCTGCAGGAATCCAATCGTCAAAAGTTCCCAACGAAAAGAAACCTTATCTTCGTTGCTTTTGATTTAAGAAAAGATATATAAATAATTGTTACTTAGCAAAAATAGTAAGACAAGCAAAACCATCTGTTGCTTTGATCAAAATCACTAGTACTGTGTAGAAATGATTTTTTAAGGGGCATTTTTCATCAAAAAAATGATGAAAAAACATAGAACACTAATGAACAAAATGTGAGAAACATACCAGTCTGGTACCCGCTATCAAAATTATTTTAATCGTAGGGCATTACAACGGACAGTATGACTATAAATACATGTGCTCGCGCTCCTGCCTGTCATTTTACTACTATGCCTTGAATGACTTTTCCTTGATATTTTCTTGAGAGTTTTCGTTGGGAACCATCACTCGCACCCAGCAGTGTTCTTGCGCTTTTGTCGGCACCAAGCTGGCTTTTGTCGTTTAAACGGTCTCAGATTCCACATGGGCACAGCTACATGGGCACAGTGCGAACTAGCGTTAGAAAATCACCGACTAGTCCCAAAAACGACCATCGACATAGTTTTATCCTGCAACAGTAGCCTACCAGCTCCAGAACCAACCTCATATATATCATACCGATTCAACAATTTAGCCGAGATTATTAGTTGACACCAATTTGTTGTAAAACTAATTGTTTGAAAGCAACGCAATTCAAACTCTACCCAAAGACCGATTTGATTTCGACGGTTTTGGATTTCGTCCTTTTATCGGTTTAGATCATCACGAGTGAGGAAGAAATCCCAAAAAAACCGTTACAATGTCCGAATTGGATGCTGCGACGCTGGAAAAGTTCCAAAAGTTTCAGGCAATGCTCGCCGAGTCGCCAGAAATCGTCGCAGCCCTGAACAGTCCTGAGATCTTGGCACTGGCTGCCAAGGCAGTTGAGAAAAAGGGTTCGACACCGTTTGAGAACTTGGAGAAGCGGCCGGACGTGGAACCCGATTATCCCGTGGTGGGATACGGCATATCGGACGATGTTTCTGTCATGAGTGAAATGACCACACCCACGGTTGTGACGAGACAGTCAGTTGAAGAAGATGAATATTATCCCGAAGTCGACAGTGCGGGGAAATCGTCCTCGGGTCTTGGTAGAGGTCCACGTCACATCGGGATGAAAATTGGTGGCAGTAGCTTTAAGAACGGTGCTCTGCCTCCTCCGCCGCCGAAAGCTAAGATCAAGAACAGCCTCTCGATGCGTCGTACAACTCGAAGAATCAAGCCGGTGGCGCCCATGTCAAAGATTTCTGAAATCGATGGATCTGTCACAACCGATACCGGATCGTCGGAAGCTTCCATGGCTAAAAAACCAGTTTTGGTAGCCAAGAAAGGAAACTGGAAGCCCAAGACCCCAACAATATTGAAAGAAAAGATCGACCTTCCCGGAGTTGGTACTCCGACCCGTGTCAACAGTTTGAATGACCGAAATCGCAGAAGTACATCAAAAAACCGTGGTGTGGTTCGAAATCGAAGCATGCCGAATAGCGTAAAAGGCAGTAGCAGCGCTAGCAGTTACAGTGGGGTCTCTGAAGGTGACATTGAAGAGGATGACAGTACAAAAATCTCTCTTGAAAGCAGCACAGCATCTTCTAGCGGAAATAAGAAAGTGACATCGAGGGTGTCACTGTCACCAACTCGAACAAGTCTTAGCGGAGGTAGAAAAAATGTGGGGCCTGGGGGCATAACTAGGAATCGAAGCATGCCACTCAATCCACTCAAGATGAAACGGTCTAACCATAGTACTGCGAGCTCTACTGGCAGTTCGTTTGAAGAGGATGATAAAACAAATACCTCCAATGAAAAATTCATGTTGAGAAGATCCCGTTCCCCAGGCAAATATCAGGGCAGTACTAGCAAAGAATCTCGTGGAAGAAGTGTTCCAAGAATGCGACTTGTGCCCGTCAAAAAGAACAAATCATTCTGTTCGACTGAATCAAGTCCGGCAAAAATAAATAGATCCAGAAGCAGCAGTCTAACAAAATACAAAGGAAACAATTCCAGCGACGACGACAACAGTCACGCATCCGAACCCGTGCGAAATTTATCCCGAGACAATAAACTTTCCAGCCACTCATCGGTTACCAAGAGTATCCAAAGCGATGAGGAGAGTGACGATATCATCAGCGTAACAAGTAACACAAAGCCTCCGTTGTCTGTGGACTTTGGTGCCTCGGAACATTCAAAAGAAGCCCATTCTAGGACTCGTCGGTGGAGACCATCTTCTGGTGATGCTGGAATCCCTCCTGCCTTCCGAATGTCCAATTCTTCTCATTCTCAAATATCCAGAGACAGCAGCCACCAAAACTTCGGTTCTAGTCAATCTCTGAAATCAAGAGAAAATAGTTTCCGAGCATCTGGTTCCAGCCAGTCCTTGTACGCAGACTCTGGTCATTCACTACAAAAGTCCCGCTCACGTATACCATCAATTAATTCAGAGGAGCGGATGGAAAGCAGATCAGATGATGGAAAGGAGACTGATTCTTCCTCAGACGAGGAAGAGGACTATGTGAAACAAACAGTCCGTAAACCTTCAAAGACAGGAAACAATGATACGGAAAACCCGCCAAATCCAGAACAATTTAAACAATACTTAACAGAGATCACTCAGGTGATTGAAGTTCAAGGTGGAACGTGCAGACCCGGCGATTATCTAGGAGGGTCTCCTTTCATTGCAACTCGCAAAAAAAGAGATTCCAGTAAAAAGAATCCGATAGTCAATTCTACCGATTCTGGTGGACCAAACCCCAACCCAAGACCGACCGAATGGTTAGAATCGGGAAAGACGCAAAAGCGAACTTGGAAAGTGAAGGGAACTTAAAGTAAAAAACTGTTGATCTACAACAGGGTGCAGATGAGGAAGGATTCCACGCTAGATAAAGTGGAATAGTAACTTAGTCTATAGTAAAAATTGCAATTGTACATTTTGACATATTGAAATAAGCAGCTTTCAAAGATATACCTGAAATACTTGATTTGGTGGGTCTCGATTTTATCAATAAAAATACAATATGTAACCTCTATATTTTTAGCTTTTCAAAAGCTGTTTGGAAGTTTTCGAAATTTGAGGTGATGTCGAAGTCACACTGGATGCAAATCGCAGCATGCCTCCTTCTTCAATAATGCCAAGAACTCGCAGCCCCTCTGCCCAGTATTCTTTTCCACCAGAGGCACGACTACTGACACTCTGCAAAGATTTGAGTTGACTCTTGGTATTCTCGGGGATTAATGTACAAGCCTTCAAAAAATGTAGCTTTGACATGTTTTGGGCAACTTGATCTAGAAAATTGTAGTTATGGGCATAGCCGAAAAGAAATACAACGAAACCAAAGTTAATCTTTATAAAGCCGTCGTTGTAAAGAACCCATATTGACGAACAGGTGAGACAGAGAGGATATTGTAAAACTTACAAACGCCATCGATAGTCCTTGAATAGTAAACACCTCCCCTTGCTCTTGCAGCTTTTGGTAAATGAGCACAGTGACGACAACGAATACCAACTTGGCCGTAATTCAGTGGCGTGTTCCTTCCCTGAGCAGTACCAGTCATTTCATCGAGCCCAACCTCAAATAGCTCGATCTGTTTCCGAAGAAAGCATTGATACGCCGTTAAACCTTGGAATCAGAAATCCATTGTAAATAACACAAAGACATGCAATAGAGCAATGACACGTTTTTTTGTCAAAAGTTAGAACACAGTCCCGATGACAATGTAGATACAGATAAAACAAAATCAACCAAATAACGATCTGTAACTGAACAAAGTGAAGAAACAAATCAATATCGATAACTTACAGTTTGAATCGTGGTCTAAATATAGGGGTCGTGAGATGCTCGGTCGCTTCTTCTCGATTTCTGATTCTTTCTTTTTTCGTTCAGAATTCGTTGGGTTTATAGTATTTCCAGGCGGCAACTGCTGTTCCTTTTGTTGTTGATGCGTCGGTAATGGTAGTGATAGTTGCGATTGTGGCAAATTTATTGATGGATATGCTATAGTTTGAATTCGTTGTTGTTGTTGTTGCTGCTGCTGTTGAAGCGTTGCAAGCCCTGCAATTTGGAGGCTGCTATTGTATACGTTGCTCCCATTACTCATGTCGGTGTTTCTGAGCGCAACATTACCGAGGAGGGTGATTGCATTATTATTATTGACCGTGCTGTTCAGATCTATACCCATCTGCGGAGCAAGAGGAGCATTTACTGGTTGCTGATTCACTGGTTGCCGATGTAGTGGTAGATTCAGGATAGCCGGCGGAAGAACAGATGCAGCCGCATTGGCCGCCGCCGCAGCAGCACCCAGAGTAGGCGCACTACCGTTATTGCTGAAGTCGCTATTATTATTCTCAACCTTCGTGACATTGCTCACACTACTATCCCCTCTATTATCTTTCGTGCTCTGAACATTGCTATTATTTGTGGAGGTCAACGTAGCAGGTACAATACTGGTGTTTGGTATCATCATGATACTAGTACCAGCCGATGAAGGAACCAACTGTTGTTGCTGAGGGATAATGCCTTGTTGTAAAAGAGGGAAGTTGTTATTTTGCAGCATTAATGCCGTTCTCAAGATATTTTGGACTGCATCATTATTGTTGTAGCTACTACCAGCTACAATACTGCTTGCACCATTTGGAATGGTTGAATTGTTTGTGATTCCCGCTATCGGAAACGTTTGTGGTATTTCCGGTGAAATACTTATTGCTGCAGGTTGTGCTATTACAGGTACACCTAGTTGCTGGTGTGTACTAGCTGGTGTCGTAGCGATTGTTGTTACTCCGCCCGTTTCCGACAAATTTGTTGTTGTAGCTGGTAATACTGTGGAAGTGGGAAGCAATGTGGTGGTAGTAGCAGCAACATTGTCAGTACCCACAGTGTTGTTGAAAGTTAAAGGAGTTGCCGCAGCCAGAAGTTGTACGGGATTGTTAATTATTGGAGCGAGCATGCCCAAGGTAGCAGCAGCCTTATTCGTTTGCTGCAGGTGCTGCAAGTGCTGCAAGGTAGCTGCATTTTGTTGCATAATAGCTGCATTCTGCAACATCGCAGTTTGGTAATGCTGGCTACTATTAATCGAAGAAGTTGAATTTCCATTCAAGTTATTCGTGTCGACAGGAATTGAGGCACTAGGAGTAATAGCATTGGTATTCATATTGTTGGAAAAGGTGCCGTGTGATGATGCGGTCGCACTAGTTTGGAGAGAGACGGGGTTCGAGTTGTTGTTGGAATTCCCTGCGACAGCATTCAAGGCGACAGTAGTGGCAGAAATATTAGGGCCCGCGATGGTGTTCTGGAGGTTACTGGTGCCAACATTACCAATGATAGTAGGCGGTTCCGTCATCGTTCCTTGCGGCAGCGTTACTATCTGGGCGGCCGTGGCAGCATTGTCTGCCTCTGCCAAAATATTATTGACATTTAAGTTACCATTGGAACTCTCGCGTGCATTACCACTCGTGGTAGGCGGTTGGTTCACATTTTGCAATTCACTTCTATTCGATGTCTGGGCCTTCATGTTGTACTCGTTTCTATTGCTGGTGCCGTTGGCGTTGGAATTGATGTGGGAAGGAGGAGAGATCGCAGGAGTTATTTTGTTCGCTGTGTTTCCCTCTCTCTTCATTACTAGATCTGAACCGATAGTGATAATACTTGCCCAAACCTATATTCAAATTAGTCCTGCAGACTGTTTCGATAAATGAGATGATGGCTGAGTGTTTGATCTTAAGAACTGTT
>Ga0163111_10002902_pt1 | contig 10970 bp, 9 predicted proteins | sample CRUFie1St18metaG_FD_109645 | JGI IMG/M metagenome (GOLD analysis project Ga0163111, IMG submission 109645) | Marine microbial communities from the Costa Rica Dome - CRUD Field 142mm St18 metaG | ecosystem: Environmental > Aquatic > Marine > Oceanic > Photic zone | place: Costa Rica: the Eastern... | reverse complement strand
CTGCTTGTTTTAAATCCTGACTTGCACCTGTAGTAACATCTAAATTATTTACAGAATTAAATAATTTGTGATTATCATAATTTATTTTTTCATTTTTATTTATAATTTTGTCAAATAAAATTATTTCCGCAGCTCTCCCTCCCATTGTAACAATTAAATTTGCTAATAAAAATTTTTTTGTAGGATAACTATTATACGATTCTTTTGCAGTAAATAATGTAAATCCTCCGGCACCATTTGTATTTGCATTAATAGTAACTTTTCTAACATCAAAAAATTCTTTAAATAATAAAGCCATTAAAGTATGACCTGCCTCATGATATGCTACTAAGTTATCTTCATCTTTATTTTCATTATTCATTTTTGGTAAACCAATTACTATTTTTTCAAATGCATCTATTAAATTAGTAGAATTAATAATAGTTTTATTTTGTCTTAATGCAAGAATAGCCGCTTCATTAGCCATATTTTCAATATCTGCACCTGAAAAACCACTAGTTAATGCTGCTACTTCTTCTAAATTTGTATTTGGTTCTAGAAATTTATTTCTTAAATGAACATCTAAAATTTTACGTCTTCCTAATAAATCTGGTAAACCTACTTGTACTTTTCTATCAAATCTTCCAGATCTTGTTAAAGCCGAATCTAATATGTCAGCTCTATTTGTTGCTGCTAATACAATAATAGAATCTGTTTTCTCAAAACCATCCATGTTTGTTAGAATTTGATTTAAAGTTTGTTCACGTTCTTCATTTCCACCTCCTCCAAACTGTTCACCGCGTTTTCTACCTACTGCATCAATTTCATCTATAAAAATTACACATGGAGAATTTTGTTTTGCTTTATTAAATAAATCTCTCACTCTCGATGCACCAACTCCAACAAACATTTGAATAAATTCTGATGCAGAAACTTGTAAAAATGAAACACCTGCTTCTCCAGCAACAGCTCTTGCTAGTAATGTTTTACCTGTACCTGGTGGACCCTCAAGTAGTACCCCCTTTGGTACTTTTGCTCCTGCAACTTCAAATTTCTCAGGATTTTTTAAAAAATCAACAACTTCTTGTAGTTCATATTTTGCTTCATCACAACCTGCTACATCATCAAATGATGTTTTAATATCTTCACTATCAATAACTCCTTGTTTTTCTAGTTTTCCAGCATTCATTGGATTTATCCCCCCACCTGGCATATTTCCACCTCTCAAAAAACTTATAAAAATATTTAATAAATAAAAAATTATTATAAAATTTATTAATGTTCCTACCCCCCCAAAACTTTGCATAATATTTTGATTTCCCATCTGAACAACTTTATAATAGATATCATTATCAATTAATGATTGAACTACTATATCATTTACTTTATTAATTCCTGTTTCCAAAAAATGTAAATTATCTATTGAGGGTAAAAAATTTTCGTGATTATTATCTATTGCTACTAATCCATTAATGTTATTAGTATCAATATTTTTTATAATACTTACAGCTTCAATATTATTATGTTTAATTTCATCCAAAAATTGATTTAATGTATATTGATCTAAATCTTTAGCACTTCTTGCTAATTTATTTATAATTTCAGATGGTTCATATTCTATATTATTAATTATAGAATAACTTTTTAATTTTGGAAATAATATATTATTATTTAAATAATTTGGTACAAATGAAAAAGATAAATTTAATTGTATTAAGAATAAAAATAACTTCATCTTTTAATAGATTAAATAATAATATATTTTTAAATATATTATTATATATATATATCATGTATAATATAAATTATTTCATAACAATAGGTGATTTTTTAGCAATTCCATTTTTTATGCTTTTATGTTATTATTTTTATTTAAAAAAAAATAAAACAATTATTGAAAAAATATTATTTTTATTTTCATTAAGTGCTTTAATTATAGATACTTATTTTACTGTGTATAATTTATATTTTTCTAAATTTTTCTAGATTTTTTGTGTAAATTTTTTTTATTTTTTCTTGAAAATTTATTAGGTTTTATTTCTATATTATTATATAATTTTAAATATACATTATCTTCTATAATATCATCTCCTATTTTATAAAAATTACTTATTTTTGTTACTTCTTTTTCCCCACTTGGATTATAATTAAATCCAAAAATAAATCCTAAATTTTTCATATTATTATCATTAACATTTAATTGATGATACATTATATATATAATAATATTATGTTATAGTATTATATAAATTATTTGACTAAATTGATTCTTTTTAAAGTTTCATTTTCAGAATATATACGTTTTTCTTTTATAAATGTCAATAATTCTCTTGCTTTTTCATCATTATTAAAAAATTCCTTAAAACAATCTTCTAAAAATTTATAACTCAATGGATTGGCCACTTTTTGATTAATTAAATTAATTTTTCCACCTGTTATATTTATTGTAGGATTTTTTATTTCTTTTTCATTAAAAAAAGTTATTATATCTGAAGATATTTCATTTTTTTCATCTCTTATTTTTTTCATTTCTTCGGATACCTTAATATATTTATTATCAAGTATAACCCAATTTTTTATTTTATCTTCTAATGACATTAGTATAATACTTTTATTTATTTTTAAATAAAAATATTATATTTTATATATTTATTTTGATCGCGATTTTCTTGACATTTTTTTTGATGATTTTTTTGAATTTCTACGTTTTAAATAACGTAAACCAGCATAAAGAGCAGCAGGAACAAGAGCATCTCCTAAAGTAACGCCACCGCTTCTACTTCTGCTGCTACTGCTTCTGCCTCCGCTGCTTCTACTTTTTGAACCTCCACATTTTTTTTTACCATATTTTCCTTTAGCTTTTTTTGTATAGCTTCTTGTTCTTTTTCCTCCTAGTTGTTTATTAGTGTCAAACATTTCTATATATTATAAGTAAATACTTTATTTTTTTTTATAAAATAAAATAAATTTCCTAAATTTATTATGATATTTATTATTAATAAAATTATTATTATTATAAAAATAATATAAATATCAAAAAAAACATTATGAATTATATTTTTTATAATTCTATTAGTCTCTTTTTTTTCTAACTCTTCAATAATATATTTAAAAATAATATTTTCAGAATCATCTATTTTTTTTTTCATTATTATAATATTATACGTATTATTTTAATTTACATTTTCTAACAAACTATTAATGAATAATAAAATTTTTGATATTAATGAAGAAATTGATTTTAATATATTTAATTTAGGAAATCCATCTTTAATTAATAATAATACGTATTTTAGTAAATTGACATATGGTGATATATTTAAAAATTTTTATATTAAATTTCCAAAATGTTATTTAAAAAATTCTTTTAATAAAGATAAAATTAAATCTATTAGTGAATTAATATTTAATTTTTCTGAAACAAATATTATAAAATTTTTTGAAAAGTTTGAAAACTATATAATTGAACAAATATACAAAAAAAAAGATTTATGGTTTTATAACCATAATGAATTGGAAAAATCAGACATAGAAGATTTAATTGTACCTTATATAAAAACTTATAAAAATGGAAAAGAATTCATAATAAAAACAAATTGCGATATAAATAAAATAAAAATATATGATGAAAACGAAGTTTCATTAAATTATACAAATTTAACAAGTAATGATTATATTATTCCTTTATTATCAATAAATGGTGTAAAATTTACTACAAAAAATTTTATTATTGAAACTAGTATTTTACAAATATTAGTTTTAAATAATGATGAATTTTTATATAACGAATGTTTAATAAAACTAAATAGAAATGAAGAAACAGATAAAAAAATAGATATTTCAAGTATAGATACAAAAAAAAATGAAGAATTTGAAATTGAAATTGATAATACTGATAATACTGAAAATACTGAAAATACTGAAAATACTGAAAATACTGAAAATATCCAAACCATTCAAACTATTGAAACTATTGAAAATACTGAAAATGTAGATAAATCTTATCATTATGATGATACTAATAACAATAACAATAATGATGTTTATTATGATGATACTAATAATAACAATAATAACAATAATAACAATAATAACAATAATGATGTTTATTATGATGATAATATTGAAGAAAAAGAAATAAAAGATTTAGATAAAAACAATAAAAATTCAGAAATTATTGATATCAATCTTGATAATTTAGAAATAAATAATAATTTAAGTAAAAATAATAATAATAATATAAATTTTAACAAAAATGAAAATCTTGTTAATATATCTGCCAATGATTTAGAAAATAATGATGTTATTCAAATTAAATCGAGAGATGATATATATTTAGAAATATATAAAAATGCAAGAAAAAAAGCTAAACAAATTAGAAATAATGCTATTAAAGCATTTTTAGATGCAAAAAAAATTAAAATAAAGTATAATTTAGAAGATTTAATAAATAGTGACAGTGAAAGTGACAGCGATAACGATAGTATTATAAATAATTAACAATTTAAATAATAAAATAATAATATCTATAATTATTTTATTATTTATTATTATATAAATGGCAGTAAAAAGTTCTCTTTTAAAGAATTTTACCTTAGAATATGTTTTAGGAATAGTTGGAATATTAATTCTAGTTTATGCTTTATATAAATATTCAGAAAATAAAAATATATTGCAAACTGGTATGCAAAATGAAATGCCTTCTAAACCTGCAATTATGAATACTGAAGAACAAAAAAATACTCAAAATGCTGCTTTAGATAACTCGTTAACACAAAATGTAAGCGATTCAAGTGAACTTTTACCAAAAGACAAAGAAGGTTGGGGAGAAATGGCCCCAATGAATGAAGTATCTGATGGATTACAAGGTATGAGTTTTGTAGGTACTAGAGGTGAAAATCAAGTAATGAGAAATGCAAATTTACAAATTCGTTCTGAACCAGCCAATCCAGTAGGTGGAACAGGTCCTTGGATGCATTCAACTATTGAAGCTGACAAATTTAGAAGACCATTAGAAATAGGAACATCATCATTCCAATAAATATATTATAAAATTTTTTATTTTTTATTATAAAGTTTTATAATATATGGAATCAAATAATATTTTATCATGGACTTTAGTAATAGTTGCCGTAATTTTATGTATAAAATTATACAAAGATAGTGATGCTTTTATATTAAAATGTATTATTTCTGATATAAATGGAAATAAGTATTGCGTAAGAGATAGAACAAAATTAGAATTAGCAGCAGATAAATTAGCAACAGTGAATGATAAATTAAATTTATTAGTAAAATATTTAAAAGAAAAATATCCAGAAAAAGAATGTGTTAAGATATTATTAAAAAATTATAATCCTAAAAAACTTAGTGAAACTTTACCTACAAGTGAATATACAGCATATAGTGAAAATAAAGGCGAAAAGTTAGCATTTTGTTTAGATACAGAAAAAGATAGCAAAGGAAATTTAATAGATGATAATACATTAATGTATGTTGCTTTACATGAATTAAGCCATGTTGCAAGTAAATCTATTGGTCATACACATGAATTTTGGTCAAACTTTAAATTTTTCATAATTGAAGCAGAAAAAATTAAAATTTATGAACCTATAAACTATAAAAAAAACCCTGCTAGATATTGTGGAATAAATATAACAGATAATCCATATTATGATTATCCTTAATAATATTTATATAATATATCATAAACTTTTATATTTTTATCTTTTTTTTCATCATAATATTCTAATTGTTTACTTTTACTAACAAAAAAATAATTTTGTAAATTTATTTTAGGAAAAAAAGTATCACAATCAAATTCTGTATCTATATATGTTATGTATAAATTATTAATTTTATAATTAGAAGATAGAAATAAGTTATATATCTTATCACCACCGATTATCCATATATTATCATAAGTTTTACATTTAAAAAAAGATATCAATTCATTAATTGAATTAAAACTTTTTATTATATTATTTTTATTAGTATAATCAATATCTAATGTTGTTGATAATATTAAATTATCACGTTTTTCTAATGGTTTACCTATACTTAACCATGTATTTTTACCCATAACTATACAATTATTCCCATTTCCAATTGTTAAATTTTTAAACTTTTTTAAATCACTTTTAATAGACCAAGGTAAATCATTATTATTTCCTATTCCATTATTTTTACAATAAGCAACTATAATATTAAAGTTCATTATTATATAAAAATATATGATTGTATTTATATAGATGTCAAATATATTTAAAATTTATATAAATTCATATAATAAAACAGATTTAACAAATATTTTAACACATTTATTTATATTTATAGATTGTGAATTTAAAATAAAAAATCCTACTATTACTTTAGATAAATTAAATAAAATATCAAAATTTAATGAATTTATAAAAACAGAATATTATAATTTATTTGAAAATAATTTTAACGAATTAGATTTATTATATGCAAATGATTTTAATATAGATATTATTTTTATAGATAATGAAATTTTTTTAGATGATACGATTGAAAATTTAAAATTTAAAATACTAAAAGCCATATCTTCAATATTTTATGAAATTTCATACGAAGAATTATATTTATTTTATTGTAAAAACAGTGAGTTTAATTCTATAAATATTTACAATAATTTATCAAATAATAATAAAAATAAAATCTCTAAAAAAACTTTTTTTGAGTTCTTATCAAATACATTAGAACAATATAAAATACTTGATTTAATTGAAGATAAAGAATATTATACTTTTAATGATATTGATAACTTATCACAAAAAATTTTATTTATTAATCAATTAAAATCTATTGGACAATATAATAAAAATAATTTAAATTATATTATAAATCCATTTCATTTGAATGAGAGAAATATAAATTTAAAAGAAATTGGTACAAAAAATATGAATACAAACAATAGTTCTATGCTATTTGAAAATAATATAATTAATAATACATTATATTTATCATTTTTTAATGATGTTATACAATTTTCAGAAAATAAATTTATGACAAATCATTTTGATTATATTATTAAAATATATTTTCCCTTATTATCCTCAAATAATATAAATTCTATAGAAGAATTTAATAAAAATCAAAAAAAATTATTAGATAGTTCAAATAAATATATTACTTCGGATAATTTTATTAAAAAAAATAAAATAATTGAATCTCTCAATAAAATATATAAAACAACTGATAAAATTAATAAAACATTAGGAATTAATAAAATTAATTTAACAATACATTCATATTTAAATTATAATTTATCATTGGAATCAATATTTAAAATTTTGAATAGTAATGAAATTTATCCAATGATTAAATATAATCCCGGAAAAAAACAAGAAAATATATATAGATTATATTCAAAAATAAATAATAATACTAAAATACCATTTTTATCACAAAAAACTATAATTAAATATTCTAAAATTATGGGAAAAACAAATACAATATCTATATTTGTTAATAATCAATCTTCTAATACATTTATTAAATATGTTAAAGATTTTATAATAGAAATAGATATTACTGGTTCTATAAATATAAAAATTGAATTTTCTAAATTAATTAAAACACAAAGTATTGAAAAATTATTAAGAAAAAACATTAATATTTTAATAACAAAAATAAAAACTATTTTAAGTAATTCTAATAATATTAAATTCTTTACTTCATTATCAGATGATAATATTGAAATAAATGATATAAACTATTCTATTATTTATAATGAACCATTTAATAGATTAAATAATTTTAATAATGTAAAAAATTGTTTTTCTTTTTTATTTAATATTATAAAAAATACATCTATTAATTATAAAGAATTACGATATAAAAATGTTTCTAATTATAATTATTCTGATGATAAAACAACATTCATTATTGAACAAATTAAACAGCAAATATCTCCAGATAAAATAATTATTAATTTAAAAAATAATTTTAATTTAGATTCTATTACAACTGCAAAAAATTTATTTGAAGAAACTATTCAATCATTAACATTAATGAAAAATACATTTAATTATAAAACATTTAAAATAAAAAATTCACCTGGATTTTTTATTACTTTTGAAAATAAAAATAAATCATTAACAATCAATATTAAAAATATTGATAAATTATTTTATATTAATCAATTAATTATATATCTAGAAAGCTTTATTAAATTAATTAATAATGATAAAATAAATATTATTACAGATGAAACTTTATTAGATATTTGTAAAGAAAAAGTTAGTAAAAATAATAATACAAATTATACTGAAGATATCGTTGAAGATAATAATGAAAATATTATAATTGACGACCAATTAAAAGTTAATGATGATAAAGAATTATTAGAAAATACAGATGATGAAAATGATGATAATTTATTAAATATACTTTTAGATGATAATAGTGAAAAAGATGAAAAAAGTGATGATGATGATTTAGATTTTTTTATTGATAAAGAAGATGAAATAGAATCAGATTCAGATGCAGATAATGAATCTAATGATGAAGATTCAATAAAAAAACAATTTCAAGATATAGAAGATAGCGAGGAAGAAAGTATAGATTATGATAAACCAGATAAAGATGATAAAGATGATAAAGATGATAAAGATGATAAAGAGGATAAAGATGATAAAGATGATAAAGATGATAAAGATGATAAACAAGAAGAAAATATAGATACCAAAATTGGTAAGGCCAATCCAATTTTACAAAGATTATTAAATTATGAAAAAAACTTATTTTCAAATAAAATAGAAATGCTTTCTGGAAATGAAAATAAATTGTTTACAAATTATTCGAGATTATGTCAAGCAAAAAGACAACCTGTTATATTAACCGAAGAAGAAAAGAATAAAATAGATAATGAAAATCCAGGTTCATACAATGAGTCATTAGAATATACTACAAATAATAAAAAAAAATATTTTTATATTTGTCCAAGATTTTGGGATATAAAAAAGAATATACCCATAACAAAAGAACAATATGATTCCGGAAATTATGGAACATTGATTAAAAAAAAAACAGGAAATATTATGATATTTGATAAAGATGTTGATAATCATATACCAAAAATACCAGGATTCTTAAAAAATAAAACATCTGATAACTTTTGTTTACCATGTTGTTTTAATAAATCATTAACACAAAATAAATCTGCAAAATTATTAAAAAGAATTAAAAAATGTAATAAAAATATAAAAAAAATACAGACAAAAAATAATTCAAGTATAGATTCTTCTCCAGAAGATGAAATTAATGAAGAGGTTTATGAAGATAATAGTGATGATAGTGATGATGATGAAAGTGAATCATCCGAAGAAGATTCTGATGATGAAAAATCAATATCAACAAAAAGAATATACATTCTTAGTGAAAAAAAAATGCCTCTACCAAAAAATAAATATGGAGATTTACCTATTATATTAAGAAATTTTTTACAATTTGAAACATCTAATTGTAGATCTAAAGAAGAACCAAACATGCTAAAATATAATTATAGATGTTTATTAAGATGTGGTGTAGAAAAGAATAATAATCAATCATTTATTTCTTGTATATCTAATATATATTCAAAATTAAAAAATATACCAAGTATATCCAATAATGAATTTAAAATAATATTAATTGATGCTATTGATATTGATAAATTTATATCTTATAATAATGGAAACTTAACACAAATATTTTCAACAAGAGATATTATAGAAGATGACATAGAAAAATTTATAATAGAAGAACAGTATAAATTATCAAAATTTTATAACATTTTAGATAAAGAAAATATATATCAAATAAATATGTATAAGAAATTTATAATTTCTTATGAAAATTTTATAAGATATATAAAAAATAATACAATATATATAGATTATACATATTTATGGGATATTATATGTAAACCAAATTCAAAATTATTTGAAAATGGAATAAACTTAATTATTTTGGATATTACTTCAGAAGATATAACAGAAAATGTAAAAATTATTTGTCCAAAACAAAATTATTCTAATGAATTTATAGATCAAGATAAAGATAATATTATTTTGATAAAAAATAATGATTTTTTTGAACCTATTTATGGACTAAAAGATACATTAAAAATTAAAGAAAGAGAGATTGTAACATTTTCATTTAATCCTGAAAAAGATAATATTCATTTAAATGAGTTTAAAAAAATTTTAAATATAATAAAAAATGATATTAATGAAAAATGTATTGGAAAAATTAATAATGAAAAATATACTTTTGATAGAAATATATCATTTGAAAAAATTAAAAGTATTTTATTAATAAATAATTTTTTTATTCTTTATCAAATTATTAATTACGAAGGAAAAATAATAGCTTTAATTGTAAAAGATAATAAAAACGTAAAAAATAATAATCAATATTATATTCCATGTTATCCATCTAGTTATTCTGATAATTCAATAGAGGTTAAATTTATAGAAGAAAATGAATCCAGTTATTATAATGATTATAATAATACTAAACAATTTCTAGAATCAACATATTTATTATCCGAAGAAAAAATGAAAATTAAACCACTTTATAAAATTATTGAAAATGAAATGGTAGTTGGTATACTAACAAATGGCAATCAATTTGTTCCTTTAGAAAAACCAGAAATATATATAAATGATGAGTTAAATGAACTTAAAAGTGATAATTATTTAATTTCAGATATAAAAATACAAACAAAACTTAATGAAGATTCAGAGAGAACTATATTAATAAAAAATATAAATCTAGAAACAAAATTTTATAATACTTTTAGAAATACATTGAAGAAAGAGTTAATAAATTTAAAAAATAATAATTATAAAATAGAAATATTAAATTATTTAAATGATGTATCAATTTTATATTATGATAAAATTGAAAAAATAAAAGAAATTATAAAAAATATATTAGAAAACTCAATTATTTTTCAAGATTATAAAGATGAAGAAATTAAT
>Ga0163111_10002900_pt1 | contig 10970 bp, 6 predicted proteins | sample CRUFie1St18metaG_FD_109645 | JGI IMG/M metagenome (GOLD analysis project Ga0163111, IMG submission 109645) | Marine microbial communities from the Costa Rica Dome - CRUD Field 142mm St18 metaG | ecosystem: Environmental > Aquatic > Marine > Oceanic > Photic zone | place: Costa Rica: the Eastern... | reverse complement strand
CAGGAAAACATAAATCTTCCAAAAATGCAGAAGAAGAAGAAGAAGACGACGATGATATCGAGGAATTGCGACGACCAAAAGTCTCTGCGGAGATGCCGAAAGGGTGAGTTTCTTTTGGACGTTGCATGCTATTCGCCGCAAAGTTTGGTCAAGCAAGCCACATTGTGAACCATATTGCATTGTTTGTTACTCATACTGTATTTGTCTTCGTAGTCGACCATCTTGGTTTCGGGTTCCTGCCCCTTCTTTATTGGAAGAATCGCGCTATACGGAGGTCAAAAACTCCTTGCAGGATCTGAATTTAAATACCGTTTGCGAGGAAGCACAATGTCCAAATGTTGGAGAATGCTGGTCGGGTGGCACAGGAACAATAATGCTGTTAGGTGACACCTGCACTCGTGGATGTATGTTTTGTGCTGTCAAAACGGATGCCGCTCCTCCTCCACCCGATCCGTTCGAACCATTCGCAACAGCGGACGCGGTAGCGAAATGGGGCGTTGATTATATAGTTCTGACAAGCGGTGAGTTGATGCAATGATCTTTGATCAATACAATTTGATCAACAGTTTTGTTACCTTTCAGTATGCTCATTAACTTCGCTTGCTTTTGAAACCGTCACAATAGTGGACCGCGACGATATCGAAGATGGCGGAGCCCAACATTTTGCCCATACTGTTGAATTACTGAAATATAAAAAAGAAGAATTGCTGGTCGAATGTTTAGTGTCCGACTTTCAGGGAAACTTGACATCTGTTGAAACATTGGCGACATCTGGACTGGATGTTTACGCTCACAACATCGAAACGGTAGAGCGTCTACAAAAGGTAAGCAATCCTAGAATGTCCAAGTCTGCCTAGATTTGTTTGAACAATTTGTAGTATCTGACACAATCAATTGCAGTTTGTCCGTGATCCGAAAGCTGGTTATCGACAGAGTCTGAAAACCCTGGAGCATGCCAAAAAGGCTCAACCGGGATTGTATACAAAGACCAGCATCATGCTAGGACTCGGAGAGACCGAGGAAGAAGTTCTTCAAGCTATGAAAGATCTTCGTGACATAGATGTCGACGTGGTTACCTTTGGACAATATCTGCGACCCACGGAAAATCACCTCTCTGTGGTAGAATACGTCAAGCCAGAAGTATTCGATTACTACAGAGAAGTCGGAGAGGAAATGGGGTTCAAATATGTTGCGAGCGGGCCATTAGTGAGAAGCAGTTACAAAGCAGGAGAATTCTATTTGGAACATATGATTAAGACAGAGCGCTCGGCGCTGGAGACGGTGGAGGAAGAAGAACTAGAAGTAATTGAACTGTGCGAGTAATTTTAAAAAAACCTTTTCCTTCCTATCAGTACAGCAGCAACAAACAGGGAATACTAAGTTTTCAAATCAATTTTTCTTGTAGTTATGGCATCTTTCGTATCATTATGAATATGAAAGATTACATTTGACCCTGAGCTAAATACCTACGAATGTGATTCCCACGATCCGCCTTTGCCTTCACAATCGTTTCAAAAACTTTTGAAAAAGCAATTCGAAGGGCATTGCTATCTTCGAACCAAATATCTAAAGAGCTCTTGCAACGCATCATGTGAGAAAAAGGGCCTGCCTGCTGCGGCTGCGGTTTCTTCTCAAACCGAAACATACCGGGAGGCTTCAGATCTGGGCTATCGTTAATCAGAATGAGTCTGCGTGCCAATGTGTCAATTCGGGCATTGTCTGGATCTTTGTCGAGAGTCAAATTTTCCAGTCTGCTTACAGTGACAATCCGGCCTTTTCCGTTCGAACGACGTTCTGGTTCTACCAAAACAAGATTCTCTTCGATAATGGTGAGGTATAGTGATTGCCATGTTATTCCCTGTGAAACAATTTTAGCTCCCTCTGTGGAGAACAGGGGAGCCATTGAAGGCGGAACTTCACATACGCAGGGAAAAGATGTCTTTCCGTTAAGACTTATGATTGATCCTGCCTTGATGTCTAATTTCTCAGTGAGAGAATCATCTACACCAAACATAGCAGTATCGAAAGCATTTGATATTGGGGAGAAAATTGCCATATTGTCACAAGGGTTTGGAACAACTTGATCGATGGACTTGTTATAAATGAAGCCACCTACTTTGAGATATTGGAGCATTTCTTTAGACTTTGTCAGCCCGCATAAGAGTGATCCAAGAGCGTTAAGCTTTAGTAATGCACCTGTACTCGCCACAGCATTACTAAAGGCCGCACCCGCTGCATCTTGATGAAGAGGCGAAAATGAGCATGCGCGGACACCAACAGCACTGTAAGAACCGACGTTAGATACCGTGACATATATTGATACTTCTTCCTTCTTGTCAGTTATATCTTTTGTGAGGTAAAACATTTGATCTAGTATTGTACCAACATCTGGAAAATCGTCGTCTTTGTTTCTTCGAACGATCATGTCCATTATAGCCCCATGATATAGATTATTTTTGTCGCTTTCTGTACCATTTACAGGAACGAGGTTTTTTAGTTCATTCCATAGCTTGCCGGAGTCGAAAATGGCATCAATTGTAGCCGGCACATCTGCAAGAAAGCCAGCAGCTTGACAAAAGCGTGTTTCAATAGCCCTTGAGGCTCGTATTATAGCGTTAGGATCACCTTGAATAGAAGATAAGAGAGCGTTGACTGCTACCATGTCATAGTTGAGTTTCCATGCCCCCCTACCGCCAGGCCTAGCACTTATAATACAGGACATGAACGACTCAATAACTTCGTTCATATAATCAAATCCAAGTTTTCCACCCTTGGGAGCGCCCAATGACAATCGCGAATCAATACTTGCGCTTATAGATTCTCCCATTCCTCTATCATCGGGATCTTCGTCCAATTCTGAATTCAAATTAGAATCGTCACCACGGAAGGAATCAAAACGTTTATCTGTTGACAAGGTATCTTTGTATCGTTTTAAGTCTACTCCAAAAAGCAGATCAATCAAGAATTTATCTTCAAATACCGAAATGGCAGAATCAACAGCCATCACAGCCAAATCTTGTAAGTCAGAAACCTCTTTATTAAGGGTGAAACACTGGAAAATGGCCTTGCGGTAAGGATTGTGGCGTGATCGAGCTACAAGGGCTCCGTCGTTCCCTGAGAATTGAAGGATTTCAGAAAGAGCCGGAGATAAGACAAAAACACACGCATCATTATAGTTATTTCCTTTCGATCCACCATTGTTTCCCGAGATTTCTTTTCGACCAGTGACAGTTCCAAATATGTATGTCTCTCGGTCATTATCAATGATCATTTTCCCGTTTTCGTCAACTCTGTCAATACGAAGTGTCGCCTTTCCATCGTCTCCTATGCACGCGACATCAGCTTTGGCCCGAATCATAGTTTCACCAGTTGCGTCTGGTGACAAAGGATGAAAGACTGCCGTGAAGAGTAGCCGCAAGAGAGGCGGATTCGTCAAAAATTTAAAGGCAGCTGCCAAGCAAAAGAGGGCTGACTTTGCGGGTGCAGAAATAACTGCCTTCTCGGTTGAAGTCGCATCAGACTGCTTGATTGCACTTCCCAAACTGTGATCGGTAAGTGTATCCGCAAACAAGACTTCGGCAGCCACTGGAGAACGTTGAAAATATAACAAGAGAGGCTGCAATAAAAGTGGATAAACGAATGTTGCAAACATCATTTCAATAACTTGCTCGTTTAGAGATGTAAGCCCAACTTTCAACATGTCTTCCAATAACAATAGTTCGTCTTGTAGATTATATGACGTATCGTTGAAAATTTGGGTAAACTTTTTTCGTCGAGCGATTTCTCGTGCTCTGGCAAGTTTATCGTTTGGCTTCTTTCGGATATTCCTGTCGTCATCAATTCTATTCTCATTTTGGTTATTGGATTGCCCACTTTTGCCGGCCATTTCCATGTCACGAAATTGTTCTTCCAAGACCCCCCAGAGTTGGGCGAGTTTTGTAAATACAGGGGACGCGAGTTTCTCTACTCGGGATGGAGTACAAACGTACTGAGCAATAGCCAAGCGTTCCCGTAGTGGGAGTGCTTTGGCATTGTGTAATACCGCATCTGGTGAGGCTTCCAATGCAGCCTCTAGTTTAACCGCTTCTGCAACTTCACCAGGTTCCTCCTCTTTTGTCTTGGCCTCTACGGTAGTCAATCGAAGTGTATTCAAACATATATTCATTGCTGTAACTCTCACGAATGAATCTTGATGAGCAGAACAAAATTCCAATGCCCTTTCGTACAATGGAAATTCCACTGATATTGTTTTGACAGCAACAGGACGATTCACTGGGACTTCATCCTTCTTCTCGATATTCGACACAATTTCGTCCAATGGACGCTCTTCGTCATTTTTATCGCCGTCAATATCAATGTTGCTTGTATCTTCTATAAAGTCATCATCACCCTCGATAGTGGTACCTGCAGGATAAGTCAAGAAAAATTGGAGCGTTTCGGCGTTCATTCGTAATGCCAAGGATTTTAAGAATGAGACAAACGTGGTCGTCAGTTCTCCGAGCTCGGCACTCAGAAATCGTCTTGGAGACATGATGCTATTCGCAGCGGAGCTTTGGGAACCTTCTAATTTGTTTCTCTCGGCAATATGATACTCTTCAAGGGGGAAACTGATCAGTTCATTGATATGGTTATTGGACAATATGAAGAATAGCGAAGTGGCGCGTTTTACGTTTTGAACTAAAATCGAAGCCGATTGAAAGCCCTGCGTTGCCACAGCAAGTGGTGGCAACAAAATGATGTTGTCGTAGGTTTCCATTTCACTAATCGTCGCAAGCGCTTTCAACATAACTTCTGCTTGATTCATTTTTTTCTTGGCACGGATTTGCTTTTCTTCGTCTTCTTGCTCGCTTTCGTTCATTTTGCATTCACCGGTTGATTTTTTAAGTTCGTCTCGTACTATCTCTTTGCGCTTTTCAACGAAATCGGATAAGTTGAATGCTTTCCCCGTCAAAATATCTGCAATTGTCGCCAATCCATTTCGCTCAAAAAAGTGCTCATATACAGATGCAAAGTCTTTCTTTTCCGAAATCGCCTCGCGAATGCTTGAACATTGTTCCTCAATAAGTTCCTGTTTCAACTTTTTCTCCTCGTCAATAAACTTGTTGTCATCACTTTCACTGCTCTCTGCATTACCAATACCAACATCGTTGTTTTGTTTGTCTTTTTCTAAAGTTTCTTTCTGATGCATAACCAGACTGCGAAGCTTTGCCTCCTGCGCTTGTACATGTGCTGCTGCACGTTCGCCAATTACGACCAGTTCAGACACCCGCCGAACTGTTTCAACAAAGCATGCAGTGTCCGTTGCGTCCATAGGAACGAAACGAGCCATAGGTTGTTTGTTTTTGCCAAAGTTGAATTTCTTTTTTTCTGATGACGGTGTTTTCGCTCCCTCTTCGGTTTTTGCGTCATCTGTTGAAGGACCCGTTTGATTTTGAGATTCGTCGATTGACGATTGCTCTTTCTTTGGGCTACGAAAACGATTTTTCAAACCCTTCAGCAATCCACGCCCTTCCTTGCTGGTACCTTGATTTGTATCGGATATGATAGAGTCCACAAAGTTTCCCATTGACTTTTCAACCAAAAGATCCAGCTTGTCTAGTAAAGAAGCGAGTTCATCTAATGGCGGAGATTCAGTAGTATTGCCACCCTTGTCATTTTTCGGGCTACGTTTACCAGAACGGAACATGATACTTTCCTAACTGCGCCATGGCTTTGTCTTTTTCAACTTAGAATTGTTAATGACAGGTATTAGTTGCTGTCGGGGAAATTGATTCGCCTCACGGAATGTGATGTTGAGCTGTCTAAGTTCGACACGTCAATTCTTCTCCCTAACTACTTGTTATCTGTCTTCTGGGATATTGAGTCTATAGGAAAGAGTAGAATCAGAATGCTAAGTCTGTGCTCATTGTGGTAACACTTCAATGCCAACAAAAGCAAAGTTCGACGACTTGGTCACTCTCATTTTTCTCCGTGAATGACCGAGTCTTGTCCACGTCGCCAGGCGGACACAGCGTGGTTTTGAAAATTTCAAAATGCAAGATGATCTCCATGAAACTGTGTCATTTTCTCATCAGCCACCAAAACCTTTTTCTTCCATGGAATTGTCTGTTCGAAACAGAGGATGTGTCACTCAACAATCAAAGAACTTGTCGGAAAATAAAAACACGAAAGATGGACCAGGAAAAGCGAGGCGAGGCGGAGAAATCGAAAGAAATCGTAGTCGCAACAACTGGGGAAAATACAATGTTGGCTCAATTGGCTCAACACACCACCAGAGATCTAGAATACGACGGTGGCTCTCCAAACGCCCCTCTAAAGTTGTTTTCATTATGATATCTCTATTGATTATTTTCGTTGTTTTTATGATTTTCTTTCGTGTCTGGGATCATTTCTATCATCGCATTGGTGATTTTGGAGATGATTCTTCTTCCTTGTCGCCATCCTCCTTTGCCATCGTTATCAATACCTTCCGACGACCCGAGCGATTGAAACAAACAGTTCGATATTATGCCGAAACTTGTGGACGTCGATCTAATATCGGTCAAATCTTTGTGGTTTGGGCAGATCCAGAGACAGACCCGCCACAGCCGGGAGTATTCTTTTTCGAAAACAATACATCATCATCGTCATTACGACGAGAGGGGGATACCATCGGTCGGGTTCCGGTGGACATTTTAGTAAAATCCAAGGATTCTTTGAATGCACGATTCGAACCTATTCCGCAGCTTCAAACAACTTCTGTATTCATGGTGGATGACGATGTACGTGTAGATTGCTCCTCTCTGCAAATGGCCTTTCAAGCATGGAAAAAACACCCCGACTCGATGGTTGGCTTTTACCCACGCTTGGCTGCGCCTGCCGCCACAACATGGTTGTGGACGAGATCCAATTCACTAATGGACCAACAACAACTTGTATATCATGCGTGGCCTAAGGTGTACTGGCGACAACAGTTCAACATCGTCTTGACCAAAGCTAGTTTTTTCCATTCGAAGTATTTAGAACTATATACAAATGATGCCAGCTTTCCAAAAGAGATCAAGGACCTTGTTGATAAGCATCGGAATTGTGAAGACATTGCCATGTCAATGCTGATAGCAAATCACACCAGGCACAACAATCATGGCAAAGATTCAAATACAATAACCAATACAAGAAAGATAGCTTCTGCACGTCCAATTTATATCGAGGGACAGGTCTCCGACGTAGGACTCTTCGGTGGCATTAGCTCCGGAACCGGCCACTTCACGACACGCACTGATTGTTTAAATGAACTTACAAACATATTTCGCTCTCGGGGATTCGGATCTCCTCTGGAGGAGAAGTTTGACCTGGTTTCGAGTTCATGGATTCGACATGGTTTCTGGTGGCAATCTAGTCCCAGCAACATATTTGAGTGGTTCTGCTTTACGAACTTATTTTCCTGACAAGCTATGTATTGGAAAAAATCTTCGTACTTTGTCGTCTTTCTTAGTTAGTAGATTTTAAAATTATAGAGTTAGATTAGAATTGCTGCATTATCGCGCTGCATGAAGTATACTGTATTTTCTATAGTGTAGCCGTCTTATTCGATAACATTTCTGTCGTCATGTACTGCATAACAAAACATCCCCTGTTTGATTGTTTAAGGCAGAAAGAATCCATTGTTGAAATTGGCTGTCGTATCAAAATCTCTTTGGCAATTTAGATCAATTGTGGGCAATCGTCCTGTCGATGTCCTAATTGAGCACAATATACACAAATGAGAACGTCGCCTTCTTTTGAGGAGCGAATTGGTACCAGCAATCCCTTTTCATAGGCGTCCACAGCCCTCTGTTCAAAACAAGTTCCGCTGAGTGGTCCATACGAACGATTGTTTTCAAAGTCGGACGGTATCACGTAGTGCTCCTCGACCAAATCAAAAGTTCGCTCCAGATTTTCGTCTAAAGATGCCATTCCACGGCGTTTATAATTCAAATTTTTGTGGATGTATGTTGGGACATATTCTTTTTCCTTTTCTTGCTCTTCATCTCCTACTTTTTCGGGAGTCACCAGTACCGAAGCCTTTCTTGAATCGCCGACAGCCGTGGTCTTAGCTGGAGAAAAGTACGAGGCGATTCCCTGCTTGCGATCACGATTTCCATCCTTTTCGTCGATGCGACGACGTCTCTTCTTTTGGGGTGTTGCTGGAATAATCAAAGGCGATTCGTTCAATACAATTACCTCATCATCGACAATCTCCGACGATAAATTTGCTCCGTTTTGTTTCTCTTGCTCATGATCGTCGTCGAAATTAAGACGACGCTTCGCCGATGGTGCCTTTCTCTTTCGTTTTTGATCAAATGTCGGCATTGTTGCTTCTTGATACCTTTTCGATCTGTTCTTGTTCAGTATGATCGAAACCCAAGGGGAGAAAAGGTTTTGAAGAAGATGATGTAGTGTGGGCACAAAGATTTTAGGTGAAGAAACAGGAAAAAAACCGCGCCTCGTCATCGCTAATATTCTCCAAAAAATAGTCGACTAAGGCGATTAACTCCTAATCGATCAAGGCGATTAATTCCTTCTAAGATTGCTCTCTGCCAAAGACTACCGATGGCGGCACCAGTACGGCGATTGCACTGGAAGCATAACTATCACAAGCGCTCGAGCAAGCACATACATCAGTGAGCGGAGATTGGTCGGGCAACAAATCCAAGGTGCTTTCAAATCAAAAATATTACAACTTTTTATAAAATATAATGGGGGATATTGCTCAGATACTAGCACCAACAGCGGCCGCGGTTCCAGGTATTGGAGCCTCTTCGGGTGACTCTTTAAAGGCTATCGAAATGGCCGGGATGTCGAAGGAAGCCATGTATTTATTGAAAGGGAAACAAGATGCCTCATCAGCGTCACTTCCTCCGATCGTTCCATCTTTTGGTAAAATAACGATGGAAAAGGGAACATCCGCGGACCAAGATGGACCAGGGGTCTCGGGTGAAAAGGAACAGCAAGAGATAAAAGTCAAGGTAGGGAGCAAATTGATATCTAGCTCAAAGAGGGCCAGGCCTTGGACATGGGCGCCCTTTGCGTCTTCTAGCAGAACGGACGGTGCAATGTTTCGGCATTGGGTTCGGAAAAACGTCGAATACACAGATTACCCCTACGCAAAATTTGATATTCACATGGATCCTGTGACCTACACATCCGAAGAATATGCTGCACACTTGCAAAGTGAGACATGGACGCGGAGCGAAACGGACAGGCTTATGGAATTAGCACGAATCTTTGATTGCCGGTGGCCGGTAATTTTCGATCGGTTTTGTTTCGAAAGCGGTGATAATCTTACATCCGATAAAAACAACGCAGACATTACCGAAAGCAATAACAAAATTGATGCGCCTTCGATTGGAGCAATGTCTAAAAGAAAAATTGAAGACTTGCAGCACCGATACTATGGAGTTGCAGCTATCCTTGCACAAATAAGAATCGTGCAGGAGGCAGCCAGCGAGGCGAGGGCTCTTTCAACGGCTGCGGCGAAGTCTGCTGTTGCTACAACCATTCCGAAAACACCTGTGACCCCTACAGCAACGGTCACATCTGCAAATATTGCCACGAAATCAACAACGGGCACCCCGGCCGATCCGATTTCTGCTGCAGAAAAACAGCAGGAAAATACCGAAAATCTTCTTTTGGAGTCAGCAGCTGCCCGCTCTCTGGCAACGTCAGCGAAGAATCATCAACCCTTGATGTCTCACGTAGGGACCGGGACATCGAACAAGATGTTCGACTATGAAAGGGAGCAACAGAGGCGCCATCATCTAGATCGCTTGTGGAGACGTAGCAAGGAAGAGGAGGAGGAGGAATCACAGCTTAGAAGGGAGCTCAAAGCAATCGACGCCCAGCTACGGAAACTAAAGAAAAATGGAGGCCACATCTTAGCCGCAGGTACGACAAAAATTGCTGGAAGAACAAAAGCTACTTTATCAGCGTCGCGAACTCCGATGGTCAAATCCAATGGATTATCGAGTCAAATATCAAGCGCTCCTTCCTCTCGTGGTCCATCGAGGTCTGCAACTCCCATTCATCAAGGAACATTGTCATCTACTGCTCAAACAGATCATGTTACTACTAATGATACGAAGTTAAACAGCAGCGATATCCTAAAGAATCCGGATGTATTGGATGAAAATTTTGCCTCGACGGCACCAGTTCCAATGTCGCAGTACCCGTATTTACAATCGGGTCGACTTGTTCCACCCGCAACAGGCGGATCCTCAGGTATCAACAAGTCACTCTTAACACGAATGAAAGAAGTCCTTGTTGAATTAAATATTCCAGAAAGACCGCTTCCCACGAAAAGAGTTTGCGATACATATGATCTTGTGAGGAAGGATATTCTGACACTATTAACCCTGAAAAAGATGTTAATGCAAAAGGAAGGCCAACTTCAATCGAAACGTCTTCGGCTGTCTAAAATGGGCGGAGTAACGGTATCACCCGAAGATAAGATCTTAGACGAGGAGCGATTATTGGGCATCGCACCAGCTTCAAAGCCTTCATCATCTGCGGGTACTGGAAGCTCGAGCACCACATCCAAAGGGAAGACGGTTAAGAGGAGATCTACCGCGTCGTCGGGTGGAAAGTCAAAAGTATCTTCGAAAAAAGGTGTTACCGGTACTGACACCAAGAATGCAGCTTCTACAACTACGAAAAAGAAAACGGTGAAAAGAAAACGCAAAGCTGACCCCAGTAAAAGCCCTACTCATGCATCAACAAACGCATCCTCCAAGTCTCCGGCTCCTGGTTCTACTGCTGCCAAGGCCGCTAAAGCGAAATCAGCCTTAGCTACAACAGCCGGGAATGCGGCATCGAGATCGGGTCCTAAGTCAGGCATTACCACCAACCCTAGTGCTCTTTCTAATGTTCAAAAGAGAGCAACAGGTCCTAATGCAGTGTTGCCAGCGGGCACGCCGAAGGCGAAGTCATCAACTGCAGCAACTGCGACTGTT
>Ga0163111_10002899_pt1 | contig 10971 bp, 12 predicted proteins | sample CRUFie1St18metaG_FD_109645 | JGI IMG/M metagenome (GOLD analysis project Ga0163111, IMG submission 109645) | Marine microbial communities from the Costa Rica Dome - CRUD Field 142mm St18 metaG | ecosystem: Environmental > Aquatic > Marine > Oceanic > Photic zone | place: Costa Rica: the Eastern... | reverse complement strand
TTTTCAGAAAGAAAGTTAAGTAAATCTTGATAAACAAATTTCATTTAAATTGACCTAAAAAATCTAAGTTTGATTTATAAAATTCCCTTATATCATCTACTCCAAGCTTGAGCATAGCTATTCTTTCAACTCCAAGACCAAATGCAAGACCGCTATAGTTCTCAGGGTCAATATTGCAATTTTTTAAAACAACTGGATTGACAATTCCGCAACCAAGGATTTCCAGCCATTTTCCATTTTCTGTTAGGATGTCAACTTCTGCAGATGGCTCTGTAAATGGAAAGTATGATGGACGAAATCTGATCTCCACATCTTTACCAAATAAATTGTGAATAATTTGGTGAATCAGGTCTTTTAAATTTGAAAAAGTTACCTCTTTATCAACAAATATACCCTCAATTTGATGAAACATTGGTAAATGAGTAGCATCATCATCTTTTCTATAGACTTTGCCTGCTGAACTAAATGCAAAAGGTGGTCTAGAATTAATCATACTCCTTATTTGAACTGGAGAGGTGTGTGTTCTGAGTACTTTTTTCTTATTTTCTATGTAAAAAGTATCATGCATCTGTCTAGCTGGATGAGATTTTTTAATATTTAGCATATCGAAGTTAAATTCTTCGCTTTCTATTTCGGGTCCATGAATCTCTGAAAATCCAATATCGGATAAGAGTTTTAAAAGAAAATCTTTCGTTTGATTTATTGGATGCAGCGAGCCAAGATTTTTTTTTATAATTGGGGGCTCTATATCGTCCATATTAGACATTGAGCTTTTATTTTACTGCAGTCTTTACGATTTTCTCAAAAGCAGAGACATCGTTAGCAGCAAGATCAGATAATACTTTTCTGTTAAGAATGATATTATTTTTATCCATTCCGTTGATAAGTTCTGAATATGAAATACCCATTTCTCTAGAAGCAGCATTTATTCTTGAGATCCATAAAGATCTGAAAGACCTTTTTTTATTTTTTCTATCCCTGAAGGAATATTGCAAAGCTTTGATATGCGATTGTTTAGCAGTTTTGAAAAGCTTTCTTCTGGCTCCGTAATGACCCTTTGTCGACTTAAGTATTTTTTTGTGTTTACTTTTTGCTGATAATGACTTTGTTACTCTAGGCATGACTACTTAATTAAACTTTCAGCTACTTTAAGTGTAGAACCAGATAGCTTGTTTAATCCTCTATTATGTCTTTTTCTTTTTGTAGACTGCTTTGAAAGAATATGATTCCTTCCAGCACTTCTGGATTTAACAGATGAAGCAGTCCTCTTAAAGCGTTTAGATGCACCCGAATGTTTTTTAAGTTTGTAGCTCATAATTATCTATATAATTTACTAATTCTTCTTTAGAGGTGAAAGTACCATTAATAATTGCCTTCCTTCTAATGATGGCTCTTGATCAACTTGAGCAATCTCAGCTAGTTCATCTCTTATCTTATTAAGAAGATTAAGACCAAGATCACTATTAAGTATTTCCCTACCTCTAAATCGGACGCTAATTTTAGTCTTATTTTTATCAAGAATAAAGCCTTTGATCTTTTTTAATTTAATATTGTAATCACCTATATCTGTTGATGGTCTGAACTTTATCTCTTTAAGAGTAGTTTTTTTAGTCTTTGATTTAGACGAAGAGATATTTTTTTTTCTTGAAAAAACATGTTTACCATAATCTAGAATCTTGCACACTACAGGAACTGTTCCTTTTGGAGAAACTTGAACTAGATCTAGACCTAGACTTTGGGCTTTTGAAAATGCATCCTTGAGAGATAAGAGTCCAAGCTTTTCTCCATTAGGATCAATTAAAATCACTTCTTCTGCATTAATCTTATCATTAACCAGATTCGAATTATTTTTTTTACTAGCTGCTATTTTGAGACCTTTTATTTTTGAACACTCTGAAATTAATTAATTAAAAAATAGGAATGTTTTTGAAAGGGTTAGACATGACGCATATTCTAAACCAAAAATATTTTTTCTAAAAGCTTTTATGGTTGAAGAGTACTTTCGATCCACTTATCTTTAATAAATTTAAACTCTATTCTCTTATTCAACCTAAATTTGTTTCCCTCCCAGAACTCAAAATAATTTGGTACGAAATAAAAGCCTCCCCAGTTATTAGGTCTTTGTGAAATAAGCTCTTTATTATCGAGAAAATTTTCATAGTTTTTTTTAACTTCTTCAAATCCATCTATTGGCATAGATTGATCTGAGGAATGAGCTAAGGCATTTTTTTCTTTGGATCTTTTTTTGTAATGAGCATCTGAAAAGTCCTCTGATGCCCGGAATATTTTTCCTTTAATCCTTATTTGAGTATCTATTGCTGGCCAAAACTGAACTGCAGAGATTTTATTAAAAGATTCAAAATCTTTTGCTTTTGGAGAATTATAATTTGAAAAAAAATACCATTTATTTTGAATTATATATTTTAGGTTAACTAATCTTGAATTTATTTCATTAGTCTCTTTATTGAAAGAACTTATATTTATAGCTTCAATACTTTTTTGTTCTTTACTTTTGGCCTTTTGAAAATAATCCATAAAGATTTCATATGGCTTTTCATTTGGAATGTTCTGGAGAGTAATCATTTAGAGAACTCATGATCAATTGTTTTACTTAATCCTTCCTCTAAACTAAAAGGAGCAACGAAATCATCAGGAATATTCTCTGAGTAAAAATGAGAAGAAGCTAGAAACTTTTCAATTCTGATTTTGCTGATTGGAAGTGTTTTTTTTGCTATCTTAGAAAAAAAGTCAGCTAGCATTCCAATTGGCATTCCAATAAATTTTGGTATCCTCATGCCAATAGATTTTGAGTTAAACAAGTTTCTTTTAATAATGTAAACAATTTCGTTCATATTTAAGCTTGGTTCATCAATATAATTAAATAAATAGAAATTCTTTTCGAGTTTTAAAGAATAAACTATGAAGCTTGCTACATTCTCTACAAAAGCCATAGATTTAATATTCTTTCCATCACCTATCATAATAAATCTATTATTAGAGATTGAGTTAATTAAATTGAACACATTTCCTCTATTGTTGGGACCAAATATTACAGTTGGCCTAACTATGACCAAGGATCTCAACTTAGGATCCTCATTCCACCAATCTATATATACTTTTTCAGCCTCATATTTAGTCCTTCCATAATCATTAAAAAAATTAATCTTGCCACTTTCCGATGTCTTTCTATTTGTATGACCATAAACAGCAACGGAACTTGTAAAGATAATTTCATTTACTCCGTATTTTCTGGCAGAATTACAAACATTTTTTGCTCCCTCGACATTTACTTGATCATATTTTGAAATTGGAAAAACATCGTCCCTATGTTCTGCGGCTAAGTTTATTATTACATCATAATTTTCTAGCTTATCTAGAGTCTTTGGTTTTGTTACATCAACGAAAACTTCATTTTCTTTGTCCTCAGAAATTTTTTTATCTCCGATACAGTAACTGTTGTTATTTCTTTCAAACAGTCTTCTTAGGCTAGCTCCAACAAATCCACTTCCGCCAATAATGAAGATTCTTTTATTTATCATAATTTTTCTAAAATTTCCTATACTTTATTAGTCCAGCGATTGTATATAATGTGAAGTATTTAAATGAATCCAATAAATTTAATTTTTCAAGATTTCTATATGCTTTCCAAACCTGCATTGCTGAATAAAGTTTATTTCTTGAAATAGAATTATCCAAAACGCTGTACCTCATTAAATCTTCATCGAGACCAATCCCGATTCCTGTTTTTTTAAGAATCCGCAGCCAACAATCAAAGTCATCGTAATATGTATCCTTCATATAGATGTTTGGAAATAGTTCTTTTCTTATAAGAACAGTTGACGTAGCAATAATATTACCACCAAGAAGTTTTTTATAGGTAATCTCCTCAGGAACGCCTATATAAGAACCAACCTTATTTCCATCTGAGCTGATTCTTCTGAAACCAGTATAGAAAATACAAACATCTTTATTATTTTCTGCTAAATTTAGAGTCTTTCTTAGTTTGGACTCTATCCACATATCATCACTGTCCAAAAACGCAATAAAGTTCCCGGATGCATTTTCAATTGCAAGATTTCTGCTTTTGGCAGGACCTCCATTTTTTTTTGAATAAATTGGTTTGATTCTGCTGTCTTTTTTTGAATAAAGTTCAATAATTTCTTTGGTGTTATCTTTTGAATCATCATCTGCGATTATTAATTCCCAATCTTTATAATCTTGATTTATAACAGATTCAATTGATTTACCAATTGTAGAACTTGAATTAAAAGCGGGCATGATAATAGAAACTAAGTTTTTATTCATTGCTGATGCTCTGTTTTCCATTTATTGAAACTGTAAATTGATGGCTCAAAAATCATTGCAAGAATAAGTGCAGAAATTTTTACCCAGTAAGTCCATGCAATAAAAAATTCTATCATACCACCCAAAACAACAAGTGATATGCCCTGAAAAACGTATAAAGCTGCAGTAGTAGCAATTACTTTACCTGCTGCAAAATTTAAAATAATCAATTTTGCTGAATAGGCAACCAATAATGCAGTAAAAAAAACTGCTATAAAACCGTAATATATTCCAAAAACTTCAAATAAAATTTCAGGGTAGCCGCCTTGTAATTGAGTACCTTGCAAAAGTAACTCCTCTGCTCTTTCTATGCCAAGTTCCTGAACCATTAAATATTGAATTCCTGCATTCCTTCCTCCAACTAAGGCAGTCGAGAAAATGAATGTAATTGCAAATGCTGGCTCCCAAACATCATCAAGCAACCTATCCCAGGTAGCCCACCATAAATGGACTGGCTGGACAAAAAGTCTCTCTGTCAATGCTTCTAAGCCTGTAAGTTCAGCACTTGAAACTCTTACATTAAGGTATGAATTTAAAATAGCATAAATCACAGTAAGTACTAAAACTAATAAAAGTATTGATATGTAAGGGAAGATTTTTTTTAAAATAATTTTTCTTAACTCTTTATTTATTAAAAAAAATAGTGAGGACGGAAGAATAAAAAAAGAAATAAATTGAAAAAAGCCTGAGAATCTATGACCAACAATAAATGCATAAAATAAGATAATTCCAAGGAGGAATAGAAATCTTCCATCGGGCATTTTATTTTCCAATACAGGTCTAATAAAAAAAGCTCCCATCCAAAAGATTCCCGCTCTTCCATGAGAAAATAAAAACTGATGCAAAATACCAGCATGATTCTCTGCATATTCAAATCTTTCCATTCCAGAAAATAAAGGTATTATTCCAATTAAAAAAAGCGAGATAAAAAGTCCAATTACAAAAAATATGCAAGCGAGATAGAAGACTTCAACTACAGTTCTTGATAGCTGGTTGCTGAACCTTCTTGTATTGGAAGGCAATTGAGATTTACCAATTTTTCCTAAACTGAATACCCAAAACCATGTAAAACTAGTGATGAAAATGCATGTAGCAAATGCTAGACCAGAATATCTATTGTAAATAATAATTGAATTACCTCCTTCTGTTGGAATCAATCCTTCTAGAGAGCTGACGTAAGCAGATGAAAGAAGTCTCCAGAAGAAGAAGAAAAGAACAAAAAAAAGTGCAAAAAATACAACAGGTCTTTTATAAGATTTTATACATAAATATATAAAAACAATTAAGCTAGATAAAATGTCAACAATCATTTTTTTCTAGAAACTCTTTAATTGACGATGAAAATTCTTCAATCTTAGATTCACTAACAGTGTATAGATCTCCGAGATAAGACATATCCCAGACATTAGAAAAATATCTTAAAACATCATCTTTATTAAAATCTAAGTCTAAATCCTTTTCATTCAAAAAGAGCGGTTCGATTTCACTAAGTTTTTCTATTTTATTTACAAACATTGAATCGCTATAAAATGCACTTCCCAAAACGGCGATCAATTTATTTTTTAGAATTGCTTCTGCTCCAGCTTTTGAGTTAATTGTTAGTACCATTGAAGCTTTATCCAGCACATCAAAGTTATTATTTTTTGGGGAAAGCAGCTTTGTATTCGAATTTTCTAAAAGTTTCTTAAGAGATTTAAAGTTTGTTTTTCCTATACAAGCTGGATGCTCTTTAATTGCTATAACAATTTTAGAATTAAAAATTTTGTGTATCTCCAATATTGTTTTCAGTTGATCAAGATATTCTGGAGATCTCAAAGTTAATGCAGCATCACCAGGAACATGAAGAGGAAAATAAATAAAATCGTCTAAATCCTCAAGCTTTGTATAATAAGAATTTAATCTCAACTGGTTTATAAACATCATAAAGTGAGATTTAACATGAAATGTAATATGGCCAAAATCCTGATATTTTCCTAATAACCACTTATCAAAAGTCTTTTGAAAAAATCTTCTAAAATTATGCATATTTAAAATTTTAAAAATTGGTAATAGGTAATGGTCTTTATCTTTTTCAGGTATTACAACAGTCTTTGAGTCTAGGGCTTTATCAAGATACTCAGTAACTTCTTTTAAATCTCCATGTCTAAAATTAGATGCTATCTTTGGTGCTTCAAAAGAATTCTTAGTTATGAAGAATCTACCTTTAAAAAAAGACGGCTCAAGGAAGTAGCAATCAACATTTGAAGAGTTTGCACCTAAAAACGAGCCAGTAACGGATACGAATCCTCCAAGCTCTTGGATCATGATGGGATTCTTAGATTTAAATCTAGTGCAAATATCTTTTGACATCAGTACACACTTATAAAGTTTCAAAATTATTGAACCGACATCTTTAATATTAAAAAAGTTTAATTCATGTTTAATCCATTTATCGACATCTTTTATATTCTCTTTTCTAAGCAAGCTAATTGCTTCATTTGTGTCAAAGGTTGGAATAGAAAATTCTGAAAAAGAGTTTACATAAAAACTATTTTTTCTGAGTATTTCAGTGCTTCTATCATCAAATGATAGAAAAGCAATTTCATATCCACTAGACCTAAGTATTTTCGCAACTGCTAGCCAAAAATAAGTCTGATATTCGGCAAGGGTAGATATAATTATCATTATTATCTATTTTTTGAAAAATAAAGTATGCTTTTTTCAAGCTCAGATTCATTTCCTGTGAGAGTTGATTGATAGTGAGAATAATCTTTTTCATGAAGAAAAGGAAAAGATACGTAAGTTGCTGTATATAAAATTCTTTCATGATCCTTTTTTAGCCTCCCGCCCATATGAAGGCACCTACTTGTTTCAATAAGAATTGCTTTTGAAATATCTCCCAAAACCTGATGTTTTGAATAGTTAGAAATCTTGCTTTCATCATCAATCCTTGTTTTTAACATTGAACCAAAATTATCAGATGTTGGACCATCAATGAAATTAAATGGTCCTGAATCTTTATCTCTCACTGGACTTAGGTAAATTTGAAGCTTTAAGACCCTTGTATCATCATAATCTCTATGCCAAAGTTGAGATTCTTTAGGCATATCTCCAGTTCCTATGCTGTGGAAGACTTGAACAGATTCTAATATCGGGACTTCGCCAAGTGCTGATGAGACTATATTAATTATTGGTTTTGATAGGGCTAATTCTAAGAATGGATTATGGATGTTAAAATTCCCCTCCTTTACATCTTTGTCTAAGTACCTAGTCCAAAAGTCTTTCCTTCTTTCTAGCTGAACTTCCTTTATTGCATCTAAATTAGTTTGTTTTTCTTGGATATTTAATAAAATCTTTTCTATGGCAGATTTATTAATTTCTTGATCTAGATAAACGAAACCATCTTTATTTAATTTGCTCGCTTTTGATATTTCATTTTCAGAAAATACTATTTTTTTAAATACTTTATTTCGCTTTAAAATGTCTAAGGGCTTAAATAGCCTAAAAATATTTTTTACTACATACTTAAATGGAGTTCTCATGGCATACCACTTCCATTTTTTTATTTTAGTAATCATGTCTTAAGTATTAATTAGCTTTTGAATCTTATCTTAACAAAATTAAAGAATTCATTCCTCGATCCAGCAGGAATTATAAAAGAAATATTAAAAAATATAATTAATAAAAAAGAAATTAGAAAAACTGGCATTGCAATTAAAATATTTTCTTTTACCAATTCGCCAAAGAGTATGAAAAGAATTAGTGAAAAGATAGAAGAGATAATTAAATTACTAAATAGTGCTAAATTGAAATTTTGGGGTGTCTTAAGAACCTCCCTTGTTAAATTAAAAATAGGAACAGCAACTATAATTGAAGAGAATGTTTGTCCTAAGATGAAAGAGTAAAATGATAAATTAAAGAAGAAAAATATTATTAAAGAAAAAAATATCTGAAAAATCGTTTGCAAGAATATTAAATAATTATATCTTTTAAAAGCTTGCTTATCGGCAATAAGGAGTGTCTGTAAAAATCCATTTATTGAAGATATTAAAGGAACTATCATCATAATTGATAGCCAGATGCCATACTGAGAGAATTCATCACCAAGCCAAATACCAAGTATCATATCTGAAAAGAAAATTATAAAAATAATAGGGAAGGTACAAATTATTGAAAGAACCAAAGATCCATTTCCTCCTATATCTGCAAATGTTTGATCATCATCTCTTGAGAAAAGTCTCGCTGAAACAGGGATTGCGGAACTAACCATCACTCCAATGAAAACTTTGCCAAGACGAGCTAACCTAATAATTGCATCATATAGCCCTAAAGCTATAGGTCCAATTAGAATACTTACCGTAAATGAACCAAAATATGGTTGAATGTTATTAATTAATCTATTTTTAAAAAATTCAAACCCTCTTTCTTTAATCCAATAAATATCTTTTTTATTGAATAAAAAATAACCAAGATTTCTATTTTTTAATAGATAAATCGCAGCAAATAATGAAAACAAAAACCTAAAAAATAAAGATGTTAAAAAGGCATATGCAATAAAGATAAAGTTTAAGTTTTCTTGAAGAAAATAAAGTGCCAAAAGAAAATATATGATGCTGCTAATGAGCTCAATTATCCTTAATGGCAAAAACTTCTCAAACCCTTTTAATATTCCCTCGAAAAAAAGTAATAAAAACAAGATAGGTTGAAGAAATGAGGTGTATTTGATTAAACTCGAAAAATTATCATAATTTTCCCCAGACAATGAAAATAAGCTTGGTATTTGAGATGATAAAAGAAATAAGAATAAACCAGCAATAATCCCAATCAATAAAAGAAGAATAAAAATTATTAATAATTTATTTTTAAGAAAGTATTTCTTCCTATTCTCTCTATAGGATGAGACTGCGATTGATGTTATTTCACCTAAACCAAAATCTATGATTGACATTAAAAATAGAGGAATAAAAAATCTTGCAATCATAATTATTCCGTAGGCTTCAATTGAATAACCTTGAATAATTAGAGGAACTAAAATCAATCCTAAAAGAGTCATTAAAAAATAACTGAAGATTGTTATAGATGAATTAAAAAATAAACTTCTTAAAATTTAAATCACCTCTTAAAAATTTTGATTGCTCTATTACTTGATAGCCTGCTCTTAAAACCTATATCAATATCTGTGTTTGGGAAATCGCAAGTCAGGTCACCAAAATGGTCATTAATATCTTTAAGCTTATCCAATATATTTTTTACTTCAGCATGTTTAAAACTTTTTGAGTCTTCATTCTTTTTCTCAACAAATAAACTGTGAATAAAAAAGAAACTTCTATATCCTAAAAACAATACTAAGATATCTTTTAATCTTGAAAGAATACTTATTTTTGAGTCCCTGATTTCAATTAAATCCATTTTAAGAGCTGCTAAAATTGCATTACATACTCTCTGGCTAGCTTTTCCATCGATTTTATGAAATCTTTTCTCTATTTCGTTTCTAATTTTAAAATCTTTCTTAGGGTCTCTTGTCTTGGTACTAATATCTAAAAAATGTTCAAAAAAATCCTCTTTTGAAGAAAAATTAATACTGACCATTTTGGCAAGCGGCACCTCGAGCTCTTTAGATGAAATCCACGCTGGAGATAGTGCTTTTTTATTCATCATAAATGCTTCAATTGAGGTTAAGCAGTTGAGATGAATTAAGTTTTTGCAATTTGAGATTTGCCTCATTGATGAGCCGCTTGTATTAAGGGAAACATTATCAAAAACAAGCAAGCCTGAATAAGGTTTTGAATCTTCAAAGGGATGAGGTCTCAGAACAAAAGATTCATTTTGAAATTTTTCAATTAATTCTTTAAGAAATTCCTTCATTTTAAGAAAAGTCTTTTTTGTCTCACTTAGTCTAAATTTTGCAGCATCTTTGCTATATCCAATCTTTATAAAATTATTTAGCTCAGCTTGCTCATTGTTAGAAAATTTTCTATTTGCTAATGGGAAATTAGTATTAATAAGGGAAAAATCTTTGGTATTTTTACTTATATAAAAGTTGGTATATTTCTGAGAGCAAAAATCATATCTTGGATTGCCAGTCTCAAAAAGTCTTTCCTTTGAAATAAGTCTTCTCTTTAGGAGAGCTTTATATTGACCTGAGCCCCAACAACAAAAAAAATCTAGATACTCAGATAATCCAGTTTGTGAAATTACATTTGCATAGGCATTATCATCCTTTTCTCCAGCTCCCTCAGTATCTAAAACTCCAACTTTTATGCCTTTTTTTTTGAACCTTTTAAATCTCTCCACATTATTTTTTCTTAGGTAGTTAAATACAACTAAATCGATATTGTTTGCAATTACGTCAAAGTCTTGGTCATACATGCCAATTAAATATACTTCTATATGTTTTGTTGCAAGACTTGCAGCAAGAAGAACGAGTCCCTCTAGATCTCTTAGAGGATTATCAATAATTATTGCAACTTTTTTCATGAGATTATACTTTTATCATAGTAAGGATTATCGCCCTTAAGATCCTTAAATTACTGAAAATAATCTGGCCAAATCTTGGCTCATCCATTCTTGCTTTAACATTGCATTGTATTTGCTTTACTGCTTTATTATTCCTTAAAGCAAAGAATAATAGCTCTGTTCCAATTGAGC
>Ga0163111_10002896_pt1 | contig 10973 bp, 1 predicted proteins | sample CRUFie1St18metaG_FD_109645 | JGI IMG/M metagenome (GOLD analysis project Ga0163111, IMG submission 109645) | Marine microbial communities from the Costa Rica Dome - CRUD Field 142mm St18 metaG | ecosystem: Environmental > Aquatic > Marine > Oceanic > Photic zone | place: Costa Rica: the Eastern... | reverse complement strand
GTTTTACACAGAGCGATAACCACATTTTCATCATCTCGGGCGCGGCCGGCCTCTTCCGCGAAGCCGCGGGCACCGAGGTGGTGGGCCTACGTTAGCGATTTTTCTGCGCTTCAGTGCGGCGGCGCGCTCTGACCCTGGAGCTCCCTGGCTTGTGCAGAGGTGCGCCCGACTCGCGTCTGTTGCGCGCGCGCGTGGCGCCAGCAGCGCGGCGCATCCGTGCTGCAGGCTTGCGAGGCCTGCGCTGGCTCGCGCCGGCAATTTGCGCATGGCGCTCCGATCTCTCTCGTGGGGCAAGCGCCGACAGTCGGCCTCCGACGCGAGCGAGCCGGGTCCGTCGGGGGCCGCCGCCGCCGACGCGCCGTCGACACCGGAGCGCAATTCTTCCGTGGGCAGCCCCAGCAGGAGCACGCCGCACTCGCGCGGGCGCCAGTCGCCCTCGCGCGCGTCGCCCTTCGAGCGGGCGCGGGACATGAGTCGACAGCTCTCCTTCGGCCGCCGCCGCGACAGCGGATCGCCCTCGCAGGGCATCCGCCGCGCCGACCCGGCGACGCCGCCGTGGCCGGCCGCCGCGAAGGCGGAACCGGCCGCCGCCGCGGCGGCGGTGTGGTTCGGCGCGGCGCTCGACGGCGTCGCCGTCGTCTCCGACGGAGGGCGGCAGGTGCCCGCGCTGCTCGCGGCGCTCCGCGCGGCGGTGCCGCCGACCGCCGACGGCCACCTCCGACTCTTCGGCGCGGCGGGCGGCGACGCGGCGGCGGTGGCGGCGCTGCGCGCCCGCCTCGAGAGCGGCGAGCCGCCCGCCGTCGTCTGCGCGGCGGCGGCGCCGGCGGCGGTCGGCGCGCTCCTCGGCGAGTGGCTCCGCGAGATTCCGGGCGGCCTCGTCGGCGCGGAGGTGTGGGCCAATCTGAGCGAGGCCTTCGGCGTCGACGGCGGCGGCGGCGCGCTCGGCGGCGCGGCGGCGCGGCCGCGGCGGCGCGACGGCACCGCGTTGCACGGAGAGCTGCTGCTGCTGAGCGCGATGCCGCACCGGAGCCGCGAGATCGTCCTCTGGCTCCTCGAGCTCATCTGCCACGCCTCCGCCGCCGCGCCGCCGCCGTCCGCCGACGCCGCCGACGCCGCCGCCGCCCTCGCACCCTCCGTCTTCGGCGGCCACGACGGCGCGGGCGCGGCGCGGCGCGGCGCGGCGCGGCGCGGCGCGGCGGTGCTCCAAGGACTGGCCGAGAAGTGGGCGCTCCTCAGAGTCGACGCTCTGCTCGCGCCGCCGGCACTCCACCTCTTCAATGCTTCTCATCCGATCGAGACACTCCTCCTCCTCCCCGCCGCCGACCCCACCCACCACGCGCTCGCCGAGCTCGCGACTCTCCTCCTCCACCACCAAGCCTCGCCGCCGCCGCCCGCCGCCGCCGCCGCCTCCTCCTCCTCGGACGACGACGACGGCCTCACCTTTTCCGGCGGCGTGGTGCTGCCGCCGCCCGCCTCGCTCGCCGCCCTGCAGGCACTGCTCGAGGGGAGCGCCGCCGGAGTGGGGCGGGAGACGGTCACGAGAGAGTGGGGCGTCGACGGCTGCCGATCGCTCGCCGAGCTCCTTGATGAGATCCGCACGGGCGAGAGCGCGCTGTGCGAGGTGCGGGGGTCGGGTCCCTCCCCACCGAGGCTGCTGCTCTACCGGCGCGCCCTCCGGCTGCACATCGAATGGGAGGCGGAGCTGCCGTGGCAGTCGCTCCAGATGGTGGTCACGCACGAGGGGCGCGCCGACGCGCCGCCCCGCGCCGTCCACGCGCGCCCTCTGCTCTCGGTGCGCCGCGGCGAGACGCCGTCGGCCGCCCTCGCCCGCGGGCTGCCGCTCTATGGCCTCGAAGCTGTGGACGTCGCCCTCGATCCACCCTCGGAGGGCGCGAGGCGCACTCTCGCGTTCTGTTATGCGTACCCGGGCGTTGCCGTCGTCACGTCGACGCGGGACGTGCGCGGCGTGTTGGGGGCGACGGCGCACCCTTCGGTGCGGCAGGACGCTTACCTCGTCGACGACGCGCGCGGCGCGCTCGGCGCCGGCGTCCGGCGGTGGTGCGCGTGGCTGCATGCGCCGGAGGTGGAGGCGGCGGAGGGGACGCCGCTCGCGATGCGGGCCGAGGCGTTGCGGGCGGCGGAGGCGGGCGGCGGCGGCGCTTGGGCGTCGTTGCTCGCCGCCACCGCGCCGCTCGCCGCCGCCGCGCCGCCGTCGCCGTCGCCCGCCGCGTCGCCGCGCAGAGCATCGGTCGGCGCGTCGTCATCGCCCGCCACCGTCGCCTCGCCGCGCCTCGCCAACGGCTGCAGCCCGTCATCGCCGTGGGCGTCGTCGCCGCCGCCGCCGCCGCCCTCGCTGCCGGCGCCGCCGTCGTCGCCGGCAGCGGCGGTGCCGTGCGTCTGCGTCGGCCGAAGGGAGGAAGGGCTGCCGCTGCGCCTCGAGACCGCGCTGGGTGCCGCGTGCGCGCGGTTGGGTCACGGCGGCGGCCCCGCGCTGTGGGGCGGGATCGCACTGGTCAAGTACCGATTGCTCGCGTCTCTTCCGCTCGGCGCGCGGCTCCTCTCGCTGCGGGCGCTGCGCACGGACGGATCGTCGCTGCCGCCGTGCGTGTGCGTCCTGCCCGCCGCCGGCGCCGACGGTGGGATCGTGCCACCGCCTGCCGCGCGCGTCGGCGCCGCGCGCGCGCACCGGCAGCTGCGAGTGGTCCTCGGCGAGCGACTCCCTGTGCCGCTCACCGCCGCCGACGGCGCAGGCGCCGCTACGCTGGCGGGGGCGGCGGGCGCGAGCGCGGTGGCGGCGGCGCTGTCGACGGCGGCGATCGAGCTGAGCGAGCTGAGGGGAGGCTGCTGGGAAGCGGCGGCCTTCGCGCGCGCCGACGCCACGCTCGGCTCTTCGCTGATTGAACTCGCCCTCCACGAATCTGCGGAGGCGCGACTGCCGCCGCCAGCGCCGGACGCGCCGCCGCCGCCGCCGCCGCGGGGCGGCACCGATGTCGCTTGGCTGCTCGGTGCCGACGCGCCGGCGGCGGCGGAAGTGTACGGCGACGTGGGCGCGATTTTGGACGAGGTGCTGACGGGCACGCTGCCGGCGCTCTCTCACCGCTCGGCGGGCCTCGCCAAGTGCTGCCTTACCGAGCTGTACGCCGTGACGCCGCGCCTCCGCGCCCTCCTCTCGTCGCTCACGCCGCCCGAGCGCGCCGCCGGCGGCGCCCTCACCGCCTCCCTCTTCTCTCTCGTCGACGAGCTGGCAGCGGCGCCGCCGTCGTGGCCGCTGCCCGCCGGCGCCAAGGGATGGGTTGCCTTGCAGCATGGCGACCTGCAGGCGGCGCACGTGTTCGCCGACGCCCGCGGTCGGTGCTGGCTGCTCCGCGGCGCCCACCGCGCCGGCCCCGCGCACGCCCTCTCCGACCTCTCGAAGCTGTGCGCCTCGCTCCTCTTCCTTGGGTCCGCGCTGCCGCTCAGCCGCGCCGACCTCCGCGGGTTACCACCGTGGAGGATTGCCGCGCAGCTGCGGCTCACTCATGGCGACGCGAAGCTGTTCCATCGGCTCATCGCCAACACGTCGTCCCTCTCAGAGCTGCAGCGCGCCGTGCGCGAGTCGGCGCTCCCCGCCGCCGCCGCCCGCCGCGTCCTCCTCCTCCTCGCCTCCGACTCGGAACGCGCCGAGGCGGCGCGCCAGATGCGCCGCATCCTGGAGTGGGTGGCGACGATGCCGCCGCTCGGTGGCGCTGATGCCGACGACGCCGATGGCGGCGACGAGGCGCCGCCGCCGGAGGGCGTGACGCTGCCGCCGCTGCTGCTGGCGTGGAGCTACCTCCAGCAGTGCTGGCAGGCGGCGGCGAGGCTCTGCGCCCCTCCAGGCGCGCGGAAGGCCGCCGCCGCCGCCACCGCATGGGCGTCGTCGGCGGCCGCCGCCGCGGTCTCGCCGGATCCGGCGGCGGCGGCGGCGGCGCTCGAGCGGGGCTGGGCGCACCCATCACAGCTCGTGCTGCCCCTCCTCACTCACGCCGCACGCATGGCGCGCTACGCCGAGGCGACGGCTCCGCAGCGGGAAGTGATGCTCGACGCCGCGCGGATTCTCGCGGACGCGCTCCGTCGCGAGATTATGCAACCGACGCCGCTGGCGGAGCGCCCGCCGCCGTCGCCGCTCACGCCGTCGCCGTCGCCCAAGGGCTTCGCCATCGCCGTCACGCCGTTTGCGCTGGCGTCGCCCTCGACGCCCAGCGCCGCCGCCGACGCCGCGCCGCCGCCGCCCGCCGCGTTTGAGAGCGGCCAGCGCCTCCTCGTGCGTCCCCGCGGCGGCGGCGACGCGGCGGCGGCGGCGGCGGGCGGCGGCGGCGGCGGCGACGTGCCCGAGCGCGACGAGAGCGGCGGGTGGAGCGAAGGATTCGTCGACGCGAACGGTTTGCTGCAGCTCGCTGGGCGCGCGCCCCTCCGTGTGCAGCCTCTCTTCGTCGATGTTTGGGAGGCGCCACTGCCGCTTCCGTACGCTAACGGCACGCGGGTGGCGCTGCTGACGGCGGCGGGCTGGGAGGAGTGGCGTGTGGGCGCGCGGCTGCTCGGCGGCGGCAACAATCTCTTCGTATTGGAGTCGGAAGCGGAGCGGGGCGGCCGCTGCGTCGCGCTCCTGACGCAGTTCAACCACCGCGTCGACCGCCGCTGGCCTCGGTGCGAGTACCAGCACCGCTACGCGGCGGGCACGCTGCTGCGCGGCGTCCGTGGCGGCCAGTGGCGCACAGCGCTCTCGCTCGGCTCGAGAGAGGGCGGCGAGTGGTCGGGCGATTCGGTGGTGCGGCTGCACTGGGGGCAGCCCGGCCAGTGGGCCGACCGCCGCCTCAGCGCCCTCGACGGTCACACGCTCGTCGTCGATGCCTCCGTCGACTTGGAGCTAGAACACTCGAAGCTCGCCGCCGCGCTCGCCGCCGACGCCGCCGTCGTGCCCGACCCGGCCGGCGGCGCACCCCTCGACGCGCTCACGCTCGCCTTTGAGCTCAGGCACGCGCCGGCCGAGGCGCCCGCGGCGGAGGCGGCGGCGCAGGCGCTCGCCACCGCGGCGGCCGCCGCCGGCGACGCGTCCGCCACGGCTTCGGACGGCGCGTCGGACGCGGCGGGGTCGCTGGCGTCATCGGACGCGTCACGCCGGGAGCGTCGGCGGCGTCGGCGCCTCGGCGCGCAGTCGGACGAAGCGACGAAAGCTTCTTCGGACGCCGCGCCGGAGGCTCCTCGGCGGCAGCGGACGCGGCAGGGGCTGAGGTCGTCCTCCGAAGCGCCGTCGGAGGAGGCGGCGTCGGACGCTTCGGCGGCATCGGACGCGACGGCGGCCTCCGACGCGCCGCCGCCGCCGGCGTTGTCGCCGCCGGGCGGCGCCGGAGAGCGGGGTGTTCCCCTCCCGTGGCTTCTCCGTGCGGTCTTGCGGGTGAGTACCGGCGGTGACGAGCAGCAGGGCGCAGCGGCGGCGGCGGCGGCGCTCCCCCGCGCGGTCCTCGTCGTCGGCGGCGCCGGCGCCGGCAAGACGGCGCTCTGCCGCGCCCTCATCGCTCATGCCGTCCGCGACCGGCGACGCGACCGCGTCCCGCTGCTGTTGCGCGTGGCGGACGTGGCGGCGGCGGTGCGCGGCGGCGCCCTCCGCGTCAGCGACGGCGCGTCGCTCGTCCTCGGCTACCTCCGCGTGACGCACGGCGCCCACTCGCGCCACTTCGCCCTGGTGAAGCAAGCGCTCCACGAGGGTAGGCTCCTCCTCATCCTCGACGGATTGGGCGACGCCGCCGACCCGCCCGCCGCCGCCGCCAACGGGCTGGCGGGCGGGGCGACGCACGCGGCGCTGCAGCGCGAGATCGCTGGGCTACTCTGCCGCCAGTGTGCGCTCGTCGTCACGGCTCGACCTAAGGAGTACGCCCCCGCCTTCTTCCCGCAAGAGCTCTTCCTCCGCCTCGCGCTCCGCCCGCCGCGCCGCGCCGCCGCCGTCGTCGCCCTCGGTGCGCGCCGCCTCGCACCGCCGCAGCTCGACGCCCTCCGCCGCACGTGCACCCGGTGGGGTCAGCCGTCGTCGCCGCTGCTCGCCGCCCTCCTCGTCGGCGCGCACACGCGGCGGCCGCCCGCCGCGCCGCCGCTGGCACCCGCCGACTTCTTCGAGGGAGCCGTCCACACGATGCTGCACGCCGCTGCCGCCGCCGCGCGCGCGCTCGTCGCCCCCGAGGACGTCGACGCGCCGGCGGCCGCCAGCGGCGGCGTCGGCGCGGCGGCGCGGGCGGCGCAGCTGCGGCTGCACGTCCTCAAGCTCGTAGCAACCCACGCCTTCGGCCTCGGGTCCGACGACGGCGGCGGGCGGGGTGAGCTGACGCCGCGGCTCGTCGAGGCCGCCGTCGGCAAGTCGGCGGGGGCGCTGCAGCTCTGGTCGCAGCTCCGGCGCGAGGCCCTCTCCGGTGCGCTGCCTCTGCTCGTGGCGCACCGCGGCGGTGCGCTCGCCTTTGCCGACGCTCGCTTCGCCGACGTCCTCGTCGCATTGAGCCTGCGGGATCTCACCGAGGCGCAGATTCGTGCGGGCGCCGCCGCGCCGCTGCTCGCGCCGCCGCCGCCGCCCGACACGCCGCTGCGCCGCGACCCCGCGCCGACGCCGCACCACGCGGCGAACTTTGCGTGGCCCGCCGGCGCCGTCGGCGCGGGGCGTGTCCTCAAGCAGGGAGGCGACGGCGGCTCCGACGCGCTCGTGTTCGCGGCGGCGCACGCGCAGCGCGGCGGCGGCGGCGGCGGCGCGTGGCTGCGCGCGTGCTGCGAGGCGGTGAGCGGCGCGGCGCTCCGCTGCCAGCTCGAGTCGTCCATCGACGCGGCGAAGGTCGCGATCGTCGCGCGCCACTCGCGCACGCTCGTCGGGCTGCAGCTGCTCGAGTGCGCCGTCGACGACGCCGGCGCCGAGAGCCTCGCTGCCGCGCTCGCCGACGGCGGCGCCGACTTGCCGCTGCGCTGCCTCCACCTCGGATCGAACCGGATCGGCGCGCGCGGCGCCGCCGCCCTCGCCGCCGCGCTGCCGCCCCGGCTCGAGGTGCTCGGCCTCGAGCACAACGCGCTGGGCGATAGCGGCGCGGCGGCGCTCGCGGCGCAAATCGGCGGCGGCGGCGGCGGCACGCCACCCGGCGGCGGCGGCGGCAGCGGGCTCGCGTCGCCGACGCCGCGGGCGGCGCTGACGGCGCTCGACCTCGCGGGGAACGGCATCGGCGACGACGGCCTCTTGCCGCTCCTCGACGCGCTCGCGTGCAACGAGCGGCTGCAGCAGCTCGACCTGCGCGACAACCCGATCCAACAGAAGGCGCTCGCGCTCGAGCCGAGCGTCGCCCTCCTCGGCGGCGACGCCGCCGTCAAGCCGCGCGTGCTGCTGCAGTGAGGGAACCTATTCAGAGAGACTTACGGCTTTAGCATCTGTGCTGTGTGCGTGGTGTAAACGGGTAATTTCACAAGACGGGACAAGACAAGAGCCGCTACGCCCGGGCGGGCGGCGGCGAGACGTTCAGCTCGGACAGCGTGAGCGACGACGGCGACGGCGACGGCCCCGTCGAGCGCGAGCGCTCGTGTATAAAGCGCCAGCAGACGAAGCCCTTGCCCTGCGCCTCGCTGTACGTATCGAGCGCGTGCTGCAGCGCGTCGCGGCGGTGGACGTAGTACTCGAGCACGTTCTGCGCCACCTCCTGCTTCGAGAGCGTCTCCATCAGCAGGTACTGCTCGACGAAGTACGGCCCGAACGAGCTCACCGTCGCCTGTGCGACCATCGACGGAGGCGGCTTGCAGTAGAGCACGAACCCCATCTCGTCGGCCACGTACTGCACTGAGGCGGCGAGCGGGTGCGACGGCAGGTCGTGCATGTTGAACTGCTCCTTCATCCCGATCACGTACACGCCCTTCTGCAGCGCCGCCAGCGAGTACTGCGGCGCCTGGTGCACGAGGTGCCGCAGGATCCGAACGTTGAGCAACTGCGCCGCGCCGTCGTGCGCGCCGCCATTGGCGTCGTGCGAGCCGTTGGCGGCCGCCGACGACGACGCGGCGCCCGCCTCGGCGCGCGCGGCCTGCTCAACAGTGTCGAGGAATCGTCGGCAGAACGCGTCCGGGTCGACGGTGGCGCGGGAGGGCAGAAGGCCTTCTGCCGTCATGAGCTCGCGCACCTCGGCGGAAATGTACTCGGGGCGCACGTGGTGCGAGTACAGGAACTGGAGGGTGGGGTAGACCGAGACGACGTGCGTCGCGCCGTCGGCGGGGTCGGCGTAGCTCAGCGCAAAGATCGGCACCGAGAGCGGCAGGGCGAGCGCCTGCCGCGGCAGGTCGGCCGCCGGCGTGCGCGAGTACAGGTAGTAGTCGTCCATGTCGGCGGTGATGGTGAGCTGGTGCTTGCGGTCGAAGGCCTGCATCGTGTCGGCGTCCTGGTCCTTGTTCGACTGCTTCTGCTTCTGCTTCTGCTGCTGCTTCGTGTACGAGATCTCCATCACCTCCTCCTGCTCGCCGCAGAGGAAGGCCAGCATCGCGTCGTGCGCGTCGCCCGTCGGCGCGCGCTGCTCGTACTTCTGCGTCACAATGTGATGGAGCAAAGCCCGCACGAGCTCGGGCGTCAGCGCCGCGCCCGACACCGCCGCGTTCGCCGCGCGCCGGAACTTGTCGCCCAATATGTGCGACAAAATGCCGTGAGGCACCGGCTGCCCGACGACGCAGCGCGCCAGGTTGGTCTCGTGGGCGGCGACCTTGCCGCCGATCGTCCGCTCCATCTTCTCGATGAAGACGTTGACGATCTCGTCCGAGTGGTAGAAGGAGTCCTGCGAGAGATTGTACAGCGCGACTAACGTCTGGTAGATCGACGAGAGGTTCCCCGCCATCTTTCGGTCGCAGTTGCGCACGTAGAGCGTCCGCGTCAGCGCGTGTGCTTTGATGTCGCGCAGCTCGCCGCCCGGCAGGTCCAAATCCGACGGCAGGTCCGTCTTGTAGATGTGGAATTGCGTGTCGTTCATCGTGCGGCTTCGCCCCATCGCCTGCCAAATCTTCGAGAAGTCGTCGACGTCGTGCGCCAGCACGACCGACGTCTGGAACAGCGGCTCGCCGAACCGCTTCTGGTGGACGAGTTGGAAGGGGACGTCCTTGCCGATCACGTTGCGGTTGTCGACGAAGAAGAAGACCCTCTCGCGCAGCTTGGCGCCGTGCGTCGCGCACAGGTGGTTGTAGAACTCCTCGTCGTACGGCACGTCGGCGTCGTCGGCCGTCGAGAGCACGCGGTCGCCGCCGTCGGCGGGGTGGATGTGGTAGACGTACGAGAACGCGCCGGCGCCGAACGCCGACACCACCAGGTCGCGCACCGCATGAATCGACGCCTTCTTCACCAACCCGCACAGGTCGACCAGCACGTTGAACGCCGGCGCGCCGCCGCCGCCCGCCGCGCCGCCCGCCGCGCGGCGCTCGCGCGCAAAGAGCTCCGCTAGCAGCGCGAGCTCGTCCTTGCCGCCGCTCCGCCCGGCCTGGAGGAAGTCGGACGAGCAGTACGACGCGAGGACGCGGTGGTTGCGCCCCTGGAAAGCGGTGAACCGCGCGTCGAAGGTGGGCGCGTCGAGCGCCTCGCTCGAGTACGCGTAGAACGATCGTTCGATCAGATCGGGGATCGCGTCCTGCCGCCCGGAGCGGATGTACCCAAACGTCGGGTAGTTGTCGACGAACGGCGTGCCGGTGAAGCCGATCACGTCGAAGTTGAAGATGACGTCGACGGAGTTGACCGACCTCGAGCGGTCGCGGATCTCCATCCGGCGCAGGATGATCTCGTAGAGGAAGCGGGTGAGCCCCTCCTTCGTCTGCGGCACCTTGGCGACGAGCTCGGACAGCTTGTGCGTGCCGTACACCAGATCGTCGTACTCGAGGTGGCCGACGTGCTCGGCGAAGAACTCGTAAGAGATGAACTTGCGCTGCTGCTGGAAGAGTTCGTCGTACTTTGAAATGTCTTCCATCAGCAGGTAGTAGGTCAGGTAGATCGTCCGCTCCGCATCCGAGTAGTAACTCCCCGGCATCGCGCGGTTGACCGACTCGTACGGCCGCGCGATCAGCCCCTTGTAGCCCTCGACGTCCTGCGCCACGTTGGTGCGGCAGTGGCGGAGCGTCTGCTCGTTGAAGATGCCGAACGCCTTGTTGAGCGAGCGGCTCTGCTCCTGCACCTCGGCGTGGATCGATTGCCACTTCTCGCGGAGCTGCCGCCAGTACTCCTTATTGTCGGCGCGCGAGAGCGAGGGGGTCGAGGCGGTGGCGAAGAAGTAGGAGGGCGCCTCGCCGCGGTACACGCCGCGGGAGAGCTCGTAGTAGCACTCGAGGGTGGGCTTCTGGAACGCGTTCGCCATGTTCGAGCAGATGTTGAAGACGAGCTTGTCGCGGTCGAGGAAGTCGTCGACCTGTGCAGAGAGGGGGAGTGGGGTGAGTGGTGTGGGGCCCTGCGTGTGCGAGGCCCTGTGTCCGAGACGCGTCCCGGCGTCGACCTCGTCGCAGACGACCAACACGTGCTCGCGGTGGGGGCGCATCTTGCGGCAGATCTTATCGTAGGTGAGCGCCTTCTTGAACAGGTTGAACGTCGTCACGAAGATCGCCTTCTGCGGCGGACGCGTCTGCGCCTTCGAGAGGCCGCCGAACGGGCGGCGGTCGCTCGGCCCCGACGAGCCGGAGTACAGCCGCACCTCGTCGTGGAGGAGGGCGAAGATGTCGTCGTGGACTTTGTACTCGTCGCGGAAGTTGAGGTTGAGGCAGTAGCGGAACACCTGCGCCTTCGCGTCGGCGAGCAGGTGCTCGGGCACCAGCACGACCAGCGTGTACTTTTCGGCGCCGCCGCGCGCGAGGTGGCGGTGCGCCTCTTGATTGTTCGAGAGGAAGGCCTGGCAGAGCAGCGGCAGGATCACCTGTCGAGGGAGGAGGAGCGGGGTGAGTGGTGTGGGGCTGTGCGTCAAGGCCTGGCAGAGCAGCGGCAGTATCACCTT
>Ga0163111_10002894_pt1 | contig 10980 bp, 10 predicted proteins | sample CRUFie1St18metaG_FD_109645 | JGI IMG/M metagenome (GOLD analysis project Ga0163111, IMG submission 109645) | Marine microbial communities from the Costa Rica Dome - CRUD Field 142mm St18 metaG | ecosystem: Environmental > Aquatic > Marine > Oceanic > Photic zone | place: Costa Rica: the Eastern... | reverse complement strand
TGAGTGATTTGGTGATGATAAAATTTTTACTAAAGCCTCTTCAATTTTAATCTTTTTTAATTTTTTTATTTCCACCTTTTTTTTGGGAAGATCTTTTTTAGTCCATTTTCTATCATATAAAGGTGATTTAGAAGATAATGCATCAATTGGAATTTCTCCCTCTATTTTATCTTTAAATTTTAAAATTAATTTTTTGTTATTAGTTGTTTTACCTATTACAACAAAATCTAAATCCCATTTTTTGAAAATTTTTTTTGCATGTTTTTCTTTACCATCTTCTAAAATAATTAGCATTCTTTCTTGACTTTCAGATAGCATCATTTCATAAGGTGTCATATTTTCTTCTCGACAAGGGACTTTATCCAATTCCAGTTCAATTCCCAATGATCCCTTTGAGGCCATTTCTACACTAGATGAAGTCAATCCAGCGGCACCCATATCCTGAATAGAGATAATAGAGTCATCTTTCATGAGTTCTAAGCATGCCTCAAGAAGCAATTTTTCAGTAAAAGGGTCTCCTACTTGAACAGTAGGTTTTTTTTCTTCAGAACTTTCATCAAATTCAGCAGAAGCCATTGATGCTCCATGAATTCCATCACGACCTGTTTTCGATCCAACATATACAACTGATTTACCAACACCTTTTGCTTTTGAGTAAAAAATCTTATTTTTTTTGGCATGACCTACTGCCATTGCGTTGACTAATATATTTTCATTATATGTTTTATTAAATTTCGTTTCACCAGCTACTGTAGGTATTCCTATGCAGTTACCGTAACCACCAATTCCTGATACCACTCCATTTAATAAACTTTTTGTTTTTGGGTGGGTAGGTGATCCGAAATGTATTGAATTTAATAAAGCGATTGGTCTTGCCCCCATCGTGAAGACATCTCGAAGAATTCCTCCTACACCAGTGGCAGCGCCCTGATATGGCTCAATATATGAAGGGTGATTATGACTTTCTATTTTAAAAACAATAGCATCATCATCACCAATATCAATAACTCCAGCATTTTCTCCTGGACCTTGAATAACTTGTTTACCTTTGGTTGGTAATTTTTTAAGATGAATTCTTGAAGATTTATAAGAACAGTGTTCGTTCCACATAGCTGAAAAGATACCTAATTCTAATAAATTTGGACTTCTACCTAATAGTTCTTGTATCTTTTTATACTCATCAACTTTAAGCCCATGTTTTTCAATAATATCAGCATTTATTTTCATTTAATTAATTTATCAAACTAGAAAAGAGGTTCTCCCCATCTGAGTTTGAAATCACGTCATCTACCATTCTTTCAGGATGAGGCATCATCCCAAGAATATTTTTTTTACTATTGAATATACCAGCAATATTATCCATGGCTCCGTTAGGGTTAGAAAGTTCATTTACATCCCCATTTTCATTACAATATTTAAAAGCGATAAGATTTTCTTTATTTAATTCATCCAAATGTTTACTGTCAGTAAAATAATTTCCTTCATTATGGGCGATGTTTATCCTCAAAACTTGATTTGTCTTATACTTACATGAAAATTTCGTTTGATTATTAATTACTTTTATATTTACATCTTTATTTATAAATTTAAGCTCACGATTTCTTAGAAGAGTTCCTTTTAGCAATCCTGTTTCTGTTAAAATTTGAAAACCATTACAAATACCCAACACTAAGCAACCAGAGTTAGCAGCTCTTATTACCTCTTCAATAATTGACGATTTACCTGCTATTGCTCCAGACCTTAAGTAGTCACCGTATGAAAATCCACCAGGGATAACAATCAAGTCTGTTTTCGGTAAAGTTGTTTCTTTATGCCAAACCATCTGATTTTTAAAATGCATTTTCTCTAGTGCTACAGCAACATCTCTATCACAATTAGAACCGGGAAAAACAATTACAGCAGATTTCATTACAATTTTGAAATATTATAATCCTCAATTATTAAGTTTACTAAAAGTTTTTGACAAATTTCATTAATTGTTTTTTCTGCTTTTTGTTGGTCCTTTTCGTCGACTTCAATCTCAAAAAACTTGCCTTGCCTTACACTTTTTAAATTTTCCATACCTAAGTTTACCAAAGTATTTTCAACGACTTTTCCCTGGGGGTCTAAAACGTTTTTTTTAAGAGTTACTGTGACCGTGAATTTCAATTTATTTTTTTTTAAATTTTATTGGTGCAGTTTTACCAAAATTTACTTCACTTATATTAGTTTCTTCAGGCATTATTCCCAATCTTCTTGCAACCTCTTGGTATGCTTGGAAGACATTTCCCAAATCTTTTCTAAATCTATCTTTATCAAGTTTCTTTTCTGTTTTGGAATCCCATAATCTACAAGTGTCAGGACTTATTTCATCAGCTAAAACAATTTCCTTTTTCTCAGTATCTTTATTCCAGGCTTTACCATATTCTATTTTAAAATCTACTAGCTTGATGCCAACAGCTCTAAACATTCCTGTCAAAATATCATTTATTCTTAGTGACATTTTATCTAAAATTTTTATCTCACTTTCACTTGCCCAACCAAAGGTATAAATATGCTCTTTTGAAATTAAAGGATCGTTTAATTCATCTTTTTTGTAACAATACTCCAACAAAGGGTTATCTAAATTAGTGCCTTCAGGTATCCCTAATCGTTTAGTGAGTGATCCAGTTGCAACATTTCTTATAATAAATTCTATTGGGAATATATCTGCTTTTTTGATTAACTGTTCTCTCATATTCAATCTTTTAACTAAATGAGTTTTTATTCCACAAGAAGATAAATTAGTAAGTATGTATTCTGAAATTCTATTATTTAAAACACCCTTTCCCTCTACTTTTGCTTTTTTTAAATTATTAAAAGCTGTTGCATCGTCTTTAAAATGTTGAATTACTAAATTTTTATCTTTAGTTTCATAAATAATTTTTGCTTTTCCTTCGTATAATTTATTTCCTTTATTCATGTGATTATTTTTTTAGACTTCTTTTGAAAATTATATTAATTTTTTTAATATGATAACCATAATTAAATAATTTTTTGATTTTATTAACAGGTATTTTGTTAGTAATATTTTTATCCGAAATAATATTGCTATAAAAAGAGGTATTTTTCTTCCAAGAAATCATAGCGTTTTTTTGAACAACCTTGTATGCTTCTTCTCTAGTAAAACCTACACTTGTTAATTCGAGCAATACTCTCTGTGAAAAAAATATCCCATTGGTTAGGTTTAAATTTTTCTGCATTTTTTTTGGGTAAATATTTAAATTTTTAATTAGATTATTTAATCTATTTAAAGCGAAGTCTAATGCTATTGTTGTGTTTGGACCTATATTTCTTTCCACAGAGGAGTGTGAAATATCTCTTTCATGCCATAAAGCAACATTTTCCAAAGCAGGTATTACACTTGACCTAATTAACCTTGATAATCCTGTTAAGTTTTCGCTAAGTATGGGGTTTTTTTTATGAGGCATTGCTGAAGATCCTTTTTGCTTTTTTCCAAAAAATTCTTCTACCTCTAAAACTTCTGTTCTTTGCAGATGTCTTATTTCGACAGCGAATCTCTCAATTGAACTTGCGATTATTCCAAGAGTTGAAAAGAATTGAGCATGTCTATCCCTAGGAATTACTTGAGTAGAAATTGGTTCAACGGAAAGTCTAAGTTTTTTTGCAACATATTTTTCTATTTTTGGATCAACATTAGCAAATGTACCAACCGCACCAGAAATAGCGCATGTCGAAATTTCTTTTATTGAGTTTATCAATCTTTTTTTATTTCTTAAAAACTCTTGGTAAAAAGTTAACATTTTAAAACCAAAAGTAATTGGTTCAGCATGTATTCCATGACTTCTACCAATACATAAAGTTAATTTATGTTTTAATGCTTGTTTTTTAATTGAGGTTAATAATTGATCTATATCTTTTAGTAAAATTTCTCCTGATTGTTTTAATTGTAGATTAAAACAAGTATCCAAAACATCGGAAGATGTCATACCCTTGTGAAGATATCTAGCTTCTTTTCCGGTTCTTTCAGTTATGGAAGTTAAAAATGCAATTACATCATGTTTTACTTTTTCTTCTATTTGTGAAATCCTTTTAACGTTGATTTTTGCTTTTGATTTAACCTTTTTGACTACACCTTTTGGAATAATTTTATATTTTTCCATTGCTTCAGCTGCAGCTAATTCAATATCTAACCAGATTGAATATTTATTATAATCTTCCCAAATAGCTTTAATTTCCTCTCTCGAATATCTGTCTATCATTTCAAATTATTATTATTTTTAAAGTTTAGTAAAAATTTCACAACCTTCTTTTGTTACTCCTATAGTATGTTCAAATTGTGCTGATAAGGATTTATCTTTTGTTACCGCAGTCCAGCCATCATTAAGTGTTTTAGTTTCATAATTCCCCACGTTTATCATTGGTTCGATTGTAAAAATCATTCCAGTTTCTATTTTTTCACCAGTACCTTTTTTACCATAGTGTAATACACTTGGTTCTTTATGAAAAAGTTCACCTATGCCATGACCACAGAAATCTTGAACAACAGAAAAACCTTCAGCCTCTACATATTTTTGTATGGTCTCACCAATATCCCCTAAATGAATACCGTGCTTAACAATCTTAATAGCCTCCATCATAGCTTCGTAAGTTGTCTTAACTAATTTTTTTGCTTTAACAGAAACATCGCCTATCTCAAACGTTCTGCTAGTATCACCATGCCAATCATCTTTTATTGCGGTAACGTCGACATTGATAATATCACCCTCTCTTAAAATCTTATCTGAGGGTATTCCATGGCAAACAACATGGTTTGCAGACGTGCAACAAGATTTAGGAAATCCTCTGTAAAACAAGGGAGCAGAGAAAGCGCCGTGATCATTAATATACTCATAACAAATTTTATCTATTTCATTAGTACTAATACCTGGTTTAATGATTCTTGATACCTCATTGAGTGCACCGGCTGCAATTGCCCCGGCAATTCTGGTTTTTTCAAAAGACTCTTTGTAATTTTCACTCATGTGAATCGAATTGTATTAATCGATTTAGTTTTATTCCTTTTAATGAAAATTTACAATCGTAGCAGAGAATTTTTAATTTCTTTTTAACAGCTTTTATTAATAATTCGCTATATTTAGGATCAATATCTTTAGCTATTTTGAATTTTTTACAATCATTTCTTTGAATCAGAAACAATAGATATATTTCATAACCTTGCTTGCTTGCATTAATTAATTCATTTATGTGTTTATGCCCTCTGGATGTAATTGCATCCGGAAACTCTGCTACCCCCTTATTTCTTGAAAGCGTAACATTTTTTACCTCTATAAAATATTTTTTATTATTTCCTAAAACTAAAAAATCAAATCTAGTATTTGTACCAAATTTAACCTCTGATTTTACAGTTTTTGGATTTTTAAATTCTTTTATTAAATTATTATTTAATGCATCTAAAACTATCTTATTAGTAAAATGCGTGTTGATACCGACTTTGAAACCATTACTTTCTATTATTTGTAAAGTATATTTTAGTTTTCTGTTAGGATTATTAGACTTACTAATCCAAACTCTAGCTCCTTTATTCAGCAAACCCATCATAGAACCGGTATTTGGACAATGCGCAATTACAGTGTTATTTCCGATCTTTATATCTACAAAAAAACGTTTATATCTTTTAATGAATTCACCTGATATTAATTTATCTTCAAAGTTCATGTATAAGTAATAATCTATGAAGAAAAAAAAGAAAGTAAATGCAGCAATTTTAATTATTGGTAATGAAATTTTATCTGGAAGAACTCAAGATAAAAATGTTGCATTTATCTGTAATTGGCTGAATTTAAACTGTGGAATAACCGTCTCAGAGGTAAGAATTATACCTGACGTTGAAAAAATAATAATTAGCAACATTAGAATCTTATCAAAGGAATTTAATTATGTTATTACGACTGGTGGAATAGGACCTACCCACGATGATATAACTGCACAATCAATCTCTAAAGCTTTCAAAATAAAATACGGATATCATAAAGAAGCATTTAAAATATTAGAAAATTATTACGGAAAAGAAAAATTTAATGATGGAAGAAAGAAAATGGCAAAGATGCCGATTACAGCTAAATTAATTTATAATCCATCAAGTGCTGCACCAGGTTTCAAAATAAAAAATGTTTTATCATTACCCGGTGTACCTTCAATATTAAATTCAATGATTGAAAATTGTAAAAAATTTTTAGTAAAAGGTTCAATCATTCATAGCAGTACAATTAATTTATTCACTGTTGAGAGTAATATTTCTAAACAATTATCAACTTTACAAAAAAAATATAAAAAAGATGTTGATATTGGAAGCTATCCTTTTTTTAGATTGGGGAAAATAGGAGTATCTGTTGTTTCAAGATCTATTTCTAAAAAAAAATTACTAAATGTCAGTAAAGATTTGATGAAAGCTGTAAAATCAAAAAAAATTAAAATCTTAAAAATCTAAATTAAACTTAAGACTTCATCAACTTCAATTAAATTTATATCTTTAGATTTATAAATTTTCTTAGTGTCCAAAATCTTGGTATATTTATTTTTTGGAGCAAACTTTTCAGGATTTGTTGGACCAAATAAAACTATCATAGGTATATTAGCTAAAGACATCATATGCATTACCCCATTATCAATAGTTACAGCCGAATTTAATCTAGATGCCAAGGCAGTAACTAAAGCAGGGCATGATAAATTGGAATTGAATTCAGGAAACATAGCAGAAGGAACTTGGTTTTTAATTTTTTCAATTAAATTAATGTTATCCTTTTCAATAAAAAATACTGGAACTTTATTTTTTGAGAGGATTTTATTAGCTAAAGCAGTAAACTTATAAATTGACCAACTCTTTTTTCTGTATTCATTTCCTTGTGTTATAGAAAAACCTACATAGTTTGAGCCTGGTAGCAATCTTTTAGCTTCAGCTAAAATTCCTTTAGAAAGCTTTTTTACGTCAAAATCAACTTGTATTACGTCCTCCTCTAAAAACAAACTTAAGTTTTCCAAATGATTAGTGCTTTTTGATCTAATTTTTTTTGATGAGAAAAAACCATTCAAAGTTCTGGAGTAAAAATGATCATGTGGTATTTTTTTTAAAATTAAAGAATTTCTAAATTTTGACTGTAAATCAATTATAAGATCAAATTTACCGTAGCCTTTTTGCAGCGTTTTTTTTTTAGTTAATAATAGGTGCCACCATCGAAACCCAAAATATTTCAGTCCAAGATTAACATTCTCTATATGAATATTGTATTCTTTGAGCTTTCCATTAAAATGGTTTGTATGTGCACCCAAATAAAATAATTTAGATTTTCTAAAATGACTTTTTAAACTCAATAATAGTGAAAATAATTGAATAGAGTCGCCTAAGCCGCCACCTGAATTATATATTAAGATTTTTTTCATTGGATAAATATACTTTATAAGATTTAAATAGTAATATAAATGTCATATAAGTATTACTTAAAATTAATGTGCCCTCGTGGTGAAATTGGTAGACACAAAGGACTTAAAATCCTTGCCCTTTTGGGAGTGCCAGTTCGAGTCTGGCCGAGGGCACCACTTTAAAAAATGAATAAATTTCAAATAATTTCAGATACTAATTACAAATCGTTAAAGATTAAAAAGAAAATTATAAAAATTTTAAGCAAAGAAAAGATAAAAAAATCTAATGTAGTAATAGTTATTGGCGGAGATGGTTTTATGCTTCAAACTTTAAAAAAAAATAAAAAATTAAAAAAATCTTTTTATGGGGTTAATTCAGGAAATTATGGATTTTTAATGAATAAGTTTTCTAATAAACTAACTAAAAATTTGAATAAAGCCAAATTAGTAAACATTTTTCCATTAGAGATGAAGGTGAACACAAAAAATAACACAAGAAGAAGTATTGCAATTAATGAAGTTTCAATACTAAGACAAAGTAGACAAGCTGCAAATTTATCAATTAAACATAATTCAAAAAATATTATAAAAAGACTAGTCGCAGATGGAGTTTTAATTTCAACACCAGCAGGAAGTACTGCTTACAATTTATCAGTTCACGGTCCAATTTTAAGTTTAAATTCAAAAAAGATTTCAATTGCTCCAATAAGTGCATTTAGACCAAGAAGGTGGGCAGGTAAAATTGTTAGCGATAAATCTGAAGTTGTTATCACGAATTTAAACTATAAAAAAAGACCAGTTAGTGCGGTTGCAGATAATGTTGAAGTAAGGAATGCTAAAAAGATTATTATTAAAGTTTTAAAAAAAATTAAATTTAGTTTGCTATATGACAAAAATTCCAGTTTACAAAAAAAAATTAAGTTAGAACAACTAAGAAAAGAAATAAATTGAAAGTGGTGCCCTCACACGGACTCGAACCGCGAACCTATTGATTACAAATCAATTGCTCTACCAATTGAGCTATGAGGGCTTGAAAGTTATTTATTCGATATAGAAACAAAAATCAAATATTTTAATCTTAAAAAAACTTATTTCTCAAATTGAAAAGGAAAGAATTTTTTCTTTTCCCATTCTTTTGAAATATAAAAAGCACCATATTCACTGAGGTGATCGTCATCGCTATATAGTAATTTATCTTGAAATTTAGATATACATTTTCTATTTTGGGAGTTACACAGGTAATCCTCTAAAATTAAAGAAAAATTTTTTTTATTATCAAACAATTTTTCATTTATAATTGACGATCTTATAAATTCACCTCTTTCCATAATATTTTTATATTTAGCATTAGCACAATTATCATAAGTAATTTTACCTAAGCTAAAACACCTTACTGGGTTACGAATTAATAGTGGTGGTTGTGAAAAAAATATAACTTTTCCGCCTGAGTTATTGATTATACTTACTGTTCTATTTAATCCTTTTAAGAAATTTTTGCGTGAAGTCTCTAACAAATTTCCCTTTTTTACAAATGGCAAGTCATTTGCAACCAAGGCATCTTTTCTATGTTGAAGATTTTGATATTTTGAGTGATTAAAAATATAATTCCATCTTGTAGCTAAAATTATGAAATCAAAATTATTATTTTGATCTCTTATAAAAGACTCCCACTTTTTTATTTGAGATCTACATTCTTTTTGTTTTTTTGACTCTACAGATTGTTCAATATCGTAAATTTTATAAAAGCCAAAAATTGGTGGACAACCTTGAAAAATGTACGAATGCCATTCTAGATCATATTTATCTGAAAAGTATTTACCCATTTCTTTGTACATTTGTGCATGACTGTCACCTAGTACTAAAATTTTATATCTAATTTTTTTATCCTTTGGACGAATAGACTCATAAAAAACATTTTCAGAATCTTTTTCAAAAATTTTGGGATTGAAAAATTCCACTTTATTAATAAAGGGTTTTTGCCAATCTTTGGATGACTTGGAAACTAAATCTGAAAGATCAGAAAATTTAATTACATATGCCCAAGTAAATACAAAACATAATGATGAAAAAATAATAAAACTTAATAAATATTTAAATTTAATAATTTTTTTGTTACGAAAAGGTTTTTCAATAAACTTCCATGAAAAATAACTTATTAAAATTGAAATTAATATAATAATGACCGTAAACAAATAATCTACGCCATCTAAAAATACGAATTTTGTGAATGCAAATATAGGTTGATGCCACAAGTAAATACTATAACTAAAAAGCCCTAAGTAGACTAAAAAATTAAAAGTTAAAAACTTGTAAAGAATTGTATTTTTTTGACAAAAAAGTATTAATAACACTGTTCCTATTGTTGGCACTAAAGCGGAAAAACTTGGAAAGCTAGTTCTAGAATCAAAAAATATTATTGATCCAAATATCATTATCACCCCCGCAATGCTCAATATTTCATTTATGTTTTTATTAAATTTTATTTTTTTCTCATTTAAGATTAATGCGCACATAACACCTAATATAATTTCCCAACCTCTAAATGGTAGTAAATAAAAAGTAGCGTTTGGTAGATGATAGGATCCCCAAATACAAAAACCAAAACTTATAAATAAAAGTATTAAAAAAAATAATTTGATGTGAGATTTGAAATAATTAATAAACATCAGAAATAAAAATGGAAAAATAATATAATATTGTTCTTCTACTGATAAACTCCAGGTATGTATTAATGGTTTTAACTCAGTTGCTGTACTAAAGTAGCCACCAGTCGACCAGAAAAGAAAATTAGATGAAAAAAAAATTAATGAAACTAAGCTTTGAACAAATTCTAATAAATATACACCTTTAAAAATATACAAACCAAATGGTATAGTCACTAAAGAAACTATAAATAGAGCTGGAAGAATTCTTCTAGCTCTCCTTTCGTAAAAACCTTTAATAGAAAATTTTTTGTCTTTAATATCTGAAAGAATTATACTAGTAATTAAGTAGCCACTAATTACAAAAAATACATCTACACCAACATAGCCACCACTAAAGAAATTTATTCCCGCGTGATAAAAAACTACTGGTAATACTGCTACTGCTCTTAAACCATCAATTTCTTTTCTATAATTGAAATTTTTATTTTTCATGAATAATTTATTTTTTAAATTGAAAAATGTAATGACACACAACTGAAACAGTATTTGAAATATTTAAACTTTCTATATTTTTATTCATCTTAACTCTAAATTTAAAATCAGATTTTGCTAAAGTTTTTGATTTAAGTCCATAACCTTCAGATCCAAAAAGTAAAACATTCCTCCCGGCCCAATTATGAAGTGTAAAATCATTTTTTGATGATACATCAAATGAACTAACCCAAAAATCTTTAGTTTTTAAAAATTTTAACGCAGTATTTATATTAGATACTTTAAATATTTTTATGTGTTCGGTACCACCGCTTGCACTTTTATAAAGCGATTTGCTTTTAGAAGGAAAAGATCTCTCCTTTACCAATATCCCGTCAACATTAAAGGCAACGGCACTCCTTACTATAGATCCAATATTTCTTGGATCAGTTACATCTTCTAAAGC
>Ga0163111_10002893_pt1 | contig 10982 bp, 14 predicted proteins | sample CRUFie1St18metaG_FD_109645 | JGI IMG/M metagenome (GOLD analysis project Ga0163111, IMG submission 109645) | Marine microbial communities from the Costa Rica Dome - CRUD Field 142mm St18 metaG | ecosystem: Environmental > Aquatic > Marine > Oceanic > Photic zone | place: Costa Rica: the Eastern... | reverse complement strand
TACTGATAGTCCGCTTCGTCGAGTACCACGATCAGATAATTCGGATAACCGAAATCCGGTACATCCGGGAAGGTCACTTTGAGAGCGGCGTTTGATTCTTCATCCCAGACCACAGCATTGCCGGTGATCTCACTCAGCTCACCGTCGAGGCTGTCCTGGTAACCTTTGTTGTAAACCTCAACCGATCCGTCCTCAAGCAGAGTGTACTCGGCGGTTACGCCCACCAGCCCCTCATTGAACGACACTTCATTGGCTGAGATCTGATACCAGAGCCCCATATACCGTGGAATATCGACGAAATCGACAGGCTCGGGATACCGGCAGCCAGACAGCAGAACCGCCCCGAATACCAGCCCCACACGGAAAATTGCGTTCATAGTGTTACCCTCTGTATTAATTTGATACAAAGGTTATACAAATATTAAATATCTGCACACGTCATTTCAGGTCAGTTAACACCCAACCTGCGCAAAGCTGCCACTGCCTGAGTACGATTGGTGACTTCCAGCTTGGCGAAAAGATTCGACATGTAGTTTTTGATGGTGCCCAGGCTGAGATGGCATTCGTCCGCGATCTGCTGATTGGTCATACCTGCAACCAGGCAGCGGGCAATTTCATATTCCCGCAGACTGAGGTCAGTTTCCGGCTCGTGACCATGCAGTGCAGGAAAAACAGCCTCACCCCGTACCATCCGGTTAATTCCTTCTACCAGCTCGTCAAGCTCAACGCTCTTGGGCAACCAACCGGCCGCACCACTGCGTCTCGCCTCACGGCTTAGCGCGGGGTCTGAAAAGGTACTGAGAAAGCCTACCGGCACCGAAGAGCGTTTCTGCAGCTCACGAAACACCTCCAGACCATCCTGCTGTGGCATGTGAAAATCGAGCAGGATCAGATCCGGCATCTCCTGCTGCTGATCCAGCCACTGCAGCAACTGAGCTCCCGACAGAAAGCGACCGACGACTTCGATCTGTCCGGTCAGCTCCAGCAGAGTCGCCACACCCTGCTGTACCAGGCTCTGATCATCCACTAATACCAAGCGGGTCATTCGCGTCCCTCCGGGATATGAATCCGCCAGCTGAGATGGCCATTTTCGTTTACCGACACGTTAAAACTCCCTCCGATCCCCCGAATCCGTTCTGCGACGCCCGTCAGACCATTGCCAAAACTCACCTCGCTGTCGCAGTCGCCATGATCAGTCATCCAGATCTGGTAGCTGCCATTACTGTATACCGAGCGGATAATGACGCGTCGTCCCGAGGAGTGCTTCATAACATTGGTCAGAAACTCGCGGGTCGACGACAGAAGTATTTCCCCGGCTTTCGGGTCCGACACCCGGACCTTGTCATCCCAGTGCAGTTCAACCTGCAGCAGACTCGCCTGATCAATCAGCTGTGTCAGGGCATCATAAAAGGTACCGGCGGGCTGATTCCGCAACCCGGTAACAATATCGTTCAGCTCGTTAAACATCCGGCGGCAGGCCAGACGGGCCTGCTCCAGAGGGTGCGTCACCAGTTCAGTCAGTGACTGGCGCTTGGCCTGCTGTTCCAGAATCTGCAGATTCAGATGCAGCGTTGCCAGTTCATGACCCATTTTATCGTGCAGATTATGCCGCAACTGCTGACGCTCCAGCATACGCCCGGACTCGGTGATCTGAGCCTGCGCCATCCGCAACTCGTCGCGCAGTTCCCGCAGACGCCGGACTTCGCCCATCTCTGCCACCATACTGAGACCGAAGCTCCACAACACCATCTGCTGGATGGCGCAGTTCACTCCGATAAAAAGCTGATATTCGCCTTCAAACTGAGCGGCAAATGCCAACGTAACCAGCAGATTCAGAGGAATCGCCACCCAGGGGGAAAAGCGCACGACCATAGTCGAGACATTGACCACCATCAGCGTCACGATCGGGGCATGTTGCGGTGGTACATCGGCGATATTGACCAGCAATACCGTGCCTGCATGCCCCAGAAGAAGAAACAGCCAGAAACGCCAGTCGCGGTTGTTCACCTGCCAGATCAACTTGTTACTGAGCAACAGACGTGTGCCGAGAATGGCCAGCGTGACAAAACAGAAACCGTTCAGCAGCACACAGGCCCAGGCCAGCGGCAGGGCTTCCGCTGACGCAGAATCAAGGGCGACCCAGGCGCCTGTCGCCCAGGCTGCGAGACCCAGAGCTGAAATGAGCGGAATCCGGAAATAGATCGGCATCCGCAGAGGCAGAGAATGTGGTTTCATGGGAGAATTTTGTGTTTTTCTGCAGCATACGCCACAGAATCAGGAGCGCCAAGCGGCGCGTGCCCGGGCCGGACTGATGTCACAAAAAAGGGAGGCAAAGCCTCCCTTCTGTATCAGCGCTGCGGCATAAAGCGCTGCAGATGGAAAAATCCGAAGATAAATATCTGCACTGCATCCAGGCGGACGTTGCTGCTTTTCTTGCGGAAGGCAGCCAGGAAAAACAGAACCTCAAGGACATGTATACCCGCAACCACCAGTGCAACCTGAGGAATCCAGCCGAGAAGACCGTCCCAGCCCTGAATCGCCCCATAGATCGCCAGCACCCAGAACAAGGCGGTGACCGCTTTCATCATTACCGTATTCATAAAATCTCCAGTCATGGTAATCATGCGCCAGATTGCCTGAGGCGCCCACGCTTGCACAGGTGCAGATATGCCAGCTTCAGGGCAGACAATCCGTCGTCCGACCGTTAGAATGGCGGTCCTTATTGGGAGGTACGTATGACCGACGAGAAAACCACACACTTTGGTTACGAAACGGTAGCCGTTGAAGATAAAGCCAGCAAAGTCGCGGATGTTTTCCATTCCGTCGCGGCGAAGTACGACATCATGAATGACCTGATGTCTTTCGGTGTGCACCGTCTGTGGAAGCGTATCACCATTGATATGAGTGGCGTCCGCCCGGGTAACAGCGTACTCGACCTTGCCGGCGGCACCGGCGACCTGACCCGCAAGTTCTCACGGATTGTTGGTCCGCAGGGTAAGGTTGTGCTCGCAGACATCAACTCGTCGATGCTCAACGTCGGCCGCGATCGTCTGACCGATCAGGGTTATGTGGGCAATATCGAATACGTCCAGGCCAATGCCGAGTGCCTGCCTTTCGAAGACAACAGCTTTGACGTGATCACGATTGCTTTCGGCCTGCGTAATGTCACCGATAAAGACGCAGCACTGCGTTCCATGGCCCGTGTACTCAAGCCAGGTGGCCGTCTGCTGGTGCTGGAGTTCTCCAAACCAACCAACCCGCTGATGAGCAAAGCCTACGACCTGTACTCGTTTTCGGCGCTCCCCTTCATGGGCAAGCTGGTGACTAACGATTCCGAGTCGTACAAGTATCTGGCAGAGTCCATCCGCATGCATCCGGATCAGGAAACGCTGAAAGGTATGATGGAAGATGCCGGCCTGGTGCGCTGCAGCTACAACAATATGACAAACGGCGTGGTGGCACTGCACCGCGGTATCAAGCCCTGATGCTGAGCCCGGTGATCAGCCAGGCGCTGTGCCTGCCTGCAGAAGCACTGGTCAACCGCATTCTCCGGCAGGATCCGGCGGCGCTGGCACGTTTTTCCCGCGCGGAAGGACGTATTCTCGCACTCGACATCCACCACAAGGCCTGCATTAACGTGCGCCTGTTGAGTGACGGGGTCACCCTCAGCATGACCGCCGGAACGCCCGCCGATGTGACTCTGCGCGGAGAGCTTCGCGACTTTATCGCGCTCGCCCGTGCCACCGACAAGGCCAACGAACTGATTAACAGTGCCATCGACATGGAAGGCGACACTGAGCTGGCGCTGTCTGTTACCCGCGCGGTCCAGTCTCTGGACATCGACTGGGAAGCCCTGATTCAGCCAGCGACCGGCGGTCTGCTCGCGCATCAGATAGGCAAGGGGATCCGGGGTCTTGTCCGCTGGTCACGCGATACCGGCGGCACCTGGTCACGGGCCGGCAAAGAATATCTTGAAGACGAAATCCAGCTGGTCACCCCAGCTCCGCTACTGGATGACTTCAGTCACGAGGTTGATCGCATCCGCCTCGCCACCGACAGACTCGACGCGCGCATCGCTCGACTGGAAAATAAGAACACTGAGGAATAAACGTGGCTAACCTCTGGCGCCTCTGGAAAATTCTTTTTATTTTCACCCGCTACCGACTGGACGCACTCGTACCGACCGACCAGCTGCCGTTGAAAATCCGTATTCTGCTCTGGCTCGCGCCCTGGCGCCTGAGCCCGGTGCCGGGCAAGCTGAGCCGCGGCGCGCGCTTGCGTCTGGCGCTCGAAGCGCTGGGTCCTATCTTTGTGAAATTCGGTCAGATTCTGTCGACCCGTCCTGATCTGATTCCGGAAGACATCGTCGCCGAACTGAAAAACCTGCAGGATAACGTCGCGCCTTTCCCGACCGCGCAGGCCATGAAGCTGATCGAAGAGCAGCTCGGACAACCGATCAGCGAACTCTTCGCCGAATTTTCTGAGAAGCCCCTCGCCGCCGCCTCGATCGCTCAGGTTTATGCTGCGCGCTTATTTGGCGAAGGCTCGGATGCTGGCAAAGAAGTCGTTGTAAAAGTCGTACGCCCGGGAATCGAAGACACCATCGAGCGTGACCTGCAGCTGCTGGAGTTTATGGCAATCCTGCTGGTAAAATACTCTGCCGAAGGTCGCCGCCTTAAGCCAGTCGAAGTGGTTGAAGATTATCGCCATACCATTTACGGCGAACTTAACCTGCAGATTGAAGCTTCAAACGCGACACAGCTGCGCCGTAATTTCTCGGGTTCAGAGCTGCTTTACATGCCGGAAGTATACTGGGATTACACCCGTACCAAGGTCATGGTCAGCGAGCGTATTTATGGCATTCCCGTCGCCAATATTGATGAGTTATACGCCCAGAACACCAATATGAAAGTGCTCGCCGAACGTGGCGTTGAGATTTTCTTTACTCAGGTGTTCCGCGACAGTTTCTTCCACGCGGATATGCATCCGGGCAATATTTTTGTCTCGCGGGAAAACCCGTCCAGCCCACAATACATTGCGATTGACTGCGGCATTGTCGGCAGCCTGACCGACGAAGATCTGCATTATCTGGCAATGAACCTGCTGGCTTTTTTCAATCAGGATTATCATCAGGTTGCTCAACTCCATGTCGACTCCGGCTGGGTCCCCCCCACCACGAAAGTGCATGAATTTGCAGCGTCGATCCGCAGTGTCTGTGAACCTATCTTCGAAAAACCCCTGTCTGAGATTTCATTCGGCCAGGTACTGATTCAGTTGTTCGCCACCGCGCGTCGCTTCAATATGGAAGTACAACCGCAACTGGTACTGCTACAGAAAACTCTGCTGAATATCGAAGGCCTTGGGCGCCAGCTGTACCCTGACCTGGATCTGTGGACAACCGCCAAACCGTATCTTGAGCGCTGGATGCGCGAGCGGTTCGGCCCGAAGGCTGCATGGACAGAATTCAAACGTCAGTTGCCGGGCTGGATTGAAAAAGCGCCACAGATGCCGGGCCTGTTTCATGGTGCCCTGACCCGTCTGAATCATCTGGACGAAAACCAGCAGCATATTCAACAACAGCTGACGTCTCTGAATGACGCACTGGAAGCACAGAGGCAGCAGAAGCGCTGGCAGATGATCGGTCTGACGACAGGTGGAACCGGCCTGTTTCTGTGGTGGCAGGCCTATGCTCTGGCAATTCCGGAGGTGGCCGGTATCAGCCTCGCAGGGCTGGGACTGCTGCTGATACTGATCAAAGGCTGACCAATAATTACCCGGCGGTGCTACCCTGTCATCTGACGCTGAGGTATGCTCCCGCACTGAACAGCAGGTACAGATATGAACTGGCTAGACGCCGTAAAATGGGATGCTGACGGGCTGGTGCCCGCTATCGCCCAGGATCACACCACCGGTCGCATTCTGATGATGGCCTGGATGAACCGCGAAGCACTGGAGCTGACCGCCAGAGAACAGCGCGCGATTTACTATTCGCGCTCACGCCAGAAACTCTGGCGCAAAGGCGAAGACTCAGGCCACGTACAGAAACTGCATGAGCTGCGACTCGACTGCGACAGTGATGTCGTGGTTATGCAGGTGGAACAGGTCGGCGGAATTGCCTGCCACACCGGGCGCGAGAGCTGTTTCTACAAAGTATTTGAAGACGGGCAATGGGTTGATGTTGATCCAGTGCTCAAAGACCCGAAAGAGATTTACTGAGGCAAACCATGAGTGACGTACTTTCCCGACTGGGTGACATACTGGAAGAGCGTAAAGGCGCTGCAGCTGATACGTCTTACGTCGCCAGCCTCTACCATAAAGGGCTGAACAAAATTCTGGAGAAAGTCGGCGAAGAGGCAACAGAAACCATTCTGGCCGCGAAAGACGCTGAATATTCAGGCGATAACAGTGACCTGATCTACGAAACCGCAGATCTCTGGTTTCATAGTCTGGTGGCTCTGGCTAAGCTGGGCGAACGCCCGGAAGCCGTGATTAATGAACTGGCACGCCGGTTTGATATGTCCGGGCTGGAAGAAAAAGCTTCCCGCACAAAGAAATAACACAGCACAGAGGAATTCCCATGCTTGGTGGTATCAGTATCTGGCAGCTTCTTATTGTTCTTGCCATTGTAATTATGATTTTCGGGACCAAAAAACTGCGTAATATGGGCAGCGATCTGGGTGGTGCCGTTAAAGGTTTCAAAAGCGCCATGAACGAAAAGCAGGAAGACAAAGGCGAAGAAAAACAGCCTGAATCCCTGACCGATCAGACAGCTCAGAAAGACGCAGAATTCAGCAAAACCAAGGATCAGGACAAAGCCTGATGTTTGACATCGGTTTTATGGAGCTGCTGGTTGTTGGTGTTCTCGGCCTGCTTGTGCTGGGCCCTGAACGCCTGCCAAAAGCTGCGCGGACACTGGGCCTGATTATTGGCCGGGTGAGACGCTCCATGAGCAACCTGCAGGAAGATCTGGAACGCCATGCCCGCACAGAAGAGCTGAAAGCCAAACTGCGCGACCCGGCGGCCACGTTTCTTGACGATGATATTCTGAATCCGGCCTCTCTTCGCAAGAGTGACAGCGAGTCCACTCCAGCAGAAAAGCCGCCAGTTGAAGATAAAAAAGAATGACTGATCAGGAACAGCCTTTAATCGCGCACCTGGTAGAACTGCGTAACCGACTGCTGCGGGCAGTGCTGGTAGTTCTCGCGTTTTTCCTCGGGTTATTTTACTTCGCAAACGACCTGTATCTGATTCTGGTCGAGCCGCTGTCTGTGCTCATGCCAACCGAAGGGCAGATGATAGCGACAGGGGTTGCTGCTCCTTTTCTCGTCCCCTTCAAAATGACTTTTGTACTGGCAGTGCTTCTGTCGGTACCATTTATTCTGCATCAGATATGGGCATTTATTTCACCTGGTCTGTATCAACACGAAAAGAAATTTGCGATCCCGCTCCTGCTTTCGAGCATTGTCCTGTTCTACGCCGGGATAGCATTTGCCTACTTTGTGGTGCTGCCACTGGTGTTTGGTTTTTTCACCGGAGTGGGACCTGAAGGCATCTCTTTTATGCCTGACATCAGCAACATTCTCGATTTTATTCTGAAGATATTTTTTGCCTTCGGCATCGCCTTTGAAATTCCGGTCGCCACCTTTCTGATGGTTCTCAGCGGCATCACCACCGTTGAATCCCTGAGCACCAAGCGACCTTATATTTTTCTCGGGTGTTTTGTTGTCGGTATGCTGGTGACACCACCGGATGTTATCTCACAATCCGTTCTGGCAGTGCCGATGTACCTCCTGTTTGAAGCGGGTGTACTGGCCTCAAGACTGATCCCGGCCAGAAGCGACGACTCTGCAGAAGAGTCAGCTCAGCAGTAATATCAGCGCCAACACCAGAGGCGTCAGCAGAGTCGCCATCACATTCATTGCCAGCGCCTGAGGGCGCTGTGCAATATCCCCTCCCAGTTGCCACAGACTGACCAGCGTAACAAGCGTCAGCCCCCAGGGAAGCAGTGCGAGTAATGCCCAGCGCGGCCAGATACCGGTTGCCACTGCGACCAACAGCACCGCCGCCGTCGCAAACGTCATCAGAGCATACGCCTGTATGCCAGCCCTCTCACCGTAACGGATCAACAGGTGCTCACGGCCATGATCGCGGTCTGCTCGGATGTCCGGAAACTGGTTCGCCAACAGCAGGTTGTTCACCAGAAAGAACACCACCATCGCGCAGGCTAATACCTCCATCACTGACGAAGCCCCTGCAACAATGGCGGCCCCCGTTACCATGAGTAGCCCAAAGCCCATGCCCGGAGCGATCAGGCACAGCCAGGGCATCCGGTTGATCTGGCGGGTATAGGTCACAATTAATATTGCGCCCAGCAAACCGACACCCCAGAGCGCAGGATGCGCCTGCGCGAGAGGTACACCCGCCAGTCCGGCCAGCGCCAGAGCAGCAACAGCTCCGGCCAGTGTGGCGGGGGCGGCGGCAGGCTCGGAAGGAAGTCCACCACTCCCCCCACTGAACGGCGTACGCTCCGTCGCCAGATCCAGACCGCTGCGGAAATCCTGATACTCGTTCAGCATATTGACGCTGATGTGAGCCATCAGCGCGCCGACCAGCAGAAGCACGAAGTCCACTGACCAGAGCGCCGATGCCTGCCCTGACGCAGCAACCCCCATCAGGACACAGACAGGAGGGAGAAGAAGAAAAGGCAGACGCATGGTCTGCATCAGGGTGGAAAGCATAATCAGAACTCCATCAACGATAGCGTTACGCTACCCCGGAGCAGACAACAGAACCATGACACAGCTCAGGTCAGCCCCCTGAACAGAGAGTCAGGCCGCCAGACCTGTCAATCAGAGGTCAGCGCGGTGGGGGTAAGTCAGAAAACAGGCTGCTGTCGGTCAACGCCGGACTGTCGATCACCTCTTCGGTGTGGCACAGCCATTGACTGGCACGCCGGCGAGCCACCAGCTCAGCGGCCTTCCTGTCGCAGAAGCCCACGGCTTTTTCTGCGCGCCAGACAACCCGGCTTTCTTCGGGGGTTGTGAAGTGCACTTCACAGGGCAGCTCCCAGCCGTAAGGACGCTTCACCTGTACGATATGGCGGACATCGCCACTCACGCAGACAGTCCTCTCATCGGCGGCCTGCGCGGTCGTCGCAGCTAAGCCACAGAGCAAAGCACATGAGATCCGGTACATAGTCTTCCTTCCCTGGTCAGTCTTCGAATATCGCAGTCAGTGCCAGCGCTAACCTTGTTGCCGCCAGTTGCAGCCGTTGCTGCATCCACTGCTGTTCTTCCTGTATGTCCGCCTGTGTAAAACTCTGCCCACGGCGGTAATGTGCGTAAATCTGCCGGGTTTTGTCCAGTGACTCCTGAGCCCACTCCAGAGGTTGGGTCGCCCCGGCATATTCCGCGGCCGAATGAACCGCGAGAGGTCTGCGTGGTGGAATCTGGTTGTCCCACAGAGCGTGAAGATTGGTGCGATCACCGTCATAACGGACCCGGGTGTCGTTTCCTCCCCGGTCATCCTCGTAACTGACGTGCAACGGCTGATGGATATCGGCCACCAGATGCCCGAAAAAAGCCAGTGCCTGCCAGTCTTTGTCGGGGGATGCTGTCAGGCGCGCTGACATCGAATCGAGCGCCGAGAGCACACACCCATCACGGTGGCAGTGTGCAACGGAGACTCTCGTGCTATCCCGCGGTACGTTGATGTAGTGCCAGCGACCCGTGTGGCGGAAATCATCCTCTTTGCGGACGTCGTCCGGCCAACCGCAGAGTTCACCAAAGGTACGTTTGCCGGACAGGCCGACCAGTCCGTCAATGTGTTGCTGCACCGCGGCCGGAAGACTGTCGTATGCCGCGTCACAGACCTGTGCATGTGTCCGGTATCCAAAGGCGTCGGCGGTCAGTGATGCCAGCAGTAAAACCGGCAAAGCAAAAACAGAGCGCACTGTCAGGGGGTACACAGCAGGCCTCCTTTATTCTTTTGGCTCATTCTGTGTGTACTGGCGCGGGATGTGAAGTGTCCTGGCCCGGCATCATCCCACATTGCCGCAGAAGTACCTGCCATTTCCGGACATGTAACAAATGAGCGTCGCGTAATGCGGCTTTTTCGGCCGCGAGGCTCGCAAGCCAGGCGTCCCACTCCGGCGTCACCTCTGCCAGCTCCCCAAGGCCGCGAAGATCAGCCAGCACCGCATCACCATAGCGGTCAACGCGACTCAGATATGGCTGTAGGCCCGCTGCATAGAAACGCGAAAAAACCGTCTGAACAATCTCCGCCTGAGGGGTTTTCCGTCCGGCAGGGCAAAGTGGGCGCTCACCAATGCGCTTGTCTATCTGCAACGCCGCCTGCCGGCTGATCTCGGTCAGCGCTGCCTGACTCCGTCGCCAGCTTCCCAGTGCTTCTGTGGCCAGCCACTGCTGCTGGTGCGTTTCCATTGCTGTGCTGTCGTACCCGAAGCTCTTCGCCTGCCAGGCCTGCCCCTGCCTGAGAGCAAACCCGGTCGCCTGACGCGCAGCGCTCAGCAGTTCATCCGCCGCAGCTTCATCGTAAGGAAGAAGTGGTGCGGCAGGGCTACTGAATGCCTGCCACTCCTGACTGGTCATCCAACCATTCCACCAGTACTTCATGCGGGCCTGAATTTTCGTCGCCAGCACTGCCTGAAGGCTGGCCGCCAGCTCAGGCTCGGTATCCGTCAGCTGATGAATACAATCAGGCAGGCTCTGAAGAATATCCCGCTCGCTGTGCAGCCGCTGGCTGGCCGGCGCCACCCGGCCTAATGCACTGTTGCGCTGCCCCAGAACCCGGCCAAGTTCGCAGCCAGACAACGACAGGTATTCAAGAAGGTTAATATTGAGCTCTTGCTCCGCAAGCGCCAGTGTCCGCCGTGTTGGCCCGGGAGACAGCGGCACTGAGGCAACGTCGTCCACGGCCGACACATCCAGCGCACGTGTCAGGCGCGCCAGATAATCATCCAG
>Ga0163111_10002891_pt1 | contig 10983 bp, 8 predicted proteins | sample CRUFie1St18metaG_FD_109645 | JGI IMG/M metagenome (GOLD analysis project Ga0163111, IMG submission 109645) | Marine microbial communities from the Costa Rica Dome - CRUD Field 142mm St18 metaG | ecosystem: Environmental > Aquatic > Marine > Oceanic > Photic zone | place: Costa Rica: the Eastern... | reverse complement strand
TGGGCTTCTTGAAGGAGCTTTTCAAAGAAGTATTGGTGGTATAGTTTTTCTATGACATAGTTTGGAGGCGTGAAGATGTTTGCATCAAGCTTTTTGCCTGCGATTGTGAGCATGCCCATATAGAATAGTATGCTTATGAAATCTTGACGAGAGAATTCTTGTTCAATATGGAACATTTCAGAGAGTCGAGATACGAGTGGTTTTTGTTTATAGTTAAGTACTTCTCGAAGGTGTAGTCTATAGTTTTGGCTTTTGTTTTGGAATAGTTTGCGGAGTTTGTGTGTATCTGTGGTGATATTTGGATCGAGTAGATTTTCAGGGTATTCGTGTTCTTGGTTGTAGTATGCGCAGAAGTATAATACCATATTGGGGTTATATAGTTTGTTTCTGGCCTTTTTATGGAATTGGTATCCATTATACCATTTTGTAAGGTCATTGAGGATTTCGGGAATTTCTTCTTGTGGCATTCCCACTTTTTCCATTATCTGTTTGACCTCTTCTTCTGTAAATCCCATTAGGTTGTGGAAAGAGTTCCTACTTGTGAGACTTGTGGCGATATTGAAGCCACTGGTCATGCTATCAAGGGTGATAGGGGATACTCCTGTGATGAATACTCTGTCGATGATAGACTTTGCTGCTCCTGCTTTTATTGTTTCGTAGAATTTTCTAACCCATCCGTTTTGTGATACTATTTGTTTGAATTGGGCTGTTCTAAGAGAAAGGATCTCATTGGCGAAGTGGTCGTATTCGTCAATAAGGAGGTATATTTGGTGATTGGGGGCGTATAATGCAACTGTATCAAGAAGTTTTTTAAAGGCAGAGATTGGGCTTTCTGTTTGTATAATATTGTCTAATTCTTCGTAAGGGATGAGTTCACGGTACCTAGCAAAGAATAGGCTTATCCCTTGTATGACGTTTGCTCGAAATCCTTTGTATGTTTCTTCGTCTGTTTGTGTTTCTATTTGGCTGAAGTCGAGTGTGAGTACTAGGTAGGTGTTTGCTAATGGGGTTGGATTTTGGCCTATATAGAGGTTTTGAAAGGTTTTTGTGAAGTCTTTTTTGTGTTCTAATCCATAGTAGTTGTGGAGGGTTGATAACCATAGGCTTTTTCCGAACCTTCTTGGACGCAGGAAGTATATATAGTTTGACCCTATTGATTCAAGCTTTTCGATGAAACTTGTTCTATCGATGTATAGGAATCCTCTATGTATAATTTCTTTGAAGGTGCTTCTGCCGTATGGGATTTTGATTGACATGGGTTGTTTTGTGCTTGTTGTATGTAAAGGTACGAAATGATTTGGTAATGGTGTTGAGAGGAGGTGTGTGTAAAAGTTGGGATAAGGGGCGTTTATGTAAAATCCCTCCTCTAATCGTGGGTGATTGGAGGAGGGATTTTGTGGTTGTTGTGCTGGGCTGATGTTACTTTGGTTCGAAGATTAAGTAACATATTTCTATTTCTTTGGGGTTTGCTTCTTTGTCGTAGTTGAATAGCCAAGGGAAGTCTCGGAGAAGGGTTTGGGGGCCTTGAAATGATGGATTGGGATCATTGGGTGTTTTTTTATCGTCTCCTGGTAGAATAACTGTAAAGGTTTTGCTGTCTACTAGGACTGGAAGATCTTTATGTCTTAGTTTTATATAGGGTTCTATTCCTGCCATGAGGCTTTCATAGCTTGCGTTCTTGAGTAGGCGCGTCCATATATGGTTGATTTTTTTTTCGTCGGCACTGACGATAAAGTATTCCCCTTTCATTTCAAGTGTTTGGCTGTCTGTTGGGGTTTCTAGGTTTGGGGATAGGGAGTCAATGACTGCTTCCTTTGTTGTGTTTTCGTTTTGTTCTGATGCCTCACTGGGCTCGCATGCTTGTAATGCACAGATTAGAAGTAGAAGGATTGGGAGATTCTTCATGTGGATAGTTTTGGTTATAAGATTGTTGTACTAAGGTAAAAGATTTGATGGAGGTGGGCAATTCTTTTTGTTTATATTGGGTATCTGTTTGGCACTTCTTAAGTTGGAGGTATAATGAGTGATCGGTTTATTCGGATACGGAATTTGGTTTTGGGGTTGTTTGGGGGGATACTGTATTGTATCGCGATATTTTTGATTGTTGCGGAGATACAGGAGGTGGTTTCGTTTACCTATGTGTTTTTGTTGCCTTTGGTGGCGGGAGCTATTCCTGTATTTTTTACGAGTAAGGAGCAAATACAGGTATTTTGGAAGGTGTTGGTGTGGCCTTGGTTTGTGATTGCGGGCTTTCTGTATTCGATGGTGGCGTTTGATATGGAGGGGTTGATATGTGTTTTGATTATATTGGGGCCATTTTTGATGTTGGGGGCGTTGGGGGCTTTTCTGGTTCGGACGATTCGGTTGTATCATTCGGGTAAGCAGACGCCGTTGTATCCGTTATTGTTGTTGCCGCTGTTTTGTGTGGGAGTTGAGCATCAGTTGAATGATGTGGATTATGTGGGTCATGTGGAGAGTTCGGTGGTTGTGGAGGCTGATAGGGCTGAAGTGTGGGAGCAATTGACGCATATAGGGCAGGTTAAGGTTGAGGAGTTGGATTCACGCTTGATTCATTGGGTTGGGGTTCCTATGCCTGAGAGTAGTTCGTTTGATCGACGAGAAGTAGGAGGGAAGCGTCATATTGTTTGTCAGAAGCGGGTGCAATTTATAGAGGAGATTACGGATTGGAAGGAGGAAGAGTCGTTTTCGTTTGATGTGGATGTCAATCCTTATTCGATTCCTCCTTATACGTTGGATGAACATGTGATGATAGGAGGGCGTTATTTCGATGTGTTGAGTGGGGGATATCGATTGGAAGAGGCGGGGGAAGGTGAGGTGCGGTTGGTGTTGGAGATTGATTATCGGGTGAGTACAAACCTGAATTTTTATGCGAAGTGGTGGGCAGAGTTGTTTGTGGGGCAATTGAATGAGACTGTTTTGGGATTGATTAAGCGTCGGAGTGAGGCTGAGCTAAGGTAGTTGTGTTCGGATTCTCCAGTTTGTGGGGTATTGGTTTTTGAGTTTGTTATTGACGACTTTTGCCCAACCGAGGTTTACATTTTTGTATTGAATGAGTATCCATCCTTTTTTGATAGGAGGAGGGCTGGTTGGGGTGATATCCTTTCGTTGGAGGTATTCGATTGCTTGGTTATAGGGTAGTTGGACTGATGGGAGGTCTTTGCGAATGGTGTTGGATACAGCTAATTCGTGAGAGGGGGCGAAGGCTTTACGGTGGAGTTTGCCTAGGTATATGCCCTTTTTGATGATTCGGATTTTTGCTTTGACGAGTTGAGGGATGTGAGGAGGGATTAGGAATAGTTTGTCTTCGTATTGTTCGAGAGATAGTTGGGGGGGGAGGCTTGTGTATTGTTCTGCGATTTGTTTTATGGATTTTATGTTCGAGGTTTTGGGCTGCTTTTTATGCTTGTTCTTCTTTTTGCGCTTGTTAATAGATGTGTTATAGGCTAGGGTTTCATTGCTCGATATTTTCTTTAGAGATGCGAAGAAGAAGCCTTCTCCTTTGACAAGATGGGGATAGCATTGGAAGGCTATATTGGGTTTTTGGTTGATAGGAATGTTTGTTAGGCCGTATTCAGATGGGAATGATAGGGGAGCTGGGGCTAATTGAGGGAATTCTTTTAGGAGCCATTCGATTACTTGTTGGTTTTCCTGAGAAGCGTATGTGCAAGTGGAATAGATGAGTTTGCCGTTTGGTTTTAAGGATGGGAGGATGTTTGCTAGGATTCGTTTTTGGCGGGCGGCACATAGGGAGACGTTTTCTGGTGTCCAGTGGTTTCGGCTATTTGGGTCTTTACGGAACATTCCTTCTCCTGAGCAGGGGGCATCTATGAGGATGAGGTCGAAGAAGTTTGGGAGCTTGGCGAATTGTTTGGGGTCTGTTTGGGTGACGATTACGTTTGGGTTTCCCCAACGGGTCATATTCTCTGCTAGTATTTTGGCTCTTGATTGGATGACTTCATTGGTTATGAGGATGCTCCCTTTGGGCATATTGGCTGCTATGAGGGTGCTTTTTCCTCCTGGGGCTGCACATAAATCTAGGATGGTGAGCGGTTTTTCTTGTGGGATTGTTTGACCTATTAACATGGAGGAAGCTTCTTGGACGTAGTATGCGCCTGCATGGAATAGGGGATCTGCAACGAATGAAGGGCGATTTTTGAGGTAGTATCCGTTTGGTTCCCAAGGAATTGGGGTTGTGGGATATGGTAGGGTTGTGGGCTTGTTGGGGTTTGTACGGAGGGAGTATATGGGAGAGGATTCGAGGGAATGGAGGAAGGCCTCTACTGCTTGGGGGCTGTTGAGGGATTGTTGGATGCGTTGGATGAATTCTTGTGGTAGCTTCATAGGGTGAAGTTAGTATAATCTTTTGAATTGTGGGTCTGTGGAGAGGGATAAGGGATTCAACTTTGGAGTTGAATCCCTTTGTTTTGTTAATGGATGAGGATTTTTTGGGATTGTTGGTGAGTGGGGGTATTTAGGTGTAGGATGTATGTGCCTGTGGGGATGTTTTGGGCATTGAAGAAGTAGTGTTGTTGTCCGAGGGTAGTTTTTTCATTGGCTATTTGGAGAATTTCTCGTCCCATGAGGTCGTGGAGGGAGATTTGGATGTGGGTGGGGCGAGTGGTGAGGATGGGTATGCATGTGATGGCTGAAGCGGGATTGGGGAATGCTGGTTGGAGGGATGCTGATGGGAGTTGTTCGTCTATGCTTGCAGCTGTGCCTAGAACTTGGAACTTCCAGTAGCCTTCTGGGGCTGTGATGGGACGCACTTGGGTTTTGCCCTCGTTTGCTGTTGCGTGGATGTAGTAGAATACTTCGGTTTGGGGGAGTTGGGCGGGAATGTAGGCTGACCAGATGTCATTTGTGGGGTCGGTTAGGGTCATGCTGATGGGTTGGTAGCCTTGGGTTGTATCTGTGGAATAGTATACATTGGCCTCTTGGATGCCCGAACGGTGTTTGATTTTGGCGTATAGTTCGTAGGGGTTGGAGGTTTCGTAGGTGTCTGCTAGGGGAGGATGGGCGATCCATAGTGGGTCGTTTACGCCGATTGCTCGGGTGATGCAATGTAGGGCACCACTTGCTTGTATGATGTCGTTGCAGTCTATGCCGACTACTTTATAGCCAGGGAGTTGTTCGCGCATGATACGGAGGGCAGTTGTGTCATATCGTTCGTCATAGATGGGGACGAGAAGGGTTTTGTTGATGAAGACGGAGTTTGTGTAGGTGCGGTATTCGCCTGCATTCCACCATGGTTGGGAATCGGGGTAGTTTCCGTTGGAGCCTGGAGGCATTTGGACGCGAACGATTTTGTAGGGGTTGTTGAATGCGGTTGGGTAGTTGTTTAGGACGTATAGGAGGTTTGCCTCTATTTGGGGGCCATCGGCTATGCCTGTTGGGTATTCGCCCATGAGGAGGGTCTCTTCATCGAGGAGCTTCATGTGCATATCAATGTGGTGTATTCCATCATAGGGAAGTACGGGCATTTTTGCGTAGCGGTTGATGCCCATGAAGGCGCCCATAAGGGCATCTATATCGGCCTCGGACTTATCGGAGAGGTTGTATTGGCCGCCAGCAGCGTTTTCGTCGAGGATGAGTTCGGAGGAGAAAGCTGTGCCTAGGCCATCGGCCATGAAGTTGCCGCCTGTGTGAACGAGGTCGTAGGGGAGAGCGGTTGTGGAGTATAGGTTTAGGCCTTTTGATTGGGCGATTTCGTCTGGGAGGACGTCATCGTCTGGTCGGGGGCGGTTGTAGATCCAATCGACTAGGAAGAGGGAGTCTACGTCGTTTGCGTATACGGTATTGGGGCCGTAGTCTCTCATCCAGACGGTATTGTAGTCGGCTTCAATGTATGCAATATTGCTTAGGGGGATTCCATTGCTTGTGAGATTGGATTTGACTTGGTTGGAATCTGCGCATATGATGATTACTTGACATTCTAAGCGGGCATAGCGGACGATTTCTCTGACTGTTGGGATATAGCTTGTCCATGTGACTACGAGGGATTGGATTTCTTCCCATTCGGCCATTGTTCTGATGTTTTGGAAAGGGGGAGGAGATTGTATGCCTCGGTTTAGTTGTAGGCGTGATTGGAGATAGGCCTGCATTTGTTCCTTTTCGCCAGGTGCGAAGCCTACGGGGAGGTTTACTTGTTGGGCTATTGAAATGATTGGAAGGAGGAGTGCAAGTATAAGGGTTTGGAGGTACTTCATCTTTTTGTGGTAAGGTAGGTAATTTTTGTTTTGCGAAAAAGTGGGATTTAGATGGTGATAGGTGGCGTGCAAGAGAGACTATATTACTATAGAATCGCTTTACCTACTTAATTAATTGGACTATTATGAGATACTTATCCTTTTTTTTGTTTCTTGTTATTGTGAATTGTGGTTATGGGCAGTTTAGCCCGCCTACTTGTAATATTCAGGCTACTTGTGAGTTAGACACATGCGGTTTGATTTGTAATCCTACCTTTTGTAGTTCTAATGGGAATATGGCTGGTTTTGATTTGAATATCCGTATCCCTGGTTGGATTTTGACTCATGGAAGTCCTACTGGAAGTGGGTATGGCCCTGGGGGAAGATCGATGTATATGTGGGCTGCGGGGAATCAGGGAGAGGGGATATTGACGAATGTAAATGTTGTTCAAGGCCAATCATATATTTATTCGACTTACTATTCTGTGGCGATGGATGATCCTGCTGCTCCTGATTTGGATCATACTTATATGCATTTGACGAATTCATTGCCTGCCCCTTATCCTATTGTTATTCCTGCGGGTAGTCAGCAATTGTTTGATAAGCCTGATTCAGATGCGCATCCTTATAGGCATTTGATTGTGGTGTTTACTGCGGCGGATAACTATGATGAGCTTTGGATTCATCCAGAGCAGGCTCATGCTCGTCAGGCGTCTATGACGGTGAGAAATGTTGAATTGAGCGATCGTTTTTCGATTGATATTGGGCCAGATACTACGGTTTATTGTGGGGATAGTTTGGTGCTGCGTTCTGATACGTGTGGTTTGATTAGTGGGGGGAGATGGGAATGGAATGAGCTACCTTCGGGGGTTGTGGTGAGTAGTTTGGATTCGTTGGAATTGTTTGCTGTAGGAACTCGTTCGTATGTGTGTAACTATATCTTGCGTCCTGATACTTTGATTGTTAATGGGGTACCTCAGGATAGTTTGGTTTTTCGAGATACTATTTTGGTTACTGTTATAGATACTGCTGGCGATTGTTGTGATCATTTTGCTAATGGTATTGTGTATGTAGATGCGACTGCTAGTGGGGCGAATACGGGAATGAATTGGGGGGATGCTTTTGTGGATTTGCAGGATGCGTTGAATACGGTTGATACTTGTTTGGGTGTGGATGAGATTTGGGTGGCTAGGGGGAGTTATTCGCCGAGTGCGTCTGATCCTGGGGTTTCGTATGAGTTGATTAGTGGGGTACGGATGTATGGGGGCTTTAATGGTTCGGAGACGATGCGGGAACAACGGGATTGGGATTTGTATCCGTCGGTTCTTTCTGGGCTTTTGGGTTCGAATTATCATATAGTGGTGGCTGATCGTGTGAGTTCGGGGACGATTTTGGATGGGTTTAATATACAGCAGGGGAATGCGCAAGGGGGAGGAGATGATAATTTGGGAGGGGGATTGTTTATTGATGCTGGAGGAGCGGGAGAAGAGAGTTCGCCTGTGGTTCGGAATTGTACGTTTTTGGCGAATCGAGGGGTGTTTGGTGGGGCGTTTTATGTAGATGCGCTACAAGGTGGGGCTAGTACGGCGGTGTTTGAGAATTGTTGGTTTCTTGATAATGAGGCTGTATTTGATGTTTCGCCAGGAACTACTGCGCAAGGTGGTGGAGGCTATATTTATAATGTAGGGGGAGATATTGATATAAAGATTGAGGGTTGTAAGTTTGAAGGGAATACGGCTACTTTGGCGGCGGGATTGTATGTGCGTACGGATGGTGGTGGAGATACTGATGTGCTCTTTCGGGATAGTTATTTTCGGGGGAATTATACGCCTTTGGGCTATGGAGGAGGCGTGTATAGTTTTGGGGCGAGCCAATCGTTTATTGATTTAGATTTTGCGAATTGTGTGTTTACTGGGAATGATGCACGAAGAGGAGGTGCGTTTTTCATAACGAATACGGTGAATCCTATTGCAAATCATTTTGCTTCGTTTGTGAATTGTACGTTTGGGAGTAATTATGGAGAGGTGTATGGGGATGCAATTTATAATCAGACGAGTACTGTAGAGGTTCGGAATTCGATATTCTGGGGGAATGCAGGTAATGGGGAATTGATTGAGAATAATTTGTTTGGTTCGACGACGGTTACGGAGAGTATAGTAGAGGGGGGATATGTGGGTACGGGTAATCGGGATGTTGATCCGTTGTTTGTTGCTCCTTTGGCTGTGCCTGCTATGGGGCAGTGGAGTGCTGGGGGTAATTATCAGTTGCGAGTGGGTTCTCCAGCGATTGATAGGGGGGATCTTGGTTATATTGCTTCCTTGGGACTAGCTGAAGATATATTGGGGAATCCGCGGGTGCGGGGATTGGGATTGGACCAAGGGGCGTATGAAAGTGATTTTGATTCGTGTATGACGATGGTTTGGGATTGGGGGAATCTTGGGGATGATGGGATTGTGAGTGCAAGCACACAGCTTGTGAAAGATCCGATTGGAAATATTTATGTGGGAGGGAGCTATAGTGGGACTTTGCCCTTGGGAAGTACTTCTAGTGGTTTTCCTTTTGCATTGACCAATACGACTTCTAATAATGATGCTTATTTGGCGAAGTATGCTCCTGATGGGACGTTGATTTGGGGGCAGACGTTTACGGCTAGTGCAGGATCATCGGCGATTGTGAGGGGGATGGATACGGATGGAGCAGGGTTTTGTTATGTGGCTGGGAGCTTTACGGGGACGTTGAGTGTGTATATGGGGGGCAGTTGGGTGCCTTATAATTCGAATGGGAATTCGGATATGTTTGTGGTGTGTGTGTCGCCTCAGGGTGTGCCTCAGTGGGTTCGGACGTTTGGTACGGTTGGGAATGATTATGTGTTTGATCTTGATATTGGCCGAAATCAATCTTCGCTTGTGATTGGGGGTTCTTTTGGGGAGTCTTTGGGGGGATTGATGAATGCTACGCTTTCGATGGATTTGAATAGTTTGACTGCTGCGGGCTATTGGGATGCGAATATGTTTGTGGCTCAGTTGGCGTTGAGTAATGGTCGTGTAAATGCGTTGGTGGGGGCGGATAGTGATGAGTTTCAGCATATTCGGGTTAGAGAGGTGGAGGTTGCGGATAATGGGGATGTGTATGTGATGGGAACCTTCCAACAGCTGACGGGTAGTACGGGTACTGTTTTTCCCTTGTCTATATTCTCGGGGACGAGTCATGCACATATTAGTGCTAGGGATGTGTTTTTCGCTCGTTTTGGGGCGTTTGGATCGGGGAATTCGGCGAGTGCTGTTTTGGGGAGCTGGGGGAATGATGAGGCTATGGGACTGATGTTGGATTCGAATGGGGATCCTCATTTTGCGATGCGTTACTTTGGTAGTGTGCAGGTGGGAGGGACTACGTTTGATGCAGGTGGTAATTCGCGGATTGCTACTGTGATGGGGAAGATGGATGATAACTTTGGACTGGTTTGGGGGAGTAATGCTACGACTGGTACTAATACTGGTGCGGTAGGTAGTGGTGGGGATGTGCATATTTTGGAGATGGATGGATTGGATAATTTATATGGGTCTTTTTCGGTGACGAATACGACGGGTTGTGTGATTGATGGGCAGCATTATACGACGACGAATGCGGTGGCTTCGGGTTTTGTGGTGAAGTATGAGCCGAGTGGGGTTCGAGATTGGACGATTGCGGCTGATGGAGATGCGGAGGTGAACTTTAAGCGTGTGTGTCCGTTGAGTGATGAGAAATTGTATACGGCTGGGGTGTATCGGAATGGTACACTGGATTTGGGGAATGATAGTGGGAATTCTTCTGTGGGAGATTGGCGGCTGTTCTCGGGATTGTTTGAGCCTGGGGTTTGTGTGTCGAATATGTGTGGTCGGGATTTGTTTGAGCCGAATGATCAGGTTACATCTGCTGCTTTATTGCCTACTGTGGGGATTCAGAATACGGCTCAGATTTGTGCGGCTGGGGATGAGGACTATTATTTGTTTCTTACGGGGAGTACGAATTTGAACCTTCGGGTGTATTTGTATGATTTAGAAACGGATTTGGATGTGGAGCTTTATGAGGCTGGTAATACGGTGAGTGTGGGCTCTTCGAATAATAGTGGAACGGATGCGGAGGTGATTACGCATAATAATGCAAATGCGGGGGCTGGTTATTTGATTCGGGTGTTTGGGGCTAATGGGAATTTTGCTCCAGAGGGATATGTATTGCGTGTGCATCAGCGGGCTACTCCTTTCACGACTCCTATTAAGGCTACGCCTACGGGGGTACGGGATGAGGTTGAGGCGTTTGAGGGTGTGGTGGTTTATCCGAATCCTAGTAAGGGGGATTGTCATGTGGCGTATTCGTTGGAGCAGGAGGCTTTGGTTCGTGTTGGACTGTATGATATGTATGGTCGTGCGATTCGTGTGTTGGTTGGTGAAGAGGCTCAGGGGGCTGGTGAGCATGTGTTAACGTTTGATGTTTCTACTTTAAGTGGAGGGGTATATTTAATTGGTTTAGAGATAGATGGGACTGAGAAAATGTATAAGTTGATAGTGGAATAAAGATAGGGTTTGCTTGATGATTAGGAAGGTCTCCCTTTGGGGAGGCCTTTTCTGTTGTGTTCGGTTTCTGTTGGTGTATATATAGCTCCTATCTTTCGGACTAAAGGTCCTATGTTCCGATATGTCCCTCCTATGTTCCGATATATAGCTTCTATGTTTTGGGGTAAGGTTTCTATCTTCCGATATGTCCCTCCTATGTTCCGATATATAGCTTCTATGTTTTGGGG
>Ga0163111_10002890_pt1 | contig 10984 bp, 7 predicted proteins | sample CRUFie1St18metaG_FD_109645 | JGI IMG/M metagenome (GOLD analysis project Ga0163111, IMG submission 109645) | Marine microbial communities from the Costa Rica Dome - CRUD Field 142mm St18 metaG | ecosystem: Environmental > Aquatic > Marine > Oceanic > Photic zone | place: Costa Rica: the Eastern... | reverse complement strand
GGTGTTAAGGTGGTAATAATTTTAGTTGGAACACCCAATATAGCTGCTGGGACTAAGAATATAGCTCCAAAGCCTATTAGATTTGATATGCTTTGGCGTAAAGCACACGCAAGGTTGTATTCTTCACTGCTATGATGAATTAAGTGTTGATTCCAAAATATATTAACCTTATGATTTATAAAATGCACGATATAGGAGGCAAAGTCAATGCAAATAAATGCGATGATATAAGTTGCATAGCTGGTTTTAATTTCCCACAGAGAAAATTTATCCAATATATATGGGTATGAAATCAAAATTAGTGCAAGTCCGAGTACATCCTTTAGAATATTTGTCATTCCCGAACTAAGGCTAGCGAGAGTATCCATAAAAACATAGGATTGTTTTTTTGTGAGATGACCATAAATAATTTCAAATATGACTAAAATTAAAAAACCTGGAATTGCCCATAATAAAACAGCAGCATATTCATTCATTATCCTTATTTTAACTAAAATTAATAAATTACGAACTAATAACCCATTCTCCTTTTTTGATAAGAATTTCTGCCTGTTTAAATTTCAGGACTTTAGTTTCACCAGTATTTATGTTTTTAATTGTTACTTTTTCGTTTCTACCAATTTTTGGCTTTTCACGAACAATTGTTTCAATACTTTGTTTAGCTGTTTCACTAACACCTGCACCAACTGCTCTAGCTTTTTGAGCCATCTCCTCAGTATTTAAAACATCATCTTTTGAAGTTTTTAATTTTTGTTTAGAGCGTGGTCTTTTTGCTTCTTTAATTGAGGATATATTTTGGTTTGGAAGTCCACCTTTAATTAAAAATGAAAGAATTTCTTTATTCAAATTATTAATCATAGTTTTAAAAAGCTCAAAAGCTTCAAATTTATATATCAAAAGAGGATCTTTTTGTTCATGAACTGCAAGCTGAACAGACTGTTTTAATTCATCCATCTTTCTTAGATGATCTTTCCATGAATTATCAATAAGTGCAAGGGTAATATTTCGCTCAAAATCATCTACTAAACTATTACCACCTGTCTCGTAGGCCTCTTTTAGGTTGGTAACCACATTTAAAGACTTTATTCCATCTGTGAAGGGAACAACTATACGTTCAAATTTATTATCTGGCCTTTCATAAACTTGTTTAATAACTGGGTATGCTAGTTGTGCATTAGTTGAAGTCTTATTATTGTAATGTTTCAGTAAAGCCGAATATAAAGATTGAATATTTTCATTTTCATCACCCTCCTTAAACTCTGTTTCATCTATTGGAGAAGTCATTGAAAAACTACTGATTATTTCAAATTCAAAACTTTTAAAATCATTCAACTCTTTGTTTTTTAAGACAATTTCTTCACATGTATCATAAAGCATATTCAGAACATCAAATTTTAAGCGTGAACCTTGCAATGCGTGTCTTCTTCTTTTATAAATAACCTCTCTTTGAGAGCTCATGACATCATCATATTCTAGAAGACGTTTACGAATACCAAAGTTATTCTCCTCTACTTTTTTTTGTGCCCGTTCAATAGATTTAGTCATCATTGAATGTTGTATAACCTCACCTTCTTCTAATCCCATACGATCCATAACTTTCGCAACTCTATCAGAACCAAAAAGGCGCATTAAATTGTCTTCTAAAGAAACAAAAAATTGTGAGCTTCCAGGGTCTCCCTGTCTTCCAGAGCGTCCTCTTAATTGACGATCAACTCTTCTCGAATCATGTCGCTCAGTACCAATAATTGCTAATCCACCAGCATTTTTAACTTCTTCTGACAGTTTAATATCTGTTCCTCTACCCGCCATATTTGTGGCTATTGTTACTACACCAGGTTTACCAGCTTCTGCAACAATTTCAGCCTCTTTCTTGTGCATTTTGGCATTAAGAACGTTATGTTTGACTTTTCGGATATTAAGCATTTTACTTAATAATTCTGATATTTCAACAGAGGTTGTTCCAATTAGAACAGGCCTGCCAGCAGCAGAGTTTTCACTAACCTGATCTATTACTGCATTATATTTTTCTCTTTTAGTTTTATAGATCAGATCATTTTCATCTGCTCTTGCTATTGGTCTATTTGTAGGGATTTCAATTACATCTAATTTATAAATTTCCCAAAATTCTCCAGCTTCAGTTATAGCAGTTCCCGTCATGCCTGAAAGCTTATTATACATTCTAAAATAATTTTGAAGTGTAATAGTTGCATAAGTTTGAGTAGCGGCTTCAATTTTAACATTTTCTTTAGCCTCGATAGCTTGATGTAGTCCATCAGAATACCTTCTACCTTCCATTATTCTACCTGTTTGTTCATCAACAATTTTTACTTTATTATCCATCACTACGTACTCTACGTCTTTTTCAAACAAAGTGTAGGCTTTTAGTAATTGATTCATGCTATGTATTCTTTCACTTTTAATGTCAAAATCTTTAAAAAGAATTTCCTTTTCGGCAGTTTCTTTTTTGGGATCTAAATTTTTTGATTCAATTTTTGCAATTTCATTTCCGATATCTGGTAATATGAAAAAACTTGTGTCTGAGTTTTCTTCTGAAAGTTCTTGAATTCCCTTTTCAGTTAAGTCAATCTGATTATTTTTTTCGTCTATCACGAAATATAGTTCAGAGTCAACTATATGCATTTCACGATTATTATCTTGCATATAGTGGTTTTCTGTCTTTTGCAATAGTTGTTTTACACCTTCTTCGCTTAAAAATTTTATTAACGCCTTGTTTTTAGGTAAACCTCTGTAAACTCTTAGTAATAGTAAACCACCCATGGTCGAATCACCTACCTTTATTTTTGCTTTAGCCTCTGCTAGAACACTAGTAAGTAGATTACGTTGTTTTGAAACGAGATTTTTAACATTTAGTTTTAGAACATCAAACTCATGGTTTTCACCCTTGGGAGTTGGTCCAGATATTATTAGAGGTGTCCTTGCATCATCTATTAATACTGAATCAACTTCATCTACTATTGCATAGTTATGTTTGGGCTGAACAATATCGTTAGCTGTATGTGCCATATTATCTCTCAAATAATCAAAACCAAATTCGTTGTTTGTTCCATAAGTTATGTCAGCTTGATAGGCTCTTCTTCTTTCTTCACTGTTAGGAGGGTGATGATCTATACAATCGACAGTTAATCCATGAAACTGAAATATAGGTGCCATCCATGCACTGTCTCTTTTTGCCAGATAGTCGTTTACGGTAACTAAGTGGACACCTTTACCCGTGAGAGCATTCAAATAAACAGGTAAAGTAGCAACTAATGTTTTACCCTCACCTGTTTGCATTTCAGCGATTTTTCCTTGGTGCAATGATATTCCTCCAATTAGTTGAACATCATAATGTATCATATCCCAGGTTATCGGTTTTCCCGCCGCATCCCAAGAGTTTGACCAAATTGCCTTATCTTTTGTCAAATTGACATATGAATTTTTTTGAGACAACTCTCTGTCATAACTAGTAGCTATAACTTCAATTTCTTTATTAATAACAAATCTACGGGCTGTTTCTTTTACAACTGCAAAAGCCTGTGTCAATAAACCAGACAAAATAGAATCAGTATTGATCTGCATATTAATAATTTCTTGATCAATTTCTTTGTATAAAGATTCCTTTTCATCAATATCATCTGTTTTTTTTACATCATTATTAAGTTTATTAATTTTTTCATTGTGAATTTTGTTTTCTTTATTTAATTTGGATTTAAAGAAAACTGTTTTTTCTCTAAGCTCGTCATTACTCAAAGACTCAAAACTTTTTTGATAATCGTTTATCTCTTTAATTAACGGAGTAATTTTACTTAGATCTTTTTTTGTTTTATCACCAATAAAAGTTTTTAAAATTTTGTTTAGAATACTCATGTTTAAGTTAAAGATTAGATAAAATTAATTAAAAAAAAAGTCTCTTATTAGAGACTTTCTTTTAATACTATTATATTAATACTCATCTTCATTCCAAAGATAATCCTCTTCAGTAGGAAAATCAGGCCAAATTTCTTCTATAGATTCATAAATGTCCTCCTCATCTTCCATCGACTGGAGATTCTCGACTACTTCTAGGGGAGCACCAGTTCTAATGGAAAAATCAATTAGTTCGTCTTTAGTGGCAGGCCATGGTGCATCACTAAGGTAAGATGCTAGCTCTAATGTCCAATACATATGAATATTTTTTGCAAAAATAAATTTTTATGGATATTACGCAACTTTTTATTTAAATTTAATTACCACTCCATTTGACTTCTTCAATTTTTAATTCCGCAGCAAATGTGCGAGATAAAGTAAAAAAATAATCTGATAAACGGTTAATATATGCTATCACCGTTCCCGAAATTGGAATTTTTTGATCTAATTCAGTAACATAACGTTCAGATCTTCTTGTTATACATCGGGCTATGTGAGCATATGAAATTAATTGATGTCCACCAGGTATTACAAAGTTTTTGAGTGGCGGAAGTTTTTCTGTAAGATTATCAATTTCTTTTTCGATGAAAGTAATAGAATTTGTCTCTATGGGTTTTAAGTTTGATGGAAAATTTTCATCTGTGTCAACAGCAAGTTGAGCTGCTACAGTCATAAGTTGATTTTGGACTTCCATTAAGGTACTTTTAACGTAAGAAAGATTTGTGGTATCACGGATTAATCCTATCCATGCAATAAGCTCATCAATCGAGCCGTATGCTTTAATTCGGATGTCATGTTTTGGAACTCTTTTTCCTGAAATTAAACTTGTGATTCCCTTATCACCTGTTTTAGTATAAACTTTGTTTTCTCTCATATTCTCCCTTCATGGATCAGTAATGATAACTGATTGGTACAAATGTATCAATATTATTTAAATGATTTGATATAATTTTCTTAATTGACAAAAATTTATTGTTTTTTCAAACGTCCACTGATTGAAAGTAGGGATAATATTAATGTCATTAAAATAGCCAATCTAGCAATGTAGTCACCATATTTAGAATAAAATGTTATTTCAGAATTTGAAGCAAAATTTCCTTTGAGAACTGTTTTTACATTGTAATCAGTTTTCTTTATTATTTCTCCTTTTGAGTTAATAATTGCTGATATTCCAGTATTTGCACTTCTTACAATATCTCTTCGATTTTCAATTGCTCTAAGACGAGTATAGCTTAATAATTGTCTATGACCAGGTGTTTCACCCCACCAAGCATCGTTTGAAATAATAGCAAAAAATGAAGCTCCTTTTTTTACGTAATCTGTCACAAATTCCCCAAAAATTGATTCATAACAAATTATTGGAGCTGCTTTTTCAGATTTTGAATGATGTGAAAAAACTAATCTATCATTTTGTACTACTCTACTGGAAACAGTACCACCAAGGTCGATTAAAACATTTCCTAAAAGGGGTTTTAAAATTGATTTAAAGGGCATATTTTCTACACCGACTACTAATTTAGATTTATGATATACAGATGGTTTTTTTTCAAGTTTTTCACTGAGTGCACTATTATAAAATTCTATCCATAAATTATCTCGTACTAAATTAGCCGTATAAGAGGGAGCCTCTTTTTGGAAGTAAGTATTATAAAACTGAATACCAGTAATTAGTTCTAAGTTGGGATAATTTTTCAATAGACCTTGAATACTTTGATGCAGTTCACTTGATGAAAAATTTGATAACTTTTCGCCATAGCCCTCAGCAAAATAAGTTTCTGGGGTTAAGATATAATTTGTTTTTTCTGTTATATAAGGGGTTGATTTTTCTATAAAATCTTTAAAGAATTTTTTGTTGGTAGTATTGTATTTTTTATCGTAAGGATCAATATTTGGTTGAAATATTACAACTTCAATATCTCTTTTAGGGTCTTCTAAATTATGATAAATTATAAGCGAAACTAAAACAGGTATTGAAACTAAAAATAATGGGCCAAACATTATTTTTAAACTTTTTTTTGAAAATTTAAAATGATCTTTTTTTAATATATTAAATATCCAAATATTCATTATTAAAACCCACAAAGAACCCCCGAAAACACCTGTATATTCATACCATTGAATCCAATAAATTTTTTCAGAAAAAACATTGCCAAGGTTAAGCCATGTCCAAGAAAAATCCCAAAATAGATGTAGTTTTTCAAATGAAAGCCATAAGGAAACCAATAAAATATTTGCACTTTTAATGGGTAACCTTCTTTTAGCTAAATGATAAAAAAGAAAAATAGTAGCATAAAAAAGACTATTACAAGTAATGGCAAATAGCATCCCGTAAAAGGAGGCATTATATAACCACCAGGTTGTGATTAAATTCCATAATAAAAAACTTATGTAAGAATATCCAAATACCCTTGCGCCTTTTCTTTTTGAATTATCCTGACTTATTGAATTTTCAATATATAATAGAGGTACAAGAGCTAGAAAAATTAAAATAGTTACTCCTTTAATTGGCCATGCAGCGCCAAAGAGGATACCACAAAGAATTGATAGATAAAAATTTCTTATTGTAATTGACATTTGTACGAAATTAATTTTTTTGAAGATATAGCAATCACTATATTGTCAAAAACTTAGAATGTTTTGTTGCATTTATTAAAGAAAAGCATCCCAAATATTTTTACTTCTCTAAATTTTTTGTGTGGTTGTTTTGCTTCTTATTTAGCTTTTAAAAATTTATTTGAAGCAGCTTTTCTTCTAGTGTTGTTTGGTACTTTTTTTGATTTATTTGATGGCTTTTTTGCGCGTATTTTTAAAGTAGAAAGTGATTTTGGTCTCCAATTTGATTCAATGGCTGATTTGATTACCAGTGGTATGGCTCCAGGAATTGTTATGTATAATTTATTTATGGAGACAGGTGTGAATGAATTTAATTACACAATATATATTTTAAAAAATGAATTCACTTTTTCATTTGCTCCATTAGCATTAGTAGGCTTTTTAATACCTTTGGCTTCAAGTATAAGACTTGCAAAATTCAATATTGATAAAGATCAACGATTTGATTTTAAAGGCCTTCCAGCACCAGCAAATGCTCTATTTATTGTGGCCTTACCACTCTTAATTGAACATCCTTTATTTTCTTCTATAAAATCACTTTTATTGTCTTATGGGACTTTGTTTATCTTAACATTAGTTTCTTCCTTATTAATGAATTTAAGATTACCTCTTTTTTCATTTAAAATCAGAACCTCAAGTTTAAAGGATTATAGTTACCAAATTTTCATTATAATATCGAGCTTGCCGGCTTTTTATTTTCTTGGTTGGGCTTCAGTTCCACTAATAATATTAATTTATTTAATATTAAATTTTCTTAAAAATAGCATTACTTGAAACTACATGATTTAATACTTTCAATAAAGTTAAAAGTTTAATTTCTTTTTACGAAGTTCAAAATTCTTTCCTAAATAAACTTTTCGGACCATTTCGTCTTCCGCAAGTTGTTCAGGAGTCCCTGCTTTTAGTATACTCCCTTCAAACATAAGGTATGTTTTATCAGTTATTGCAAGAGTTTCTTGAACATTATGGTCAGTAATAAGGATTCCAATGTTTTTCTTTTTAAGATGTGCTACAATACGTTGAATATCTTCAACTGCTACGGGGTCTACTCCTGCAAAAGGCTCATCCAATAACACAAATTTTGGATCTGTGGCTAATGCTCTTGCAATCTCTGTTCTTCTTCTTTCTCCACCTGAAAGCAAATCTCCACGATTTTTTCTTATATGTTCAAGACCAAATTCGGCTATTAATGATTCCATTTTTTCAATTTGTTCAGATTTATTAAGTCTTGTCATTTGAAGAACACTTAAGATATTTTCTTCAATACTCATTTTTCTGAAGACTGAAGCCTCTTGGGCCAAATATCCAATCCCTTTTTGTGCTCTTTTATACATTGGAAATTTTGTTATTTCTGTATCCTCAAGAAATATTGCTCCACTATTTGGTTTAATTAAACCTACAATCATATAAAATGAAGTTGTTTTACCAGCCCCGTTAGGTCCTAACAGGCCAACAATTTCTCCTCTAGAAACTTCAAGAGAGATACCCTTTACAACCTTACGTCCTTTATAAGCTTTTTCAATCTTTTCAGCTCTGAGTCTCATATGATTAATTAATTCAATTCTAATTTGTTAATCTATCCTGTTTTTTTATAACTATTCTTGATATCAAGATACTAACTTCATAAAGTATCAGGATAGGAATACTCACAATTATTTGACTTGCTATATCTGGTGGAGTAATAATGGCAGATAAACTCAAAACTAAAACTAATGAAATTTTACGATTTTTTCTCAAAAAAGCTGGAGTAATGATTCCTACTTTAGTTAAAAAATAAACTATAATTGGAAGTTCAAAAATAATTCCTGAAGCAAGAACTGAAGCTCTTAATAAACCTATGTAACTGTTTAAATCAAAGTCGTTAAAAATTTCAGAGCTAACAGAATAATTTCCAAGAAAATTTATTGATAGTGGAGTTACAATATAATAACCAAATAAAACCCCTAAAAAGAAAAGTAGCGATGCAATAAAAATAAATCCTCTGGCATTTTTTCTTTCATTTTCATAAAGTCCTGGACTAATAAATTTCCAAAATTCAAAAATAATATAGGGAAATGCTAATATAAATCCAGCAAGAATTGATGTCCATAAATGTGCAGAAAATTGACCTGCCATAGTTCTACTTTGTATTCTAAAAGGTAGTTCATCAATACAAAAACTATTTCCTTGTCCTATAGATTGGGAAATTGAACAAAACAATTTATATGTTATAAAATCTTTTTTTTTCGGACCAAAAAGTAATACATCAAAAATAAAGTCCTTGAAAATAAAAGCTAGGGTTGCAATAATAAGAATAGCTATAACGGATCGAATAAGATGCCATCTCAATTCTTCCAAATGGTCCAAAAAGGACATTTCATCTTTTGGCTGTGTAGAATTCATATTATAAAAACTTGTTTGATAACTGAAACAAAAGTATCAAAAAAACAAGTTTGAATTTGAAGTATTTTAAATTGAAAAGCTTTATTAAATCATAACAATTCAATTGTTTTTTAGTAAATTTTGTATATTTAGTTAATTGCTTGAAACAAACTTCCATTTTCTTTCATGAACATAGAAGAGCTTAAAATTCAGCTAAAAAGACACTTTGGTTTTACAGACTTCAAAGGCTTACAAAGAGAAGTAATAACAAATGTTTTAAAAAACAATGACTCTTTTGTAATTATGCCCACTGGAGGTGGTAAATCATTATGCTATCAACTTCCAGCATTAATTCAAGAAGGAACAGCAATAGTAGTTTCTCCACTTATAGCATTAATGAAGAATCAAGTTGACTCATTAAGGGGTATATCAGATAGTAATGCTATTGCACATGTATTAAATTCATCTTTAAATAAAACAGAGACAGCCCAGGTTAAAAAGGATATATTATCTGGCTCAACTAAATTGCTTTATGTAGCTCCTGAGTCTTTATCTAAGCAAGAAACTATAGGCTTTTTAAAAACTATTAAAATTTCTTTTCTAGCAATAGATGAAGCACACTGTATATCAGAATGGGGTCATGATTTTAGACCTGAATATCGTAATTTGAGAATTATTCTTGAACAATTTAAACAATCTGTTCCTATAATAGCACTTACAGCAACAGCAACTCCAAAAGTTCAAGAAGATATTATGAAAAATTTAGGTATCACAAATGCAAAAATTTTTAAGGCCTCCTTTAATAGACCTAACTTGTATTATGAAGTTAGAACAAAAACAAATCAGATAGATTCAGATATTATTCGATTTATTAAAAATAATAAAGGTAAGTCTGGAATTATTTATTGCTTAGCAAGAAAAAAAGTTGAGGAGTTAGCTCAAACTCTTCAAGTTAATAATATCAGTGCTCTGCCTTATCATGCTGGATTAGATTCTAAAACAAGGGTTAAAAATCAAGATTTTTTTCTTAAAGATAATTGTGATGTTATAGTTGCAACTATAGCATTTGGTATGGGTATTGATAAGCCTGATGTAAGATTTGTAATACATCATGATATTCCGAAGAGTATTGAGAGTTATTACCAGGAAACGGGGAGAGCCGGAAGAGATGGAGGCGAAGGCCATTGTTTAGCATTTTATTCATATAAAGATATAGAGAAACTAGAAAAGTTTATGTCAGGAAAGCCTATTGCTGAACAAGAAATAGGATTAGCTTTGTTATCAGACATGGTAGCTTATGCTGAAACATCTGTTTCAAGAAGAAAATTTATACTTCATTATTTTGGGGAATATTATGATAATGAAACAGGTGAAGGAGGTCAAATGGATGATAATATGCGTTTCCCAAAAAAGAAATTCGAAGCAAAAAATGAACTTACATTGCTATTGAAAACTGTAAAAGAAACAAAAGAGATATATAAATCAAAAGAATTAGTTAAAACACTTTTAGGAGAGACAAATGCTCTAATTAAGTCACATAAAACAAATGTCCTCTCAGTTTTTGGTTCTGGTAAATTTAAAGACAGTCAATTTTGGATGGCTTTAATAAGACAGATTTTAGTTACAGGTTATTTAAAAAAAGATATCGAAGCTTATGGTTTAATTCGTATTACTCCTAAAGGCGAAAAATTTATAAAATCACCCGAAAGTTTTATGATGACCGAGGATCATGATTACAAACAATTAGAAGATTCTCAGATAAATATCAATAAGCCTAAACAATCTTTAGACAACAGACTAATGGATCAATTAGTAAAACTCAGAAAACAAGTTGCTTTAAAGAATGAGGTACCTCCCTACACTGTTTTTCAAGAAAATTCTCTTGAAGAAATGTGTCTAAAATATCCAATTTCTTTAGAAGAATTGGTAAATATTAATGGTGTAGGAGAGGGTAAAGCAAAACGTTATGGTAAAGAGTTCTTAGATATTATTAATCGATATGTCGAAGAAAATGAAATCTTAAGACCAGACGATTTAGTAGTTAAAAGCACAGGGGTAAATTCATCTTTAAAATTATATTTGATTCAAAGCATTGACAGGAAGC
>Ga0163111_10002886_pt1 | contig 10988 bp, 7 predicted proteins | sample CRUFie1St18metaG_FD_109645 | JGI IMG/M metagenome (GOLD analysis project Ga0163111, IMG submission 109645) | Marine microbial communities from the Costa Rica Dome - CRUD Field 142mm St18 metaG | ecosystem: Environmental > Aquatic > Marine > Oceanic > Photic zone | place: Costa Rica: the Eastern... | reverse complement strand
GGAGTAAGCCCCTTTCTGTTACCTTTCGGCGACTGCATTCAACTTAGCATCCTACCTGTTCCTAGGCGCGCTACCTCAATGGAACTGCTTGGACTTGCTCCTGTGCGGTTGCTCGTTTCATCGACCATAGGGAAATCTCTGTCTTTCAACATCATTGTACAACCCCTATATCGTTCGTTTCTATTGCATTAACCAAACCATCTCTGATTTCTCTCTTCTGTGAGGCACATGCGCTATGGAGAGGGGACTTTCCTCAGAGTCGAACTCTGTCAGCAGTCCTCCTACTCCCTCAAAGAAGGGCTTCTCAGTATCCCACTTGAAGTCTTCGCCAGTTACTGATATGGATTATCTCCTGGTGAATTTGGCGCTTGTTGTCGAGCATACTGGTGATTTTGTTGGGGTCTAATCTGTTGATTAACAGCATGGTAATTTTTGTTCGTTGGCAAACGTTGATTCTGAACTTGCTTTGGTGTACGAAGACCAAAAATAAGTATTCCAACTAAGGATGCAACTAGTAGGAATATGATCACCAACAGGACTGGGTTCATCTCTGACAAACCTCCAAAGAATCCGTCACTCTCACCATCATCAACATAGAAGGTTTCTGTTTGCGCAACAGAACCGCCCACAATAATGAATTCAACCCACATAGAGCCATCTCTGTCAGGAGTCCATCGATGAGTAAATAATCCGCTTCCGCCAGAGTTTACTTTGATTTCTTGAACGTGTAATATTGTTCTGGCACCATTACTCTCAACTCTCTCTACTCGGAGTTGCGCATCGCCATCTGACTTGCCAACATTATTGATAACTACTGATATGTCTACTGATTTACCTACACTAAGTTTACCACTGTAAGTAATCGATGGTTGAACTAGTGAGTACTCCGGAAGTTGTTGCTCTAATTGCCATATAGCGAATGGAGTGTATATCTCGTCAGAGACGGAGCCAAAGGTATTACCTGCCATATCACTACCGTTAATCCATATTCTTAATTCCAATGCTTCTGTTCGCAGTTGTTCAGATACTGCATTATCTAGATTAATATCAAAATAGCCAGAAACAGACTCACCAAATGGCATACCACCTAAAATTGCAATCTTTCCAGTGCCGTTGGCAATGCTAGAAGATGCAAAACCAAATCCTGATGGATGAATCTCCCATCTTAAATTTAGAGAATTAATGTCTAGGAAGTTATCCTCCTCCAAGGTCATCAGTAACTCAAAAGAATCCCATTCTTGTTCTTCGATTATTTGACCGGGTAGTGGGTAATCTATGCTTCTTATAGAGGGAACCTGATCATCGACAATAAACCACAACAATGGCGAATAGGGTTCGACTATTGTGGCACCATTTGGCGCATTCTTTAAAGAAATATCAATCGGGTAGTTACCTGGTGTTGCTGGAGAGATAATTGACCCATTGAATATACTATTTCGATATTCAACAGGTGCTTGATTTAACCCTAGAGTGAATAGTAACTCTAAATCTTGATGTACTGTTCTGTGTGTTTTCACCCAAACTAGCGAACCAGATACCGCAATATCCTCTCTTGCTTTTACCCATGAACCTGTATCTGATTCGGTATTCCCTGTGGTATGATACTCCAAACTACTCTCATCAATTTCCATTTCACCAGAGTATCTCCAGTCCAAGTCTGATAGTTCTAGGGTCGTTGATTGTCGATTCAAATCGGTGAGTCTCAGTGATGGGGTTCTAACAATGCTATCATCTGGGTCGAAACCCCACATTAGTTGGAAATCTATTATGAAATTACCAGAGTTAGTGAATAGGCCTGAGCCACTATCTCCAACCATTCGGCACTCATCGATTTGGATGTATAAAGTAGAACTTGAACATACACCTGTTTGTCGGTTCCATAATATGGTCGAAGAGTCTGGTTGGTTGACAGATAAGTCTAATTCAATATCAGTTACGTCTGTGATTCCATTTTTATCCCAAACTGGGAGACTCAATGTTATATCTTCACCTGGATGAAGCCAAGGTAGTTCCCCGTATTCCCATGACAAGTCAGAGTACCCTAACTGAGGTGAACCATCACTACTTATCAATAAATTAAACAAGGGCTGGGATATGTTTCCGGAATCTGCTAAGAGGTTCCCTGCAGAGTCGGCGATTTCAAGCCAACCCCTCACATAACCGCCATCGGGTGCACCTGAAGAGTCAAGATCAAAGGAATAAACACCTTCTAGATTGGTCAAACTGTTGGGTAATTCTAGACTGTTTCTAGTTACCTCTGATACATCGATTTGCCCGTTTTGATTGAAATCATGCTCCCATGAATTCCAAAGAATTATTTCAGCTTGCGTTGGCAGAAGTGGCCGATCAGTGATAGTAAATTCAAGTAATTTAGACGGATTAGACGGGAAGTGATCATACTCATCTATATTCATTGTAATTAATTGAGGATTAACTACATCATATCTAAATTCAATTAAACTTGGAACTTCATACACAACTGATTGTCCTTTTAGAGGCTGAATATCTATTTCTAATTCTACTGTTTCTCCGACAGTCGGGGTCACCCAAGGAATTGATGCTACACCATCGTTGATTATCGACGTAGCACCATATTCGTTACCGTTAACAAGTAGTCTAACGAGAGCATGACCAGTTCTTGGTGCCGTACCTTCGTCGCCTTCAAAACCAAGGTGAGTTTGTACAACAACCGGTTCACCCCTCTGACTTTGCAAGTAAGGATATTCATTATCGGAGGGGATACCATTCGGCCCAATAACGGACCATTGTTTGAGAGAAATATCATTTTCCACACCTTGTGAATTTCCAAGCCCAAATGATTTACTCACTGAAAGCATTGGTCCTGTTGTGGAAACCATGTTGACAGAAAGTAGCAAGAATTCTTCATCATCCCATTGTACTGGGAATTTAAATCTGTGATGGAATTCTAATGTTGAGGAGTCCCCTGACATGGAAATTACCCCGTTAGTTCCTAGATCTGACCAAATTAGTTCTACACCGCTCTGTATACAATTGTTGACACCATTACCAAATATTGGTAATGCAAGTGTACTACATCTCAATTGTGCAGCATTATTTTGACCTACCATGTTAAAATCAACCAACCACGAACCTGCCTTTACAAATGATTCAGGATTGTTAATGCCGATTCCAGAGAAGTCAAAACTGCTAACCACATCTATCCATTGCATAGACGGAGTAAATGTGTCAGTAACATTGCTTACTTGAATTGTTAGAGGAGTTATTGAAGGAGCTGTATTAATAGAATTAACAGTCATTCGAATAGCGCCTGTACTCTTCATTCTAACTGGTATCGTGACTTCCCTAAATCCATTGACTAATTTCGAATTGGGCAGAATACTGTTTAGACCGATTATCAAACCATCAATTCCAGTAAAATCTAGGTTAACCGAACTATCATAAGTCGCCATAATTCCACCAAAATGTATCACAGATGTGGATGACGAAGACCCTATTTTGATTATGACCTCAGTAAACTGTAAGCCATTCAAATTAACGTCAGGTACAGATTGTGAAATTGCGCTATTAAGACTATTTATCTGAGATGGATTTAGTCTAACTGTAGATACGCTAGAGAAATCATTCAGAGAGCTAGTTAGAACATCTTGGTTATTGTATGATACAGTCATATACGGATTGATAAAATCGGCATAAGGACTTGCTAATGAAAATTCCAAATTATCCAATCCCTGCTTAGGAACTAGGACCGAAAATTGAGACGGGGATGAGGGTGAACTTTGAGATGATGACCATAGAGAATTATCGGCTAATCTATCCTGAATTCCAAGCCGTCCAATGCCGGTACGGTCCATTGACCAATCTCCTGTTCCGTCGAGGCCGATATCTAATTCTAATCCATCTGCAACACTAGTTCTAATCAACTCTATTGAAATTTTGTCGAATACCCAGTTTCCACCAGTACTTACAACCCTTAACATTATGTCGAAGTGTGGCTCTGTCATTGACTGTAGGTTGTCATTTGGCAGGGTATCCCATGACTGCCCGGAGTCCAGCGAATATTCCAACCTACCCGAACCGTTGAGGTATGAATTAGATTTTATTCCCACAAACCCACTGCGAACAGAGTAAAGTGGACTTTCCATGGTACCTGTACCAGAGTTTGATCCCGCGTTCCAACTTGCTCCGCTCATAGTCCATCCATTCGATGCAGGGTTGGTATCAAAATCATCTTCAATCAATCCGTCAAAATGTATTCCATGAATAATTGGCAGAGAACCAGTGACAGTAGCCATATCGATTTGCATTTTTATCAAAGGATAAGTTTCCCAATCAATCATCCCAAAATCCATCGATAATTGAGTAAGGTCATCAAATCCAGGAATTACATTATCATTTGATGCATCTAAGACTCGCCACTCAAAATCAGCATCTAATGGGATGTAAGCATCCATGTACATTAAACCGAACGACCTAATTTCGCCTTGACCAGATAATAATGGTCCGAAAGTTGGTGAAGTCCATGAGCCTTGACCGTTACCTGCCCCTCCAGTAGGTGTGATGACAATATCGTCAATCCATGCAGTATCTCGGCCAGAATTAGCACTACCATCTTTGGCATATTTCCATGTTAAAGTTTGAGCATTAGCAGGTATGGTGAAGGTATGAGTCCCACTTGTAAATCCAGCCCATCTACTATTGAAGCCACTAGATCTTGTACATGTAGGATTATCAATACAGAATACCAAGTAGTCAAAACTACTTTCCGATTCAACCTGATATTCAAATGTTCCATCTCCAGCCGGGATGTAAGAAACATCAAGAGTAATCGAACTCTCTTGGTTGTGAGTTATGGTACCTGCCTGCGGAGATTGACTACCTGAAAGTACATTTCCATTCTGTATATTCCAGTTAGATGTTCCACTTAGTGTCCATTCTGGCCCAAAAGAACCTGTTTCAAAATCCCAAGACCACTCCTGTGGGAGGAGAGATAATGACGATGAATTAACGTTTACACCGTCATAGGAAGTGGAACTAGCAAAATCAACACTTTCACTAAACGAATATGCTGTTGATGTCGCTAAATCTGCTGATTTTAAATCAATATTCATTGATTGGACCACTTGACCATCTGGCACTGTTATCATGACTTTTTCAACAGCACCATCAGGGTATGAACCAATTGCGATCTTTTCCTCTTGTCCCAATGTATTACTTGTTACTGAATCATCAGGGTGTAATCTAGAATCATTATCAGAGAAGTAGTAACTTTGTGTGGAAATGGCAAACAGCACTAGCATGAATATTGCTAATACCTGACGGCCTAGCCTCTCTCCCATGAGTCGTGACGGACTATCAAAGGTCAAAACCTTTCTCTATATTCACGACTTATTGACATATCACAATACTCAATAGCCGTACTAATTAACCTCCTACTATGGATGAGGTTGAGACCCTTAAACAACTGGCAGGTATCGAAGCTTGTAAATTCGTTAAAAATGGTATGAGAGTAGGTTTAGGAACTGGTTCAACTGTTAAGCACACAGTTATCGAATTGGGTCGCAGAGTGTCTGAGGAAGGTCTACAGATAGTTGGAGTACCTACCTCGCTTGCAACCGAAAAGCTAGCAATAAAAGTAGGAATACCGCTTGTGGAACTGTCTGAATGTGATGCGCTAGACATAGTGATTGATGGAGCTGATGAATTTGACAGTAATTTCAACCTAATCAAGGGCGGTGGAGCTGCTCTACTAAGGGAAAAAATTGTCGCACAAGAATCTCGATCAATGGTAGTTGTGGCTGATGAGAGAAAGATGGTAGATACTCTTGGGGCATTTCCACTACCGATTGAAATTACGCCATTTTCTCACCAAGCGACAATCCGTCAATTAACCAGATTACTTGATTGTAGAGTAAATTGCCGAATGGCAGGAGATAATCCAGTAGTAACTGATAATGGAAATTATATCGCAGACGCACATTGCGGTCCCAATTTAAAGGAACCCGAGGACCTTGAAATTGATATTTTAAAAATTGCAGGAGTGGTACAGGTAGGTTTGTTCAATAAGATGTGCGATGTTGTGGTATTAGCGAAAAAATCAGGTGTTGAAACAATGATTAATCCTAACGGTCGAATCAAGAAATGAGGAATCAATAATTAAATACGAAGTGCGGCAGGAAAGGCTGGGCCTGTAGCTTAGTCAGGTAGAGCGACGGACTCTTAATCCGTCGGTCGCGGGTTCGAACCCCGTCAGGCCCGCTAAACTGCTATTGCGATAACAAATTCCTGTTTCAACAAACCAAAGTTGTGAGAATCATTGCTAGCTGTAGGATCGGGATTGTCACCCTCTACAAATAATAGATCATCGTCTACGGCTTTAACCCTTTTTACTACTATTAATGTGTTGTCGAAAGGATGTTTGAATACTATAATCTGTCCGACTTTTATTTTTTGACCGTAGTATTTTGTGGCAAGAATTTCTTGACCCTCAGTTAGGGTGGGCCACATACTGTTTCCACGTATTGTAACGTGAATTTTTTCCATGTGATCAGCTTGCTCTAATCCAAGGAACTTCTCTACCCTTGACTGACCAAAACATATTGTGGATGGCTTCAACTGCATCCATTAATTCTTGAGCGTGTTGGGCAGAGACTTCAACCTTGCATGCACTGCAAAGTTTAGCAGCCTGCCAAAAAGTATCATGTAGGTCTGGATTAGATTCAAGATGAATTGGTTTAAAGAAATCGGTCCAAAGAACCAATAATTCTTCTTTGCACTTGTGCGCTTCTTCCTCTTTGATTGCAGCATATCTGCTCATTGTGTTTATGTAAGCTGCTGAACCACTGTCTGCGGAATGGTTTTCTGCCAAGGATAGCATTTTCTTGGTCATAGATTGTACTGCTTCTGCTGCAACTCTGGCGCTTGCAGGGTCGTAAACTCCACATGGTCCGTCACAGTGTGCACTTGCTTCGATTCTGTCCATGACATTACCAAAAGGTTTCAACTTATGAATATGTGGTATTATTTCACAACAATTGTTGTCCCGGCCTCACCTCTGAGTGACTTTAGAGCATCTCCCGGTTGACACAAAATTGCGGTTAGTGAAGGGTTGTGTAGGGATGCTTCCATCAAACTTCCAATCTTTGGGCCCATAGAACCCTTTGGAAATTCCCCTTGTTGCAAAAATATTTCACATTCATCGAGTGTCAGCTTCCTATGAGATACCTCATCTACAGTACCAAAACCGGTTTTGACTGAATCAACTGCTGTCGAGATAATTAATGCATCTGCATTCAATTTAATTGCGATTAATGCTGATAATCGATCTTTATCGATAACCGCCGGAACACCAACATAGTGACTATCTTTTTTGACGACGGGTATACCTCCTCCACCGCCGCATATCACTACGGCTCTAAGTTCCACTAATTTTCTTATAACTTCAATATCTAATACGCTCATTGGCATTGGACTGGCAACTACCCTCCTCGGACCATTTATTGTTTCAGCAATATCCCAATCAACGCTCATTACTACTTTATCGGATAATATTGGCCCAACAGGCTTGGTAGGTAGTTTAAAGCCAGCATCTTCAGGATCAACCTCGACTCTGGTAATTATCGAAGCGGTTCTTTCAGGCCGTCTTCGTTTGAGCAAAATTGAATCCAAATTTATCGCTAGTGAGTGCCCAATCATGCCTTGTGTTGCCGAAACCCAATCATCCATTGTATGACTCAGGTTTTCATCCAGCTGCATGAGATGACCAACCTGTGGACCGTTGCCGTGGGTGAGGATAACGCCCCATCCTGATTCAAGTAAATCGACCACGTCACTCATCACTTTTGCCAATACCTCAGCAGATTCATTTGAGTCTGAGACCATTGGGTTTTGAAGTGCGTTACCTCCAATAGCATAGACAACTGTCTTGGGCATTGGTGATAAAAATGATAACACAAGTTTGAGGTTTTCCATGATTTGCTCAGCAAAATCCCAATTTGCATACAAGAATAAAGATGCGAGATTTCAATTATAGGCTCTACTACGGTTGGCTGGTGACGAGATGAAGACGATTTGGGTTTCTGATATCTTGGACGGCAAATATGACGGCCAAAGTGTTGAGTTAAAGGGCTGGGTAAAACGCTCAAGAGGCTCGAATAAAATCCGTTTCATAGTGCTGCGTGATTCTACTGGCTCCATACAATGTGTTGCAAAGAGAGATACTATTGGCGATGAATGTTTTGAGAATATTAAATCTGCATTGATTGAATCATCACTAATTTTACACGGTACTGCAAATCCAGATGAAAGAGCGGATGGCGGGTATGAGATTATTGTCAATAACGTAGAGATTGTTGGGGCAGTAAATCCAGAAACACCTTTCCCAATAACTGAATCTGCAATGGCTGCTGCTGATGGTGGCGAAACAGAATTCTTACTAGACAACAGACACTTGTATCTAAGAACTTCAAGAATGACAACGATGCTTAAACTTAGAAGCTCGGTTTTTGGTGCTATACACTCCTATTTCCGAGACCAAGATTTCATAGAATATCAAGCGCCAAATTTTGTTGCTGGAGCAGTTGAAGGTGGTTCAACGCTGTTTGAAGTCCCATATTTTGGCAAGAAGGCATATCTAACTCAGTCATGGCAATTATATGCTGAAGCGGCAATGCCTGCACTTGAAAGGTTGTACACAATTGCCCCATCATTTAGAGCAGAAAAATCGAGAACTAGAAGGCACTTGACTGAATTTTGGCATGCAGAGATGGAAGTTGCTTGGGCAGATAACCAAGAAATAATGACATATGGCGAGGGCGTTGTCCGTAAAATTGCGTCGACTTTACTAGATGAAAGGAGTGCTGAATTAGAATCATTGGGAAGAGATTTAGAAGTTGTTGCTAAATATGCTGACTCAAAATATCCAAGAATGAGATACGATGAAGCAGTTGAAACATTACAACGCATGGGTGTTGAAATTGAATGGGGACAAGACCTTGACTACTCAAAGGAAAAAGTACTGACACAGGATTTTGACGTCCCCCACTTCTTGACGCACTATCCTAAGATCGCCAAACCATTCTACCACAGAGTAGATCCTGATGATGGAAATTATGTTCTATGCCATGATTTGCTAGCACCAGAAGGTTACGGCGAAATAATCGGTGGAGGGGAGAGAACCTGGTCAGAACAAGAAATTTTAGCAAGAATTGACGAAGAGGGGACACCAAGAGAACCTTACCAATTTTACATCGACACACGTACCTATGGTGGAGTTCCGCATGGAGGATTTGGTCTAGGTGTAGATAGAGTGTGTTCATGGTTAAGCGGAGCTGAACATATTCGTGAAGTAATTCCATTCCCTAGAGATTCTAGAAGAGTTACCCCTTAGGTGGCAACATGTACGACATTATTGCACTAGGATGTGGTTTAGTAGGCAAATTTGTCGTAACTAAATTGTCTAGTCTAGGGTACAAAATCCATGTAATTGATCTAGTAATTCCAAGTGAAATAAAAGAAAATTCCGAGATCAGTTGCGAAGAGGGAGATGTTTTCCAAATTGTTAACGATTTACCAAAAGCAAAAGTCATCCTAAATCTGCTCCCGGGTAGTATAGGAGAAATCATTAGGCCAATATTGATTTCACAAGGCAATGATATCATCGATTTGGCTTTTACAGAAACTGAACCTAGCATTCATCACCAACATGCTGTGAATAATAATTGTACACTCATTTGGGATGTTGGAATCGCTCCCGGTTTGTCAAATATGATAATTAAAAAAGAATGCAATATGGATAATCAAATCAGAGATGTAACCATAAAAGTTGGTGGTAATCCAGCAAAACCGGATAATGATTGGTCGTATATGGCACCATTCTCTCCATCTGATGTAATTGAAGAATACACTAGACCGGCTAGAATCATAGAGAATGGAAAAATCAAGATAGTGGACCCATTAACCGATTTACATTCAATCAATGTTAGTAATTTTGGAATGATGGAGGCGTTTTTGACTGATGGTCTTAGAAGTCTACTTGATTCAAGGATGGCAGAAAATATGAGAGAATATACTGTAAGATGGCCGGGTCATATCCAGAAATGGATTGCATCAAAAGACTCCCTTACTGATGATGAACTAATTGAATCTTGGAAATTTGACCATACCAGAGATGAGTTTACTTGGATGGAAATCAAAGTAAGTTATGATGAATATCAAGTAATCTGGGAAATTGTCGACAAAGGTTTGGATGGAGCAAGTTCGATGTCAAGAACTACTGGTTTGGTAACTATAGCATGTGCCATGGACTTATTGGAGTCATCAACTAATGAATTTAAGTGGTTTGAATCTGGTGTTTTAGCGCCGGAAAACCTAGGAATAAAATCTATAGATAAAGTCATAAAATACATGAGGTCTGAAAAAGTGACCATTAACCGCACCGTTACAAAATAGGCTCTCCGCACATTGGGCATTCCATTCCTGGAACGAATTCACCTAACATAAAACCACAGTTAAGGCAGATTGAGGATATGAAACTGTAATCATCAACTGGCATTGTACATCCATAGCCAATTGTAAAATAATCATTTGCCAAATTCATTTCTTACCGTTTCTAATACTATTTTCAGGTCTTTTTCCTCAATTACCGCGTCGCAGTAAGCGAGTGGCCTCTCATCCCACGGATTGAAGCAAATAGCCAATCCTGATTCTTGAAACATGCCAATGTCTCCTGCTGAATCACCAACGGAGGCTGTCATATTCTTCGGGATATTGTACCTCCTTTGTAACATCTTCACGATGGCACCCTTGCCATTCATTTGTACTTGATATCTGCCAAAATCATCCAATGCGTGTCCGCCATTTTGTGTGATTTTTCCCCGTAGCCAGCCATTTGTGAATACCGTCAACTGAGAATCGTAACCATTCCCATAGCGTTCGGCAGTAAATCTGTCGATTCCACCCCACCTTCTCTTCCATGGAATGCTTGAGGGAAACTTGGCTGCAATGTCTCT
>Ga0163111_10002885_pt1 | contig 10993 bp, 6 predicted proteins | sample CRUFie1St18metaG_FD_109645 | JGI IMG/M metagenome (GOLD analysis project Ga0163111, IMG submission 109645) | Marine microbial communities from the Costa Rica Dome - CRUD Field 142mm St18 metaG | ecosystem: Environmental > Aquatic > Marine > Oceanic > Photic zone | place: Costa Rica: the Eastern... | reverse complement strand
CCCAATCCAGCCCGGTACACAAACAACAGTAAACCCACGAAGATTTCAAACAAGCAAACGATCGATTTTGCTACATCGGTCACAGCATGTTTGGATGTACCAATCCCGAGGACATTAATCGATCGCATCACGGAGAAGAAAATGGACGTCGACGACCGCGGGAACAAAAACGATTCTAACGAATCTCGAGATGTCGATCGCATTAATGACAACAGGTCGCTTCGTAGTCATAATGCAAAAACCTTTTCGCAACAGCGCAATGTTACGCCATCATATGTATCCTCTCCTGGCAATTCTGCTAATCGATCTCCAAATGAAAATCAAGTTGCAGAAAATAATAACGTAGCTTCATCGGCACCAGCCGATTTGTCCAAATCAACACTTCATCGTCCACACGATCGACGTTGCTTATTTTCTGGGCAAAAAAACATACAAACAGGACCACTCAAGAAACGCTCTCCCAAACCATCACTACTCGTGTCTGCTCAGGATCATTTGTGTGCGCCGATATCTACACCCGCAAGCGGAACCATCCCCCAAAATTTACGTATATCTCGAACCAGTGCCTCTGGTTACTCAAGTCTTAGTTCTCTATCATCGGCTTCGCATATTTTTCGTCGTAGTTTGACATCTTCTGCTATTGGAGCGAGAGGACGAGAAGGTTTATATCAACTTCCGATCGGGCCAAACTTGAATCGTGAATTATTGGAAGAAGCAATCATAGCGACTCCCGACACCATCTCTTCGAATGGAGGAAATGCACCATTGTCAAATGGTTCTCTACCATTTTGGAACCGAGGATACTCTCAATCAAGCACACCATTAACTTTCTCATTCTCAAAGAAAAGGAAGCGACCGAATACAATGGGCACAATTATAACGCAGAGCGGCTCTGCCTCTGACCTCATTTCGCCAAAGCCTCCAGATAACGTTGCATCTCGAGGGCCGAAATCATTATTGGCATCAGACGATAGTGTAGCATATGATATTCTTCGTTTCACTCATCCGTTCGGAAATTATCCAAGTGCAACGATCAAACGGGATAGCCAGAAACCGATTTCTTCGCCTCTGCTTCGAGTTCCTACAAAGCTCTCGGGGGACAACTCAATTCCGAATGCTCATCGTGCAAAAGAAGCCACGACGGTAAAAGTGGCGATCAAAGAGGAGGGATCATCGAAACCAAAAATTTCATTAAATCTGAATGCGCTTTTCTCTCCTTTATCCACAACTCGCAATATTTCATTCGACACCAAGACACCCGCAACATTTTCCCAACCAAAGCCAAACTTGAAGGAAAACACAGGGAAAGATAAATTGCATGCAAATCCCATTAGATTCAATAAACGGAGCCTAACCATAACACACGCAGACATATTTAAAGGCGTACGCACTACATTTCAACCGTGTAAATGCAAGAAAACGAAATGTCTGAAGCTATATTGCGAATGTTTTCATAAAAATGTATTTTGTAATCCAGATCTTTGCCGCTGTGAGAATTGTTTGAACACGGAAGCACACAATAGCTACGAGGAGCCAAAAGGTCGTCGAGTTCTCGCAATGCTTAATATATTGACAAAAAGACCAGATGCATTTTCTGGACGTGGCAGAAAATCCAACACCAGAGGATGTAGTTGCAAGAAAAGTCGGTACGTATATCTGTTCATGTCTTGAGAGTTGATTCTCCGATTGTTTCCGTTCCCCATTTGTAATCTTTTTCTCATCATGTTTTACTGAATACGTAGCTGCCTTAGTAAATTTTGTGAATGTGTCGCTTCAGAGAAATGCTGCACAGACCTTTGTTCGTGCCACGGGTGCGAGAATGGCAAAACAACAATTTTGTTGAAGACGGAAGTATAATCGAAGCAAGCAAATAAAAAAGTAAGCGCATAGATGCCGGCGATTCACAGGACACAAAGGTTCAATTTGTAAGTCGAGGGAAAATATTGTACGCCACAACAATCTTATCTCTTATGAGACATAATCACCGTTCCAGGCATAGTTGGTATTAGAAATGGAAGGAAATATAAGTTTCATCATTTTATAGAGTTTACTGTGTCCGATAGTATGTTTTACAATGCACATTTTTCTTTTCTTCCCATGGTGAATGCCATCACAATTCAATCTTGTATTATCGTCCAAACTTATCGAGAGCCTCTTGGGCTAGACGGATGTCAGCTTGGACTTTCTTTCTTCGATAGAATTGACAAGCACATCCATCACCAGTGCACATAATATCGGAATGATATGAGCTATGAATTTTCTGTGCAGTTGACCACAATTCGGCATACGATTTCTCTGCTGCGCGAAGACACTGAAGTTTCCCCAAGTATATCTCGGCTTCTTTTGGAATACAGTGCTTACAAAGATGACCATTCTGGGAATTCACTGGTGCCTTGCATCCGATGCATTTACTAGTCTTCACTGCAAACATCATCAAGCTTCCCTTCCGAGCAGCAGGGGTTGGGATAAAGATTTTTCGGGTGTGATCACCCTGAAGCAATGATTTTTGTACGTCATCGATGATGGGTTCAAAAATTCTGGTAAGAGGCTTCGAGAGCTGGTTTGTTAGATACCACTTGCAATCGATGGCCAAAGAATTCTCGAGGACGTAAATAGGATCTTCTCCTCGTTCATATGTCGAAGCCCCCTTTGCTCCTGTAATGATGACGTAGGGAACGCGATCGCCCATTTGTGGGGCCGAGCCAGCATCACGTTTCTTCATTCTTGCAGCAAGCTCGACATGAGCTTGCTTAACCTTGTAGTCTTCCTTTTTTCCTCCAATACCCAAAGCATACTCGGCACCTTTGTTCAAGCTTTTAGTGATGACCAATCGGGATATATCCATTTTGTTTTGAAGCAGGTCGCTGATTTGTGTTTTGACATAATTAATTGCACCTGGTACATCTTGTTCAATCAGAATCTTGTCCAAAGAAGTCTGGATCACCTCACGCACTAATGCGCAATTGTCACGACGAACAGTTTCAAGTCCCTTCGTATCCATTTTGTCATACTTATCGGACTTAGTCCACATCAAGCCGGCATATCGTTTTTTGTTCATCAGCAAATACGGGAAATAAACCTTCTCAAACTCCAAAAGAATAGGGCTTGGAAAAATCTTAGAGCACTCATCAGCTGCCTCAATAGCTAGGGGAAAAGTCTCTTCGACACTTTTTGTACCGAATTTCACCATGACAGAGTCGGTATCGCCATACACAACTTGCGCATCATGCTTGTATCCATTAGCGATAGTATACTTCTTCTCGACGAATTCCTTCGTTTTTTCAAGCAGCTGACGTCCATAGGATGTAGTGGACGACGCGATAGGGAGACATGGCAACTGTCCGACCGAGGCTCCAGTAAATCCATAAACGGAGTTTGCCGAGACCTTAAGGGCAAGCTGTACGTCGACGAAAGAATACAAAAATAATTTAAGTTTGAGCCTAGATCTAGTCGATATGCTGTGATATATGTATTTTTCGACAGAGCCTCTTAAATCGATTGAAAATTACTCACCTGACGACCATTTTGCACAGCCCGTTCAAATTCGTTTGGAGCATTCTTCATGTCTTTCTTGGCACGTTTTCGTGCGGCAAGAAGCTCTGATAAAATTGTAGGCAGGATGCCTTTCTTTACAGATGCATGAACAAAAACGTGACCATTCGCACTCTTCGCATAGATTTTAGGATCGTACTTGTTCACCTCTCTCGGGTTGATCAGAGTAGAGAAACACAAGTTGTAGGCTTGCATAATGGACGGATACAAAGATGCAAAATCCAGTGTAGCAATTGGAACCTCATAGTAATTTTTGATAGGATCTAATACGGTCGCACCCTCGTACGCTACGTCGTCACCAAAACCTTTTTTCTTCAACGTTGGAACGAGCAGTTTCTCGTTTCGGCACTTGCGTAAAATCATAGAGAATACTTTGATCTGTTGTCCTCTGGAAATCAGAAAGCTCATCGGAACCCCAGTCACCCTTGCCATCTCCACATAGTTTACCATAACACTGAGTTTGTCCATGAGGCGTTGTGGGAGAAGCGCATCCTTCAAACAATACACTGCAAGTCGGTGTCTATCTTCATCGGACCCATTCTGTAGATCAGAAATGATGCTGTGGTGGACATCTTCCTTTTGCTGACCGAGAAATTCCGCACACACGCTATTTAGCGTATATGACGATAGTTTGTGATTGCGTTGCATATAAGGGAGCATATCAAAAATTACACGTCCTTCGATGGTCGTCTCGACATTATTTCGCTTTCCGTATGCTGCACTTTGAAATGTTGTCTCTCTCATTTTTGCTTTAGAATTCAAGATTCGTCCCCATTGCGCAAATCCCTTGATTGATTGGTTTCCAAATTTCCCCTTTCCAAGCGTTTCAGCACGATCTAATAGGTATGGGATATCGAAATTTTGAACGTTGTATCCCGTGATTACATCTGGGTCACAAGCTTCCAGAAAGCTTCTCCATTTCATCAGCATTTCTACTTCACTGTCGCTGGATATGACTTGAGCACCAACGATTGGTAGACACCCCTTCAAAGTGAAAACATTTTGCACCATAGGAGATTTTTCGCCGTACACGGTCACTGTGTTGGCAATTTGGATTACCGGATCCTTTTCTGCTTCCGGGAAGTATCCCTTTCTTCCCTGACATTCAATATCAAACGATAAGACTCTAAGGGGAGCCATCTTACTCCATTCTCCTTCAGGTTTACGCGAGATGAGATCTTTATAAGTAATATCAACTTCCACCTTTGGGTATATAAATATTTAGAAAATAGTAAAAGTGCGATTGAAAACGAGACAAAGCCAGGAAGGTTAGAACTACGTTCTTTTGAAATTTTCAAACAAAACGAAACACAATAAGAGTTCTTTGACATACCTGACAATGGGTCTTCTTATCGGCGGGCTGTCGCACCTGATAAGTCTTCTTTGGCAGGGTTAGCCATCCTGCTCCCGAAATGTCGTTATCAATCATGTATCGCAAGACAAAGGGAACGTTGCATTCGAAGGCGGAATACTCGTAGCCATTTGGAGCCGTAACTCCCGCCAAATCCACACCTTCCTCCATGATTCTCTTAAGGGTTGGAATGAGGGTAGGCATAGCCACCATAACCTTAAAAAAGTGAGTATGGGGAGACTCGTAGCCCATAATGGACTTTTTATCCGTCTCGTAGCTGACGGCATGGCAATACTCGTGAAGTTTACCACCTCGAGCCTGGCCTTCGAGTCGATCATTAAGATACATTCGAATCTTTGCTAAATTTTCCTCGGTATGGTCAAATGTGGATTCTGGTGGAAGAGCGAAGTATCCATAGGGCGTAAATCCATGAATACAGACAATCGCAGAGTTACCTGCCTCGGTGACTCCAAACGCACGAATAACCGGAACCTGTCCCTCTGAAGCACCAACAACACGGCGGTTCGGGGTGGTCTCGTTTGGATTTTGCTTGAGTGCATAACTACCAATCATATCCATGTCGAAACACTGTAACGACAAATCCTTGGAGTTGTCCTTGCAATCGTTCGGTGGTCTCAACCATCTTTGTCTCATGCTTTCCGAAATATCGGAAAATACGGCCTGGGTGGGGGCAGAAATAGCTTCATCATTTGCTGGATCGGGTTCCATTTTGCCCATGAAAGCATCTTCTTCTTCATCTTGGTAGTAATCTTCGATAAGGTCGTCCTCATAGTCGTCCTCATTGTCATTTTTCTTGTTTTTCAATCCACTTGGACCACTACTCTTGACTTCTATTTTGCTTCTGTTCGAGCTGGCTTGAGGATTAGAATTATTTTGGCCAGTCTTTTTCTTGGCCGTGTAAGGGTTGTAAACACCGCCACCGCCACGAATCCTCTTGGCAGGGATTCTGAAATCATCGCTATTGTTACTGGAATCATCATCAGCGAACAAAGCAGTGGTGTTCCCTGCAACAATTTCCTCACCTTCTGTGCGAAAAGACGCCGCTCGCTTCATAGGTGTAGACATTCCAACGATTCTCTATTTTGTCAAAGACTCTTCGAGTGTATGGAGGATCGGTAGACGATCAGGTGTGTAAACTGTACCTGCAACAATTTTTTATGGCGGGACGGATCTCTGAGAAGCTCTTGCTCTGAAACATGCTCCTTTTTCGGGTAAAAAGATGGCGCGCTTATTCTTGTCATTGGCAAAAATCGACCCATTCGACTTACTTTAAACATGAACTCTAATTGTAGAACAAAGGATTCAATTCTGGCACACGTGTAACTGCAAGTATGTTTGAACGTCATAGTTCAACCAGAACGGGAAAACCTGTTTGATTTCCCTTGTTCTCCATGTCGATACCAATCAGGATTTCGCCTTTGTTAGTTGACCGAAAAGCAAAGCTATACACTACAACAATGAGAGTTCTCTCCTCCACTTTGATCGCCTTCCTTGCCATTACTTGCGTCGAGGGATTTTCTCCCTCTGCCCAGGGACGAGTTTCGTCCCGCACAGTAGCGAGAGCGGCTACATCGGCGGAACAAGACCTGGAATTGACCCGCCAGGTTCTCATGGGCAACATCGATTCGGGTTCATCTGCTTCTGGTGACGTAGAGAGCACACCAGCGACGAAAAAGAGCTATAACTCGCCATCTCGACCAAAAAATGATCTGATGATCCGAGCAGCGCTTGGCGAAACTGTTGAGAAGACGCCGATTTGGCTATTTCGACAAGCCGGTCGCCACCTTCCCGAATACACAGCATACAAAGAGGAAACCGGGAGGAATTTTGTCGAGCTCTTGAAGTACCCAGAGGTATGTACAACAAAAGCAGCGCAGAAGGAGTTCTTGTGTCATGCGTAGTACTGTTTATGAGCCGCCATCTTGTTCATTCGTTCCATTCGTTCGATGGTTGTGCAATGTCCCTTCCGTTTTGATGTGATTTCTCAAACTTGTTCACGTAATTAAATGTCTTCTGACACTATTCTGTATCCACGAACTACATAGAGTGTTGCAGAGTGCACTTTACAACCCGTCCGTCGATACGAAGTTGATGCCGCCATCCTCTTTTCTGACATTTTGGTCATTGCAGAAGCTCTTGGGATCGAGGTAACTATGCCTGGAGGGGTAGGTATTCTGATACCGGAGCCTTTGGCTGGCCCCGAACAAGTCGCTACTCGCATTCCTTCGATTGACGAGATCAACGAGGCCTTTGTGGAAGACAAACTCGGTCACGTATTGGAGGCTGTTCGTCAGATTCGATCAAAGATGGAGGAGGAAGGAAAGAGCATCCCGCTTATTGGGTTTTCGGCTGCTCCCTGGACCTTGCTCTTTTACATGGTAGGCGGATCATCTCGGAAAAATGTTGATATCGGCATGGAATGGCTCAAAGAACACCCCGAAGAATCTCAAAAGTTGCTTGACATTTTGACCAAGGTTGTCATTGAGTACATGAGCAAGCAGGTTGAAAATGGAGCTCACATGCTTCAGGTCTTTGAGGCTATGGGAATGATGATTGATGAAAAGAACTTTAATCAGTTTGCAAAGCCCTGTCTCGAACAAATCTCTCGAGAGCTCAAATCTCGTTTCCCGGATGTCCCTCTCATGGTCTTTAGCCGTGGTGCTAGGTAGGTCATGGGTATACTATGTCAATTTTTACAACAAAAGCCATATTGATCTCTGTATAAAGAAGCTGCCGGGTGCTATTTTTCTAACTTGATTTTGTTTTTGAATTTACTATAGCTTTGCAAATGGGGCGTTATCTAAACTTGAATACGATGTTGTCACAATTGATGGAAGCGTCGATCGAAGCACTGCCAGGGCGTCCGTTGGCGATCGCGTTGCCCTGCAAGGTAATTATGATCCCCGCGAACTCATCGAAAACGAGGAGGGAACCAAAACGCCAGAAACCGTCCGAGCGACTGCCAAAGAAATGCTCGAGGCACTGGGTCCACAGAAGTTAATTGCCAATCTAGGAGAAGGCCTAGGAGGAAAGGAAAGCACGACGTTGGTAGACGTCTTTGTGAACAGTATCCATGAGGAGAGTGCCGCTATGATCTCTGCCTCCAAATGAGATGAGTAAACTAACGAAGCTAGATGATTAATGTGGCATGCATAAAATACCACGAAGAATATATAATCGGCTTATTTCCCTTTTTAGATCATAACAATAGTTATTACTATGTTACTTTATGTCATCTATGAAGTCTGTGTATTGTCCATAGAACCTAATTTTGTGATTCGATCTCTACAGATTTAATGACAAAATCGATCACTGAATTGGACGAAAAATTGTAGAGAAATGTTTAGTTTCTGCAGTAACTATGACTCCTACATATTGTGGCGTGGAAAAATAATTGTCATAAATAGTTGACTTAAAATGTTTAAATTGACACACCGACCGTCCATAGCAGCGATGATCTTTTATTCAAGGGAAATAGGGTGGAGGCATCAAAAGAAAAAAATGCCGAAGGGATAGCAGAATAGATCAATAATTCTTGAAACTGTCTTTATACGACAGAAGCTGCTCATATATTTGAGATCATCGAAGTGCATAGGAGTTTCATTAATTTTCATTTGATAACCACATCGGTATAGAGATGATGCGAGAGCAAAATAGATCGTCAAATCATAGTGATTGATGATCGAAAAATATTGTGATTACAAAAGTGCGAATGCTTGGTATATCCAGTCATTGTTTCAATCGATCTCGATTATTTCTTCAACACTATCGTCGTCGATCTCGAGCGGGTTATCAGCACCATTTCCAGCAGTTGAGTCATGCACGTTTCGAGCAAACGATCGTGTAGAAGTCGAAAAATGGGCTGTAAGAGTCATCGGCCGGATCACTGTGGTAGACATTCTAACACTATTGGCCACAGAAGATCCATGAAGGGCTCTCATAAATGCGGCCATCGGACTATCATCATCATACTCATCGGAGTCATCGTCAACAACGTCAGCACGTGCTACGCCGGAGGTTCGGACGGTTGAAAAGGCAGCTCGGCCAGAAGTCGTTCGTGCAGAGGCATTTCGGGAAGTAGTCGTTCGTGCAGAGGCCATTCTCGCAATGGGAGGGCGTGGGCCACCAAATTCAAAACCACCAAATATGATACGTGCGAGACTATGGTGGTTTCTATTCAGATTTGCTGCTCAGACATTCGAGAAGGAAGTATTTTAGATTGATTCATGTTCTATCTGGGCATTCTTTCAAGAGCGACCAAAAACTTACCTATCAAACCCTCGAGCGCAGCCCCAGGTGCAAGATCTGAGCGTTGATCTCGTTGTTTCACTTGTTTGCTATTCTTTGTTTTTGTTCCTTTCTTCTTCTTCTGCTTAATGACACGTTCGATTTTGGTAAAGCGGGTTTTACAAAGCGGGCACTTGTTTTCGCGTTCGGACCATTTTTCGATGCATCCAAAGCAGAATTGGTGGTCGCAACCGTTGATCATAGCGAGATCTTTCGGTTCCACATCACACATGCAGATACAGCAATTTACAGCCTTAGCTGCAGGTTTCTTTTCTACGGTATCGTCGCTTCCGTCCGATTTACCTTCCGGAACCGCGATAGCGGCCACCGGAGGAGCTTTTTTCAATCCCGCTCTTGGTGGGGGCTTCTTTCGAATACTGGTGCTTCTTCGAGCGTTCTTTCGACTTCCAGTTGCTGTTGAAGCTTTCCGTTTCCTAGATGCAGAAGGGCTTTGGTTCCGACGTCCCGGAGGGTCCGGGACCGAAGCGGCTGACGCGGTAGCAGGTGTGTTGGTTATGTCAATTGTGCTAGTATATGAACGCTTGCGCGACCGTGTAGTTGGTCCAGCCGTCACAGTGTCTTCGCCGCGGGATCTGATCGAGCTGGGGAAGGAAGTGCTCGTTCTAACCGCTGATGCTGGCGTTGTTACAGACGCCACACTCCGAGTTCGGGGTTGATTTCTTCCGCGACGTCTTACCGATGTCCTTGCTCCAGAACTGGTTGCCATCCCCAATATTCCAGAGCTAGGAGGCAGTAAAACAACTGGCGAGGAAACCTCAGGAATGGATCGTGGCAAATCCATGTTGTTATGATCCTCGGGATTAAGGTTGAGTTCCCAGTTGCAAATGTGCTTGGGCCAAGATGGGAGTGAATATTATATCAAGATCTATTCTATAAGATTGGTCATCAGATCTGGGAAAATGTAACAGGCAGATTTGAATGGTTGCATAAAGAAGTGGGTGAGGAAGGCTTTATCACTGATAATGTTTGTACAAAGACATCGTAAAGGGTTGAATATGGAAAGACGATTCTGAAAGACATCGAGTGAAGCCTGAACTCAAGAACCGCGCAAAACGCGCCAAAAGCAGAGAACACGTCTCCAATAAAAAGAAACTCTGAGACTCTCTTTTTCGAGTCAAATCCCATCGCCTCGTAATAATTAGCCTCCGAGAACTGATGTTGGGGAGAAAAAATGAATAGTCATGATGCTGCCACTACATCTTTGAATGAATCGCATGTAAAAATTAACTGCGGGGTCTTTACTCCTGCTCGAAGATAGAGCGGGTCTGCTTGCTATGCAATGAAAAAGAGCCTATCGCGAACTCTCATGGCACATCGATTTGATACGATTTTCCAATCATTTTGTCCAGAGTCTGTACTTACATGGCTCAGAATATCATATATTACCGTAAGTAAACAGGAAACTGTGGGTCTATGGGATATAATTGTGGAAGTCACGGGCCGAAGACGATGACAGAATGATTACGCTTACTCGAGATTAGAAGCGAAAAGAAATAAATATGCGTGCATTCTGTCAGCCGAAAAGTTCAAAAAATTCGAGGAAGGGTTCAGAGACAATTTTGACTATCAATGTACGTCAAAGTAGAATTGACGTGCGTTAGGCCATCTGATAAAACACTAAATCTGTTCTTTTACAACACAAAAAAAGTAAAATTAAAAAGTATTCGCGGAGACTATTTCTCGGAGACCTACTAGGAATTGTCGACTCCGTATAAGTAGTTTTGATACTGTAGCAGATACAATTCAATTCCATTTTTATTT
>Ga0163111_10002883_pt1 | contig 10995 bp, 5 predicted proteins | sample CRUFie1St18metaG_FD_109645 | JGI IMG/M metagenome (GOLD analysis project Ga0163111, IMG submission 109645) | Marine microbial communities from the Costa Rica Dome - CRUD Field 142mm St18 metaG | ecosystem: Environmental > Aquatic > Marine > Oceanic > Photic zone | place: Costa Rica: the Eastern... | reverse complement strand
GTGTTCGACGACGACGACGACGACGACGACGACGCGCTGACGAATGTGGAGGTGTATAAGCCGGACAAATTCGGCCATCAAGTGGCGAAGAAGACGCACGAACGCGTGATAGGAAATACAAACGAGAACAGAAAAGGGGAAGGGGAATTCAACTTAGATAAAGCGATAGCGGAAGAAATGAGCAAAGACGACGAAGACGACCGCGTCGAACGGACGACGTGGAACGGAGGTGTGCCGGTCGTGAAAGGACACAAGACGTGCGAATATTGTTCAAACAGAGGGGCGTGTTTGACAGAAACGACGTGCCAGTGTCCGGCGATTTACGAAGGCGACAGGTGCGAGAAACTGAGGGAGTTCGTCAACCATCCGAGTGTGATGAAAGGGTTCAAAAAAGGATTCGAAGGCGCGGGTTTGTTGGCGAAAGCGAACACGAAGAATAACATGCCGCTCATGGTGAGGAGAAATCCAGGGCAACCCGCGCACCCAGGAACGGATAAGGCGATGGTCACCGAGATTGGGAAATTGACGAGACAAAGCAGAGAGAAGTTACCGGAGGAAGACCCATTAGGATCGGTCGTGTTTGAAACGTGTGCGATTGTCGGATCCAGCGGTATTTTGTTGAAACATTCGCATGGCGCCGATATCGATTCTCACGACGTGGTTTTTCGATTCAACTCGGCAACGACGAAAGGATTCGAGAAGAACGTGGGTGCAAAAACGACGCATAGGATTACCAATTCCAGAAATTACGGGTTTCGAGAGTACGATTCCGAATGCGTCGTGCAACATATGCGTAACGAAATGTCGTTGGTGAAGATGTTCAAGAAACGCACCAAGTATCCGGGGTTGAACTTATTCGGCGTGCATCCGCAATTGCACGGGTGGGTAGATAAATCGTTTTCGTTTCTAGTTACCAGCGGTTTGTTTGGGGCGTTGATTGCCGCGCACAAGTGTGCCTCGGTGGATTTGTACGGATTTCAAGTTTCCAGACACCACGGCGTGCAATATCATTACTACAACGCCGCTGATGAACCAGCGAACGAAGAGAGAGACGGCGACGAATGGTTGGTAGTGAAGTCGTTAGTAGAAAGCAGGATTTTGCACTTTGCGGATCCGTGCATCATTGAGTGCCACGAGAGCGCTAGAGCGTGTTTGAAATGTCAGGAAGAACACGGAGATGACGTACATTTGACTCACCACGACGCGGGAGGTGATTCGTCGTACTCATCTTCTTCTTCGTCGTATGATGGAGGTGCGACGACAGTCAATAACGCACACGGAAACCGAGGACGACGAGGCGGTGGTGGTGCAAAACGCGCTTCGAGAAAGAGTCACGGCAGCCATGATTTCCAAAGCGAGTTTAGTAGTAGTAGTAGTAGTAGCAGTAGTGGTGGTGGTAATGGTGATGGTGGTATCAATAGCGATGGCGACGAGGACGACGTTTCTCACGAGACCTCGTCAGACGAGTTCACGCATTAATTAGGTGAAAGAATGTAACGATTTATCTTCCTCTCCACGGTGCTTTTTCCCTTGCTCTCGCTAGGTATATCTACATTATTAACTCTCTAATTACTACTAATAGTACAGCGCGTAGGCTAGAATTTCAATCGACCGCTGGTGTAAAAATCCCATATTTCGTCCCGTGCCGCCGAAAAAGCTAATCTCTATGCATGGGAATAGAAGTAATAATACACTCCACCTCCTCCGATTGCTGCCAACGTCCCGCCAATCGTGAGTGCGATTTCCTTATACTTCAAGATCGTCCTCACGACAGTTTGCGCGAGCGTCGTGCGGAGAACTCTCTTCGCGCCTTTCCCGGCGCCTCGAAACACAATCACGCGCAGAGCTGCTCCTAAAGCGTCTAAAAACAAAAACGTTCGTCTGCGACTCCCTCGTTTTGCCATCCCGTACGCGAAACACGTCAAGGCTCCCGGGAGCACGAGTAAAATGCACGCGCCGTATTGCCGCATCAGCCTTTCGCTCCTTTGCACTGCAATCGACCCTTTCTTTTGTCGCACGTAGTTGACGATGTCTTTCCCGTGCCATCGGCCGCTGAAGAAGTACAGGCAGTCTTCCATCACTCGTCTCACGATGCCTATGAGAATAAACCGGAGCAGCGACACGTTCGCGGCCGCCGCGAGGGTTAAGTTCACGTCGTTCGCGTTCATCAGCAGTAACAGCGTTGGCATTTGGCCTAACGCGACGATGAAGATGTCCGCGAGTTTCCCGACGACGTTCACGACCGAGATCAAGAACACGCACTGAGAGAGGGTCAGAAGCGGCGCCTCTTTTCTTCTCGCCCGAGATCGCGTGGTGACGACCATCTCTCGATCGATCAATCGAACAGCAGCGATCGGATGGCTGGATACAAGTCTTTTAAAACAAAAGCGGCGGGAATTTTAAATGCCGAATGTATATGAGTATGTGAGGACGACTTTTTGGATTGCACGCGTACGGCCCGTGTTGTTGTTAAAATATAAAATAAGAATCGCATTTTTAATATTCATAACTCTAACTCTTGATTGACTTTGCGTTTCCACTTGTCTAAATTTTCGTATGCGTTTGCAAAACTCAATCCGTCGCCGTCGATGCTGCATCCCGGGAAAAACCAGTATCGCATCTTCGCGCCTAAAACTTCCCTTAAATTTCCGCTCAATCCGAGACTGTAAGGATGTGTAATCGTGGTGCTCGTGGTGGTTCGAGTTACTTTACCACCATTGCTATCACTTTCACCACGCGCACTCGAGGTTTCGCCGTTCTCGTCGATTGACTGCGTCAACGTTACTTTCGAACGTACGCCTTCGTAATGTTCAATCGTCGTGCAATTCCTCGACGTTAACCACACGTGCCATGTGAACAACAAACCAATCGCTATCAACAATGGAAACGAAATCATTAACGCTGCCACTTCACATATCGCGTCCCAATCCCACGCCCCGCTAGTACTACTATTCCCTGCCGCCGAATTATTCGATATTTTCTTCTTTCTATTATCGCTTTCGCTCGTCACCATATTCCAACTCAGAATCATCGCCGAGTGTCCAACCGCCAACACCGCGTAAAACAAAAACAAGAAAAACGCCTTATAATTCTTATGCCCGACGCAATTATTAATCCACACGCAGTGGTGATCCATCCTCAACACGCACTTCTGGCACACTCGACAGTGATGCGCTCTCGGCGGTTTATATGCGTTGCACTTTTGACAAAACCGTTTCAAGCCTTTCCCTTTCCGCTTCACTTCCCAAAAGTTATTCCCGTCTTCCATGTCCGGTTGCCACCCGTCCGGCACTTTCCCAGCTTCGCACAGTACCGATGCCACGTATAAACCCAGCGCGAGCGACGTCGTTGCGAACAACATCCACCGGTGTATGGTTCCGTTCACGCTTGTCTCCAATCGTCGCCATAACACGACGCGCGTCGTCGTGTAATACAGAAACCCAAACAGGAAGAGCACGACCGCCACCGGGAGCGATGCCTTCTGCCACACCTTCCTCACCACGCGCCGAACGCGCTGGCGTCTCGTCGTCGCTTTCGGCGAGCCGATGATCGTTGTCGGCGTCTGCATCGACCGCGTCGTCGTCTCGCCTACACCGCTGGGTCGTGTCGTTATTGCTGTTCGTACTGCGTCTTTAGTTGTTCTTTTACTTCAGGGTTTTCCCGCACTTACACGCGCTCCCGCATTTGCATCCGCTCCCGCACGAGCAATCCCTCCACGGGCACGCATCATCATTTTGTGACTTTGATTGCGTTTGCGTTGGTGTCGTCGTCTTTTTTCGCGTCGCCAAAACCGTCGTCGCGAGGCTTGTTTTCGATGATGCATCAGAGCCATCGCGATGATGGGTCGGCTTCTTCTTCGTGAACCCGAAAAATCCCATCACAACAGCAGAGAGAGGCGTTTTATTATATAAAAGTTCTTCTTTTGGATGCACGAGAAGAAGACGCAAAAAAAAGCGACGACGACGCTTCTTTTTTCCGCAACAATAATAATATAGGTCGAGGGAGGAGGGGAGGAGACAAAAGTCTCTCTTCTTTTTTATTATATCTGCGGTGGTGGTGTGGTGTTGGGTTTTGATGTGACGATGATTCCGAATTCGAGAGAGAGAGAGAATTGGATTCCAAAAACAATCAATCATTTTTATCATTTTTACCATTTATTAGACCAGTTCTTAAATTACCTACTAAATATGAAACCCTATACTAGTCTTTTAGGGGGTGTTGTATAGTTTAGAGTATCATAAGAACTTTGAATGTAAGAACTGGTCTTATCACTTTCATCGTGGTGGTGGTGGTGGTGGTGTGAGTGGTCTGCCGCACAAAAAAAGGAGACACCATCATGATGCACGTGGCGTCGTCGCGACAAAACGACGTGGGCCTCGGTGGGGGGCTTTTTCTTTCGAAACACCAACACCAACACCAACGACGACGACGACCATTAGTAGTAGTAGTACGTCAAAGTCGTTTACGTCGTCGTACTCATCATCGAGGATGCATCGTCGTCCCCGTGGTGTGTTGGACACAACGGAGGAGGCGAAGGAGGCCTTTGGGGAAGACGACGAATAATGCGAGCGAAAAGGAAGAGCAGAGCGCCTTTTTTACCACCACCAGCAGCAGCAGCGACGAGGAGGAGGAGGAGAATAAGAAGAGGAACAACACGAAAGATTTGGAACTTCCGGAACTCGTGTTCGGGGCGGCGTCGACGTCGTTCGCGATGACCGTCGATGCAGTCGCGTCTGGGGTCGATTTCGTGCAAAAAGTCACCTCGACGAAGAAACCTTCGAAAGCGTATCCGCCCGGACCAGATTTCGATAGCGCGATCGAGATGGGACAAAACCCACTGAAGTTTATCGAGAAAGTGAAGAGCCGATACGGACCTGTTGCCGGGGTACGATTGGCCGGGGAGAACGTGGTTGTGGTGTCAAAACCAAGCGTCGCGAAACAGGTTTTAATCGACGACGAGGCGAGCTTTACGAAGAAAGGCACCGCGTTTTTCCCGTCTAGTAGATTAGCTGGAGATGGGTTACTAGTAACAGACGGGGACGTTTGGAGGTCACAGAGGAGATTATCGAACCCGGCGTTTCGAAAAGCCGCGGTAGAAACGTACGCAACAGCGATGAATGAGTGCATCGAAGAAACCATTCGCACGCGATGGCGAACAAATGGAGTGAGAGACGTGTACGAGGATTTTAACGAGGTGACGTTACAGGTGGCGTGCAGGACATTGTTCGGAGAAGACGCAGTTGGAACCAAAGGGAAGGAAATCGTCGACTCGATTCGAGTCGCGTTTGAGTATTTCGCGAAGAGAAGCGGCGGAATTGAGATGATATTTCCCGAGTGGTTTCCTCTGCCCTCGAATATCTCATTCAACAACGCGGTGGATCGGTTAGATAAAGCCGTGTATGCGATAATCGATAAACGATTCGCGGAGATGGAGGAACCATGCTTCATAGCATGTTCGACGGACTGGATGGATTTACTCGATCGACTATTATCGGCGTCGTTGGACGATTTAGTGAAGGACGAGGAAGATCGAGCGTTGAAACGAGCGACGACGACGACGGCGAATGATAACAAAAAAAAAATGTCCAGGAAACAACTCCGCGACGAAGTGATGACTTTAATAGTCGCCGGTCAAGAAACGTCCGCGATAGTTTTATCCTGGGCGGTAGCATTTGTCGCCAAAGATAGATATTTCGGCGAACGCATAGCAAAAGAAGCAATGCAAGCACGCGTTTTAGCCGCCAAACGGATAAAGAAAGTACCTCCAGGAAAAGAACAAGAAGAGTGCACGATTGCGGAAGAAGTCATAGACGACGATGGTTATTGCAAAGAACCAGACCTGGACGTTATCGCGAGAACCGAGTTGACATTTGAATCCATCAAAGACTTACCATTCACCGAGGCTATCATTTTGGAAACCATGCGTCTGAAGCCTCCGGCGTACATAATCGGTCGCTCAAACTCCATCTCGGACGTTCACCTGGGCGAGAATGACAAATACGACATTCCACGAGGCTCGACAATCCTGGTAAGTCCGTATCTCGCGCACCGCGACGGGCAATACTGGTCCAAACCGAACGAGTTTGACCCGAGTCGATGGCTTGCCATCGATCCAGACACGAATGAACCGTACTCGCGAACCGCCTTGAGAGGTATGGGGTACAAAGACACCTACTTCCCGTTCGGCGCTGGACCGCGAGTGTGCATCGGCGCGCAATTCGCCATGTTAGAAGCTATTCTACTCCTTGCATGTTCGTGCGAAAAAAGACAGTTTGATTTAATCGATAATCGGTTCCCCCGCGACGCCGCCGGAATCACGTTACGTCCAGAGAGTCCGGTAAAAATGAAAGTGTCCTCCCGGAGAAGAACTCTTTAATAATGCCGGACATTCTGTTGCTGTACTTGCACGCGTAGTAGTCACAGAAAGAGGATAGATAGATAGATAGATAGATAGAAATAGAGCGCGCGCGTGCAGTATATCTCAATGTAACACCATACGAAAGCCTTCGCCGCTTCAAAGAGAAAAAAAGGTCTCAGACGAAGATAACACATGATTCGGCATTTTTCATTTTCCCCAAAGCGACGCGCGTCCACCGCACAAAACCGTCGTGTCTGCGCGTGACACGAGGTGGGACACGGGTAAGACTCCTCCTCGAGTCACAACGGGTCGTCGTCCGAATCGTCTTTGAGCCGTTTTTTGCTGATATATATATATATACATATATACATATATATTTAAAGTGTGTCACGCGTTTCTTTCCGATTGCGATGGCGTCTGGGTCGGGTGCAAAAGCGTGGGAAGGATGGTACTGCATCAGCGTCGTGATGTTGATGTTCGTGTGTTTGTTGCGCAACGTCGCCGGTCCGGACGTGCTCATGCTCGGGGCGCTCGCGCTCGAGCTCGCGGCGGGGATAGTCTCCATCGAGGACGGGCTGAAAGGGTTCTCGAACAAAGGACTCCTCACGGTGGCGTGCCTCTTCGTCGTCGCGGCGGGGATTTCGAACACGGGGGCGTTGGACTATTACATGGGGAAGTTGTTAGGCAATCCTCGATCGGTCGCGGACGCGCAGCTGAGACTGATGGTACCGATCGCGACGGTGAGCGCGTTCTTGAATAACACGCCAGTCGTGGCGATTATGATTCCAATCGTACAAAAATGGTGCAGGAAGTGTAAGATAAACGTGGCGCAGCTGTTTATACCGTTGTCGTTTTCTAGTATTTTGGGAGGGACGTGTACTTTGATAGGGACGAGTACGAATTTAGTCGTCGACGGGATGCGGAAAGAAAGGTATCCGGAGGAAGCAGCGATTGGTTTATTCGAGTTGAGCAAGTACGGGGTGCCAGTTTTGTTAAGCGGTTTGTGTTACATGCTCGTCGCGAGTCCGTTTTTGTTGCCTGGCGGGAAGAAGGAAAATAAAAACGGGGGTGAGGACGGCGGCGGCGCGATAGGGGATATGAACACGGAAGATTTAACGGTCGGGGCGGTCGTACCGAGAGGCAGCCCTGTAGTGGATTCTCCTGTGGCTATTCTGAGAGGATTGAACGGATTATATTTAGTGTCCGTGCAAAGAGGGGATATGGTGATGCGCGCGGTGCAACCGGAATTTCTCTTGGAAGCCGGCGACGTGTTGATTTTTACCGGGTTGGTGGATAAGATTGGAGAAGTATGCGATGAGCACGGGTTAGTACCGTTGACGCACGACGTAGAAGAGAAGATGATTGCAGGCGTGTTTCGGGAAAGTGTATCGAACGCAGGTAGCCAGCGGAACAGTTTGGATCCGAGTCCGAAATGGACCGACGCGGGGGATCCGTTTAGTAATAGTAGTGCTAATGAAAATTCGGATGCGAAAAAGGGAAGCGCCCACTCGAGTAAAATTGGCACGCCGACGTCGGCAGGTACACAGAAAGGTTCGCCTCGATTCCAAGACGATTATGCCATCGTCGGTTTGGGGTACGAGCATCGCAAGCGCGAAACAGAATTGCAACGAAGAGCGTCCGTAGATGTGCACAATTACGAAAAATTGTTGCGGAAGTTTACGAACGACGGCGACGACAACACGGACAACAACACTAGTGCGGTGCAGGGTGATAAACAACAATCTACCTTGCGAAAACAGTCGCATGAATACATCGATAATCGGCAACAATCGTTGGCCGTGAAGAAACATTTTGTTTTGAGGGCGAGAATCGGAGGGAAATCAACATTAATCGACATGTCTCCCCGAGAAGTGTTGTTTAGGAGGAAATACAAAGCCTCCATAATGGCTGTTCAAAGAGCGGGAAGCACGGCCACGTCTTCTAACGTGGCTGAAAACAGATTAGGCAAAATTATCTTCCAACACAACGACATTCTGATTTTGCACGCGGCAGAAGATTCGCCGTTGATGGAACAAAAGAGAGAACGAGAAGAGGCGAAATTAGAGCGCGAACAAGTGCAGCAAGAAACGAAAAAGAGCCGAATGACAGCGCAAAGCAGTTCTTTGGGTGGGATGTTTCGAAGCGCCTCGAAGGGCGATTTGAGCGGAAGCGATATGAAATCGCGAAGTAGGACGCAATCGAAAAGTAATTTAGATATTAGCGGCATCAACTTGAGCGATATGGAAGGATTTGAAAATACGTCTGCATTTACTTGCGGAGACGACATGGAAGTTTTATTGGCGGACGCGTCACAGGATTTGAATTTTAGTGAGTTTGCGATTCCCATGCGCGTGGTCGCCGGAGGCGCTTTAGATGGTAAAACTATCCGGGGGGTTGACTTGGTCAACACCCCGGGGTTATTTCTCACGGCCATGCAAGAAGGTGGTGCGAAAGGTGTCACTAAAACTGTGGATCCTGAAACCATTTTGCGAGGCGAAGACGTTTTGTGGTTTGCCGGGGACATGAGTGGCATGCAAACGCTTCGACGCATCCCGGGCATGGTGCCGCAAGACGATCAAGTCGCGAAATTGTCCATCCGTAAAACCGATCGACGACTCGTACAAGCTGTTGTGTCACAGCACTCTCTCCTAGAAGGACAATCGGTCAGAGATGCGCATTTTCGAACAAGATACGACGCGGTTATTATCGCCGTGCAGAGGTCTGGCGGTAGAATTCAAGCGCGCATTGGTGATATCGTTTTGCAAGCGGGAGATGTTTTGCTGTTAGACACGTCGACGACCTTTCTATCAAACCATAAACGCGACCCGGCGTTTGCGTTAGTTTCCGAAATCGAAGATTCTGCCCCGCCACAGTTTGATAAGTTGTTACCGTCTTTGGGTACCGCAGTTGTCATGATTGCCGTTTTTGTCGCCGGCGCTCTCGATTTGTTCATCGCAGCGTTGTTAGCCTCTGGTGTCATGTTAGCAACCGGGTGTTTGACCCAAGAAGCCGCAAGATCTGCGGTGAAATGGGATGTCATTGTGACTATTGCAGCCGCGTTTGGTATATCTGCGGCTATGGAACAATCCGGTGTAGCTACTGCCATCGCACAAAACTTGGTCGCCGCCGGGAACGCTTTGGGTACCGGCAAAGCCGGTATTTTAGTCGCCGTATACATTGCCACGGTTGTTTTGTGTAACGTTGTTGGCAATAATGCTGCCGCGGCGTTGATGTTCCCGATTGCCGCCGAGTCTGCTGAAAAGCAAGGAATTCCAAATGCGCAAATGAGTTTTCTCTTAATGCTCGCTGCGTCGGCATCGTTCATGTCTCCGTTTGGGTACCAAACGAACTTGATGGTGTACGGCCCGGGCGGCTACGTGTTTGCAAACTTTTTGAAGTTTGGTAGTCCGATGCAAATAGTGCAGATGATCGTTTCAGTCTCGGTTGTTTTGTTAGACAGTAGATGGTGGATTGGATGGATTGTAGGTTTCGGCAGCGTGTTTGTGGTATATATTTCGAGGAAACTTGTGGGGAAAGTGAAAGGCGGGGAAGGAGGAGCAGGAGGAGGAGAAAACGATTCATCCGAGGAAAACGACGATAAATTAAACAACGCGCTTTAGATTAATGAATGAACTATCTATTTTTCTCACAACCCCTACCTATTGTAACTTAAGAAATCTATTTAGCTATTTCTCTACCAATTATCCACATTTGCAATCGTGACTTTGTTCTTCATATCGCTCGATGCCGTCAACGCGTTATAGGTCGTATCGAACACCGATGTGGTATCGCCGTTTTCTTTCGCGGACGAAAGCATACTTTTCAATGCCGCCGAGTGTAGATTTCTGCGTTCACTTTCAATCTCACCTTCCATGTATACCTCTTCTACTCGTTTTAACAACTTGGCATTCAAATACGACTGCTTCGGGGGCACTTGCCCACCGCCGTTGGCGCATCCGCTCGGACACGCCATCATTTCAACGAAATCCCACTTATTTGGATCTCTCTTCAACGCCCTAGAAACGTTTTGAACGTTTCGAAACCCGTAAGCTAACAGAAATTTCAACTTCACTTCGCCGTCAATTTTTAATTCCACCTCGCGCATGTCCGCGTTCGTCAGCGTCTTGTATTCTAAATATTTACCACGCAAATCGACGCCGTAGAGATCCCTAGCCGCTTTACGAAAGACGTATTCGAGGTAACCGCCTGATGTTGCCGCAAAGGCTGGTGGCAGGAGTACATTTTCTTCTTCATTTTCACTTTCTTCAACATCCATCATGTCATCTCTCCTCGACGACGACCAAGACGCAAACATAGAATCAATCTTCGCGCTTGGCAAACTTCGCACACCTGCCTCATCCACGACATTACATTTCTTCTCCAACAACTCCACAACCTCCGTAGTCGTCAACACGCAATCTGTCTCATTGGCGCTATCACCGTCGTCTCCTTCTATTACATCTGCTTTCTTTTTCGTCGTGGCTTTAAACTCCTTTCTACTCGCTTCCAATTTTTTATCAAAACACGGCATCACCGACACGTGATATGCCTCTGCCTCGTCTGAGAAACCCCTTTTCGCAAACGTACCAGCTATAGCCTGCGGACTCTTTGCCTTTGCTAACAGATCCACATCCTTC
>Ga0163111_10002879_pt1 | contig 11000 bp, 11 predicted proteins | sample CRUFie1St18metaG_FD_109645 | JGI IMG/M metagenome (GOLD analysis project Ga0163111, IMG submission 109645) | Marine microbial communities from the Costa Rica Dome - CRUD Field 142mm St18 metaG | ecosystem: Environmental > Aquatic > Marine > Oceanic > Photic zone | place: Costa Rica: the Eastern... | reverse complement strand
TTTTTCAATTGAAAAAGTTGTCCCACCTTTTTCATCTTTAAGTTGAATTCCAATCTCTGTTAATCTATCTCTTATTTTATCAGACAAATCAAAATCTTTATTCAATCTTGCTTCAGCTCTCATATTTATTAATAAATCCACAGTTTCTTTTAACTTGCCTTCAAATTCAGTTCCTTCTTCAATATCATTTTTAAGTCCTAGAATATCAAAAACAAATATATTAATGTAATGAATCAGAGATTTTAAATCATTGGCACTTATTTTTGCCAATCCATCTTTAACTTGGTTTATAAATTTCACCACGCTAAATAGTTCTGCAATTAGGATTGGAGAGTTAAAATCATCATTCATTGCTTTATAACAGTCTTTGATCCAAAGTTCTAAATCAAACCCCGAAGATTCTTTATGAGTAACTAGATTTGGTAAAGAATTGATGGAGTCCATAAGTTTATTATAGCCCTTTTCAGAAGCAAGTAATGCATTATTAGAAAAATCTAAAACACTTCTATAATGTGCTTGAAGAATAAAAAATCTTACAACACTTGCAGAATATTTTTTTGTTAAATGATCGCTATTGCCAGTGAAAAAATCATTTGGAAGAATATAATTTCCGGTGGATTTAGCCATTTTTTGCCCATTTAGGGTGAGCATATTGGCGTGCATCCAAATATTCACAGGATTATTGCCATGACAAGCTTCAGACTGAGCAATTTCACATTCATGATGAGGGAATTTTAAATCCATTCCTCCGCCGTGAATATCAAATCTCTTACCTAAATATTTGGTGCTCATAGCTGTACATTCCAAATGCCATCCAGGAAACCCGTCTCCCCATGGTGATGGCCATCTCATAATATGTTGAGAATCTGCTTTTTTCCAAAGTGCAAAATCCTGTGGGTTTTTCTTATCAGATTGACCGTCTAAAGATCGTGTATTATGGATAAGATCTTCAATATTTCTTTTACTCAACTTACCATATTTATTTTTTGAATTAAATTTTAAAACATCAAAATAAATTGACCCATTTACTTCATATGCAAAATCATTTTTAATAATTTCTTTAATCATTTCAATTTGCTCAATAATATGACCTGTTGCAGTAGGCTCAATACTAGGCGGTAAAAAATTAAACTTATTTAATATTTGATGAAAATCAACCGTATATCTTTGAACCACTTCCATAGGTTCAATTTTTTCTAATTTTGCTTTTTTAGCAATTCTATCTTCACCTTCATCTGCATCATTTTCTAAATGTCCAGCATCTGTTATATTTCTTACATATCTTACCTTGTAATCAAGATGTTTTAAATAACGGTAAACCAAATCAAACGACATAAATGTTCTAACATTTCCCAAGTGAACATTGCTGTAAACCGTTGGTCCACATACATACATACCCACATGTCCATCTTGAATGGGTTGGAACTTCTCTTTCTTTCCGCTTATAGAATTATATATATATAGTTCTTTCATTTATTTTCTCCGACAATTAACTGAAGAAATTCATTCTTAAAATTACTTTCTAAGAACTTACCTGAATATTCTGCAGTAGTGGTCCAGCTATTAACATCTTTTATTCCTCTCATACTAACACACAAATGTTGTGCATCAATGATACATGCAACATCTTCTGTCTCTAATTCTTTCTTTAGAAAATCTACAATCTGTACCGTTAACTTTTCTTGAACTTGAGGTTTTTTAGAAAAAAAATTAACTATTCTATTCAATTTAGACAACCCAACTATCTTTTTATTAGCAAAATAACCAATATGAGCTTTGCCTATAATTGGAACGAAATGATGTTCACAAAGAGAAAATAAACTTATATTTTTTTCAAGAATAATCCCTTTATAATCAAAAGAATTTTCAAACTTTTTAATATTTGGAATTTTAGAATCATCTAAACCCTCAAATATTTCTTCTACATACATTTTGGCAACTCGCCTTGGTGTATCTTTTAAACTATCATCATTTAAATCAAGATCTAAAATTTTCATAATAGAACTAAAATGATTAGCTATTGCATCTATTTTTTCTTTATTTGTCAATTTTCTTGCAGGCTTTTCTTCAGTGACAGAAATTGTATTATCGGATTTAAATGTCATTTAAATAATGAATATTTAAAACAAATATAGATAGGTGCATTTAATTGAAATAAAAAAAGACACTTTTTTTAATCTTTATCTTTATTTTCTTGAGTAAATTAGAATTAATATTTAAAGTTGCCCCTAATAAAAAAAATAAAGGAAAAGAATTATACAATTGGTATTTGGAAGGTTACTAGCTCTGAATACAATAGCAATTTATGTGAGAAAATTCATCCAGACTATCATTCTAATTTTTTGAACTACAAAATGGAAAAAAGAAGATGGGAAGTTTATGGAACAAAATTATTATTCAATGAATTATTTTCTAAAAATGAGTTAATTTCTAAAAATGGTGTACCCTATATTAAGGACAAAGTAAAACATATTTCAATAACTCATACTAATGATTTAGTTGCCATGATTATTGCTGACTATGATTGTGGAATTGATATTGAATCTGAGGATAGAGATGCTTCTAAAATAAAACATAAATTTCTAAATATTAGAGATTTTAAAAATGGAGATAATAAAAAAGAAATTTTAAAAATCTGGTGTATGAAAGAAGTTCTATATAAAATAAAAAAAGTACCAAATGTTTTATTTAACACTCATTTAACGATACAAAAAAAATCAAGTAATTTTTTTGGAATTTGTCAACATCCAAAATTTTCATTTTCATGTTCCTTAAAAATAGTAAACTTTGAAAATTATTTTTTAGCTTTCAACACTGATTATTCTCAATAATTTATGATAAAAGATAATATTATTAATAAAATTAATGTTGGAGAGAAGTTATGGTGTGTTTTAATAGATCCTGATAAAATATTATTAGAAGAAATTGAAACATTAGTTTCACTTATAAATGATTCTAGCTGCGACTATATATTAGTCGGCGGAAGTTTAATTAATAATCAAATTTTTAACAACTATCTTGAGCAAATAAATAAAATTGCTAATAAGCCAGTTATTATATTTCCAGGAAATAATCAACAAATATCTAAACATGCTGACGGCTTATTTTTACTTTCTTTAATAAGTGGAAGAAATCCTGACCTACTAATTGGGCAACATGTTAAATCTGCATTCAAGTTAAAGGAATCAAAACTAGAGATTTTGCCCTGCGGCTATTTACTTATAGAGGGTGAATCTTTAACTTCTGCCATTTATATGAGTGAGTCTCTTCCTATACCAAAAGATAAAAGTGACATTGCAGCTGCAACTGCACTAGCTGGTGAACAATTAGGTTTACAATTTATTTACTTAGATAAAGGTTCAGGATCTAAGTTTACGGTCCAAAATAAAATGATAAAGGCTGTAAGTAATAGTATTAAAATCCCATTAATAGTTGGAGGTGGAATTAATAATCAAAAAGATTTAAATAATGTGTGGAACTCTGGAGCAGATATTGCAGTTATAGGAACAGCTATTGAAGAAGACTTTAACAATATATTATTGTTTGATAAAAATTAAAATATCGTGGTTTTTTCAAAAAAAATTCAATCTTTAAGCTGCTTATTTTTTATTACTCTAATCGGTATTAAAGGTCAACAACTTTCAAGAAAGGAATATATTGTAAAGTTTGCACCTCTTGCTGTAAAGCAAATGCAACTCTATAGGGTTCCAGCCAGTATTACTCTAGCTCAGGGAATTTTAGAAAGCAATAATGGTAACTCTAGACTTGCAATTAAGGGAAATAATCATTTTGGCATAAAATGTCATGGATGGGAGGGTAAAAAGATTTATGCAGATGATGACCAAAAACATGAATGTTTTAGAAAATACAAAGATGTTATTGAATCATATAGAGATCATTCCCTGTTTTTAAAGAAGTATGACAGATATAGTTTTCTATTTGATTACAAAATAAAAGATTATAAATCTTGGGCTTCAGGGTTAAAAAAAGCTGGATATGCTACTAACAGCAAATATCCAGAACTATTAATCAAAATTATTGAAGAAAATGAACTTTACAAATATGATAAAATACGTTCGGATCAGCTATTGGCAATATCGAGAGATATTTATTTACATAGTAACAAAATAAAATATGTGATTGCCAACGATTTAGAAACTTATCAAATTATAGCCGAAGAATTAAATTTAAAATTATGGCAACTTTATAAATATAACGATTCAAAATCAGATAAAATTTTAGCTACTGGAACCAAAGTATTTATACAACCCAAAAGAAATAAGTGTAAAAAAAGAATTCATATTGCAAAGGAAAATGAGACACTTTATGAAATTTCACAGTATTATGGAATTAAAATGAAAAAACTGCAAAAGAGAAATTCATTTTTTATAGAAACCCAATTAAAAAGCGGCGATAAAATAAGATTAAGATGAAAATTTCTGCTAACATTGTAAATATTCAATTGATATGATTTCACAAGAACAATTAAAAACTATTAATGATCGTCTGGAAGCGTTAAGGGGGTATCTTTGACATTGATGAAAAAAAAGAGCTGATTAAAGAAGAGGAGTTAATCACTCAAGATCCTGAATTTTGGAATGATCCAAAAAAAGCTGAAGTAGTTCTTAAGTCTATAAAAAATAAAAAATTATGGGTCAGTTCTTATGACAACCTTAAAACCAATCTTGAAGATACAGAAGTGTTATTCCAATTTTTTAAGGAAGGTGAAGTAGAAGAAGAAGAGGTTATGGAGCAATATCAGCTGTTGCTTAAAAAATTAGATGATTTAGAGCTTAAAAACATGTTATCTTCAGAAGAGGATCATCTGGATGCAATTCTGCAAATTACTGCTGGAGCTGGAGGGACGGAAAGTTGTGACTGGAGTTCTATGTTGATGAGAATGTACTTAATGTGGTGCGAAAAACATGGTTACAAAGTAAAAGAAATTCACTCTCAAAATGGTGATGTAGCTGGAATTAAAACAGTTACTCTTGAAATTTCTGGCGATTTTGCTTTTGGGTATTTGAAAGGAGAAAATGGAGTTCATAGATTAGTTAGGGTGAGTCCATTTAATGCCCAGGGTAAAAGAATGACATCATTTTCCTCAGTATATGTCTATCCTAGTGTTGATGATTCTATAGAAATTCAAATAAACCCAGCAGATATAAGTTGGGATACTTTTAGAAGTGGAGGTGCAGGAGGTCAAAATGTCAATAAAGTAGAAACTGGTGTAAGACTGAAGCATGCTCCAACCGGAATTGTTATAGAAAATACAGAAACAAGATCCCAACTAAATAACAGAGAAAAAGCCATGCAACTTTTAAAATCACAGTTGTATGAAATAGAATTAAGAACAAGAAGAGAAAAACAAGACGAGATAGAAGCTGGAAAAAAGAAAATTGAGTGGGGTTCTCAAATCAGAAGTTATGTTTTAGATGATAAGAGAGTAAAAGATCACAGAACAAATTTTCAAAATAATGATCCCTTTAAAGTGCTTGATGGTGACTTACAACCTTTTTTAAATTCTTACTTAATGACTTATGGAAAATCAAAATAAATGAAATATTATCACAACAATAGATGTCGTAAAAGTAGAGAGGGATTGGCTTTTCTAGAATCTAAAAACATACATCCTGAAATTATTAATTATTTGGAAAATAGAATTTCTAAAGACGATTTAATAGATCTTTTAAAAAAATTAAAGATTACTGCTGCAGAACTTATTAGAAAAAGTGAATCTGTTTATAAAGAAAATATTAGAGGAAAAAATCTATCTAATGATCAATTAGTTGACTGGATGATAAGAGAACCTAAATTAATTGAAAGACCTATACTTGTAAACAATGAATTAGCAGAAATAGGAAGACCTAAAGAAAATTTCTTAAAAATTATAACTTAAACATCTTTTATGATTCCTCTTTTTGAAAGTTGAGCTTTAGTGATTTCTATAACTCCCCATTGAACCCAAAGCCCAACAAAACCACCTAAAAACAACAATACCCAAAAAGCCATACCAAAGAAAAATAAAAAAACTGCTGTACCTAAAACCATATGTTATAAATTTGAATAAACTTATTGACGAAATTAATAATAAAAATTAAAAATGAGCTTTAGAATTGAAAAAGATACAATTGGAGAAATAAAAGTTGAATCTGACAAATACTGGGGAGCTCAAACAGAGCGATCAAGAAATAATTTTAAAATTGGTTCTCCAGCATCAATGCCAATAGAAATTATTCACGCATTTGCAGTATTAAAAAAAGCTGCAGCTATTACTAATTTTCAGCTTGGTGTTTTAGACGAAAAGAAAAAAGATTTAATATCTAAGGTTTGTGATGAAATTCTGGATAATAAATTAAATAATGAATTTCCTCTAGTAGTTTGGCAAACTGGTTCTGGAACTCAAAGCAATATGAATGTCAATGAAGTTATTGCTAATAGAGCTCATGTAATAAATGGGGGTTCTTTACATGAAGGTAATTCTACTTTAAAAGCAAATGACGATGTAAATAAATCTCAATCTTCAAATGACACTTTTCCAACAGCAATGCATGTAGCCGCGTATAAGATTATACTGGAAAAAACCATTCCAGGTGTTACAGCTCTTAAAGAAACTATTGAAAAGAAGGCTATAGATTTTAAAGATGTAGTTAAAATTGGTAGAACCCATTTAATGGATGCAACTCCCTTAACATTAGGACAAGAGTTTTCTGGATATGTATCTCAATTGAATCATGGTTTAAAAGCTCTTAATAATACATTGGAACATTTAAGTGAATTAGCTTTGGGAGGAACTGCTGTGGGTACTGGACTAAATACTCCAAAAGGCTATGCAGAAATGGTTGCAAAAAATATTGCTGAATTAACTAATCTACCATTTATAACTGCTGAAAATAAATTTGAGGCACTAGCTGCACATGATGCAATAGTAGAAACACACGGGGCTTTAAAACAATTGGCAGTTTCTATAAATAAGATTGCTAATGATATTAGAATGTTGGCCTCTGGGCCAAGATCAGGTATTGGTGAGTTAATTATTCCTGCAAATGAGCCTGGCTCTTCTATTATGCCTGGGAAGGTTAATCCTACTCAATGTGAAGCTCTAACAATGGTATGTGCTCAGGTAATGGGAAACGATGTTGCAATAAGTTTTGGAGGAGCACAAGGACATTACGAATTAAATGTCTTCAAGCCTATGATGGCAAAAAATTTAATTGAAAGTGCAACAATTTTAGCAGATGCCACTTTGTCATTTAATGAGCATTGTGTTAAAGGAATTGAGCCAAATCATGCAAATATTGAAAAACTATTAAACAATTCGTTAATGCTAGTAACTGCTTTAAATACTAAAATAGGCTATTATAAAGCTGCGGAAATAGCCAATACAGCTCATAAAAATGGAACAACATTAAAAGAGGAAGCTATCAACTTAGGATATGTCACTTCAGAGGAATATGATGAGTGGGTAGATCCTAAAAAAATGATATAATGAATAATAATAAATATATAATAAGTATAATTTTAAATGTAACATTGGCTGCGTTACTGTTCGTAGTAACCATCATGTATGCAATTAGAACACATCCAATTATAAAAATCTTGGCATTGTTTTTGAATATACTAGTTATATATAACACATATAAAACAATAATCAATAAACCAAAATCATGAGCGAAATAGAAATAGAACCTAAGAACATTTTAAAAACAACTTTATTCGGGGGGATAGGTTTAATACTAGTCTCCTTATTTTTCATGTCATGGACAGATGTGAATCCTGGTGAAGAAGGTTTTATATACAGACCTTATACAGGAGGAATTGATCAAAGCAATGTTTATACAGAAGGTACTGTTTTTATTGCTCCATGGAATGAAATGATTACATATAATATTCTTCAACAAAGTAGAAACTATAGTTCTAAAGTAATGGAGAAAAATGGTATGGAAATAGGAATTGATGTAACTATTAATTATAATCCAATGCAAAATAATTGTGCAAAATTACACTTGAAGCACGGAAAGGCATTTGAAAGTTCTTTTATTGATGCTAAAGTCAGAGGAGTTATTAAAGATGTAATTGGAAGATATACTTATGAAGAAATATATTCTACAAAAAGAGAAGCTCTAGAAACAGAAATGGATACTATTTTTCAAGCTGAATTTCCAGCTAACTATATAGCTTACAACTTTTGTGAAATTGCAGATGTTAACTTACCAGAAAACGTAAAAATTGCTATCACTGAAAAAGAAACTCAGAAGCAAAGAAATCAAAAAGCTAAAGAGTTGGAAGAAGAACAACAGTATCTAGCAAATGCAGAAATTAAAAAAGCTGAAGGTGAAAAAACAGCTGCAATTCTTAGAGCACAGGGTAGAGCTGAAGAAATAAGATTAGTTCAACAACAATTAACTAGATCACCTAATTACATTGAATTAGTAAAATGGAAAGGATATGCAGATGGGAAAGGTTCTCCTTACGGACAAGACAATGTTTTTGGAGCTGGAACTTCAGTTATAAAAGGTCTTAAATAACCAAAATAAAACAGTTATAGATTATAACTAAATGGTTTAGGACGCATTGTTCAATTATACTAATTAATATACTATTTAAGTTAGTCTGTTCTTATTTAAGAAATTTTAAAACGTTTTCTACTACATCATCATTCCAGAGCATCTTATAATGTCCTATATTTTGGTGTTTTATCAGTTTTGTTTTTGTTGGATTTTTTTGAGCAATGCTTTTCGAATTTTCAAAAGGGATTACCTTGTCATGTTGATCGTGAATTAATAATAATTTAGAAAATGATATAGATTTTATTTCTTCATCAATATTAAGATCTTTAATCTCCTTATTTAGTACTTTTTGAGCTGTATTTAACAGTAAAGAAAATGATGTGTCAGATAATTTAATTAGTTTTTTAAATTCAATAAAAATATCCAAAATAGAATTGGGGGATGTTAGAAAGATCATTTTATTGATTGAGTATTTTTCTTTTGAAAAAGTATAGGTTGTTACTGCAGAACCAAAAGAATGTGCCACAACATTAAAGGATGTTTTAGGATTGATATGTTTAATAACTGACTTAAAGGCTTCTCTACATTCGTAAAGATTAGTATAGTTCGATTTATAACCCCTATGTCCAGGTAAATCAAAACTAATGACCCTAAAGTTATTTTCTGATAAACTATAAGCAATTTTAGAAAGACTGCCAGGATTAGACTCCCAACCATGTAATAAAAAAACTAGATTATTATTTTCAGGAGAGAACTCATAGCAAAATAAATCTTCACCAGCTGATGGGACTTTAAAATGTCTAGCCTTCTCAAAAAATTCTTTCTCTCTTTCTCTTATAGCTTTAATACGAACTTTTTGAAATAATTTAAATGCTGCTGAAGCAGCAGATCTAGTTGAAAAAAGTGAAATAAATTTGAAATATATCCGTAGAATTATAAGCTGAAAATTCACGTTTTATAATTCCTAAATATAAAAGTTACTTTTTAGCAACTTTAACCTTTTCTTTAGACTTAGCTACTGGTTCTGAAATTACTTCTTTGTCTAGAGTAAATTTGATAGCATCAGTAGCAGATTTTGTTCTCAAGTAATACATTCCTGTTTTTAATCCGGCTTTCCAACCATAGAAATGCATAGAAGTTAGCTTAGCAAAGTTGGCATTCTCCATAAAAATATTTAAAGATTGAGATTGATCAATAAATGCCCCTCTGTCAGCTGCCATATCTAGTAATACTTTTTGGGATATTTCCCATGCTGTTTTATATAAATTTTTAATATTTTCTGGTATTTCTTCTATGTTTTGAATAGAACCATTAGAAGCCATAAGTTTATTTTTTAGTCGATCATCCCAAATTCCAAGTTTAACCAAGTCTCTTAATAAATGCTTATTAACAATAATAAATTCTCCAGATAATACTCTTCGAGTATAAATATTAGAAGTGTAAGGCTCAAAACATTCATTATTGCCAAGAATTTGAGCAGTAGAAGCTGTTGGCATTGGAGCTAATAATAGAGAATTTCTTACCCCATTTTTTTTGATTTCATCTCTTAATAAATCCCACTCCCACCTTTCTGATGGTTTTACATTCCACATATCAAATTGTAAAATTCCTTTTGATACTGGAGAGCCTTTATAAGATTCATAGGGACCATTTTCAATAGCTAAATCTTTTGAAGCAGTTAGAGCCGCATAATAAATAGTTTCAAAAATATCTTTATTGAGTTGTTTGGCTTCTGGTGATTCAAAAGCTTGTCTCAAAAGAATAAAAGTATCTGCTAGTCCTTGAACACCTATTCCAATTGGGCGATGTCTCATATTAGAATTTCTAGCTTCTGCAACGGGGTAATAATTAGCATCAATTACTTTATCTAAATTTTTAGTTACTCTGTATGCAACTTTAAATAATTTTTCATGATCAAACTTACCATCAATGACAAATTTAGGTAGTGCTATGGAGGCCAAATTACAAACGGCTACTTCATCAGGAGCAGTATATTCAATAATTTCTGTACATAAATTAGATGATTTTATAGTACCTAAGTTCTTTTGATTTGATTTTTCATTAGCAGCATCCTTGTATAACATGTAAGGGGTTCCTGTCTCTATTTGACTTTCTAAAATTTTAAACCAAAGTTCTTGAGCCTTGATAGATTTTCTTCCTTTGCCCTCAGATTCATATTTTTTGTAAAGCTTTTCAAAGTCTTTACCATGAACATCTGCTAAGCCTGGACATTCATTTGGACACATTAAAGTCCAATCGCCATTTTCTTCAACTCTCTGCATAAATAAATCTGGAATCCACAATGCATAAAATAAATCTCTTGCTCGCTGTTCTTCTTTTCCATGATTTTTTCTCAAATCTAAAAAATCAAAAATATCTGCATGCCATGGCTCTACATAAATCGCAAAAGACCCTTTTCTCTTTCCACCACCTTGATCGACATACCTTGCAGTATCATTAAAAACTCTTAACATTGGAACAATTCCGTTA
>Ga0163111_10002878_pt1 | contig 11000 bp, 7 predicted proteins | sample CRUFie1St18metaG_FD_109645 | JGI IMG/M metagenome (GOLD analysis project Ga0163111, IMG submission 109645) | Marine microbial communities from the Costa Rica Dome - CRUD Field 142mm St18 metaG | ecosystem: Environmental > Aquatic > Marine > Oceanic > Photic zone | place: Costa Rica: the Eastern... | reverse complement strand
GGTCATTCTTTTCGACTATCTTAGTGTAGGTTTCTTAGGCTAGAATAAAATTTGATAGAGTCTACCCACCAAAGGCTACCAGTGTTGACCCCAAAGGAAAAAAAACGGGTATAATAGTTCCATGGAGAACAATTGGTAAAAAAGTGCGAATGTAAGAAAAAATAAAACCAACGCTTCATAGTAAAAATAGGAAATTTTCTATTATTAATAAACTGTCTAATTATTATATAGACTTTCTGCCAAATAATTTCGTATTTGCGGAGCTTCTTACGATTTTGCGAAAATCCTCCTGAAAGAATAAAACTGAACGGTTTGAATTACCACCAATTTGGAGCATGTCAGAGAGTTCTACTAACCAAATTTGAGAATATGTAAAGAAACTTATATAAATACTTATTATTAGTAAGAATTAGTAAAAGAACGAAAGATATACAACGCCTATTCCAGGATCTGATTTTATTTGTAGACCTGTAATCGTCATAAATCGGATATTTGAATCTGAGTACCTTTATCTGTTGTAATAAATCCTCCAATGGATGATTCTTTTACTAGCACTCCTTTTGAATCGTATAAAAGAACTTTACCATTTAGATCATTAGCAACGACAGTTAACTTTTCGTCTAATAAACCATCTAAAGCTAACGAACCAAACAAAAAACGGTTTCCTCCTTTTGCTCTCTTTTTTAAAGGTATTTGGAATACCTTATTGTTATCTAGCTTAAATTTAAGTCCAACTATATCCCAATCAGTCTGGTACAAAGTTACATTGTCGAAAACTAGGGGCTCATTAACAAATATTATTTTTCTTTTTACTTCGTTACCACTCTGGTCGAACAAAGATAAATCAGAATAAAACTGGTCAGTCTTGAAGTCTTTTGTATAGGTTATCCAGAAATTATTTATTCTACAAGACAGTGTTTGTGGAATATAACTCGCATTTCCGCTTTTTGTTAGGTTTTGAATATGAAAGATTTCACCCCGTGGAACAATTTCTTGTGCGTAATATTGTGTTAGAGATAAGTAATTGCGTTGTCTATTTCAGTATTGTGAAATTTTCTTCAGTATACGCTTTTCGCCAAACACTTTATCGGTCAAAATTCTTATCGTTACGAAATTTTTATTTTACGAACCAATGGTATCTACTGTCGCACAATCTATGCAAATCGTTCATCAGATGTTAGTAATAACCTAAAAACTTTCTTTAGTAACGTTAGTCGCAGTTGAATTAAAGGATTTATTACGAGCCGATTAGATGAGACGGTTTACTTCGTTAGTAAGGGTGTACTTTTTACACTTACATCAGTTTTTGGGCAAGTTATAGGGTTAGGTTGGCGTGGAGTTGTTTAAAAAAATAAAAATCTAGTTTGCTAAAATAGCCTAGGAAAAGTTTCTTATGGTATAATTTGTTTATATTCTTATTTTGTAGAAAATTTCAGTAACTTATGAATACTCTTATCGGTTACATTTTACTAATGACATTAATGTTCAGTCTAGCTGCTGGATTATACTACGGTTTAAAGACAATCAGATTAATCTAGCCTGACTTTAACAGCTAAATAGAATATTGGATTATTCTATTGTTCCTTGATTAATCCAATATTCTGTAATTTTAGTTTTACTAAAAAATACCAATGAACTATACCGCAGCAAACTCAACTATTACATCATATTTTACGGGATCTCGACGCCTTAGCAATATCTTTTGGGCTGTAGCAGTTTCCTTAGGTGGGTTTGGATTTTTTTTAACAGGTTTATCAAGCTTTTTTGGGGTTAACCTTTTAATATTTTCAGACTCTAGCGAAATTTCGTTTATTCCCCAAGGAATTGTACTTTTATTTTATGGAACGGTTGGTTCCATTCTAGGAATTTTTCTTTCCTTAACGGTCTGGTGGAATGTTGGATCAGGGTACAATGAGTACAGTAGAGATATGCAAAAGGTTAAATTGTACCGTAAAGGTTTTCCTGGGCAAAACCGCGATTTAAACTTTGTTTTTTCCTTTGAGGAAGTGAAATCCATTAAAATGCGGATAAAAGATGGCCTAAACCCAAAGAGGCAACTTTTATTGTGCTTAACAGACAATCGTGAGATTCCATTAACAGGAATTGAACAGCCTGTAGCGCTAAATAAAATTGAGGATGAAGCTATTACAATAGCTAAATATTTAAATGTTTTTTTAGAAACAGAATAAATATATGACTCGTTTAGCCGGGATAGCTCAGTTGGTAGAGCAGTGGATTGAAAATCCTCGTGTCTCCAGTTCAAATCTGGATCCTGGCATTTATAGAAGCTTGTAAGAATATAAGCTAGTAGCTCTTCGCATTATAAGTAAACTAAACAAGTACAATATTTATTACTACTTAGTTAATTAACTAAGTTCATAAAAATTTAGTACTTGTCAAAAAACGTCATGTAATCTATGATTTATATACTTAAGGGCGAACGACGGGAATCGAACCCGCGAGTGCTGGAACCACAACCCAGTGCCTTAACCACTTGGCTACGCTCGCCTCATAAAAATATAATACCATATAAAACCTATTTTAAAACCCATTTTTCCGCAGGAATTTAACGAATTATGGTAAGATCATAATTCTTTTTCTGCATCCAAGTCCGAGTCGATATTTGCTTTGTAACCTTATTCTTTTATTAGTTACACGTCTGTATAAATCATTTACGCAAATCAGCCACCATCAAGAGACATTAGTTCTGGTGATTTGCATGTTGATCTAAAGAAAGAAATTGTTGCCAGAGGAATTTCACCAATAAAGTTAACAGACATTGAATATAATTTACTATAATTTCTAATTGATCAATAATGTCCCGCAAAAGAATTCTAGCTAATGTCTGGGGATTTACTCCCGAGAGGGCTATTGATACTCGAGTTGTTGATGTGCATATCTCAAGGCTTAGATCAAAGTTGGAAAAAAATCCAAAAGATCCTGATTTAATAATAACTATTAGAGGCGTTGGCTACATGTTTCAAACCTACTAATACCTTTATGAACGCAAACTAAAAACCATTGCCTAGAAAATAGTTGTTTTGGCAAAAATGACAAAACCTTTTCCTATAATTAAAATATTAAATCAAACTATTAAATCCTGAAGTAGGTCTCCACCAATGCTTAGCACAAAAAAGAATGTCTACAAATACCTTTTACCCCATTTGTTAGAAACCCAACGTATAAGTTTCTGTTGGTTTTTAGAACTAGGTTTTATTCAGGAATTAGAAAATTTTTCCGCTATCAGGGACTACCTTGATGAGTTAGAGTTAAACCTTTCGGCCAAGTTTTATACCATTCGACAACCGAAGTATACGCTTGCGGAAGCGAAACGTCGTGATACTACATATAGTGTTCGAATATACACGCGTGCCCAATTGGTATATCTGAATGATTCAAATAGTACAACTGAAAATGAAGTTCTTTTGTGTGATATCCCTTTAATGACAAATGAAGGAACTTTTTTAGTAAATGGTATTGAACGAATAATTATCAATCAGATTGTTCGTAGTCCAGGAATTTACTATAAAACTGATTCAGATAAACAAAACTTCAGTTTTTATACTGCTAGTTTAATATCGAACCGTGGTACTTGGGTAAAATTTGAAATTGATAAAGATGATCTAATTCATGTAAAGATTGATAAGGCGACAAAAATATCGGCTTATATTTTCTTAAAAACTATTGGTTTAAAAGATCAAGATATTTTTACATATTTAGAACATCCGGAATATTTCCAAAAAACGTATCAAGAACATGCTTCTATTTCATTAGAAGATGCCTTTTTAGAGTTACATAATAAACTTCGTCCTGGTGAACCTGCTACAGTTAAAGCAGGTCAACAACTTTTATACTCTAGATTTTTTGACCCGAAGCGTTATGACTTAGGTCGTGTAGGACGTTATAAGATCAATAAAAGATTAAATCTCGATGTTAAAAATGGGGTCCACATTTTAACTTCTAAAGATGCTTTATACATTGTCAATGAATTAATTAATTTCCGCCTTGCGCCTACGTATGAAGATGATATTGATCATTTAGGAAACCGAAGAATACGTTCCGTTGGAGAACTTCTTCAAAACCAAATTCGTATTGGTTTAAACCGTCTTGAGCGAATTGCCCAAGAAAGAATGACGATTTGCGAACAAAAATACTTACGAGTAAACGTATTAGTAAACTCAAAACCTTTAGTCTCTTCTATTAGAGAATTTTTTGGATCTAATCCATTATCGCAGTTTATGGATCAAACAAATCCATTAGCTGAATTAACACATAAACGTCGACTGTCAGTATTAGGGCCGGGAGGAATCACCCGTGATCGTGCTGGCTTCGCGGTAAGAGATATCCATCCAAGCCAATATGGAAGAATTTGTCCGATCGAGACGCCTGAAGGTCCAAATGCTGGGTTAATTGGTTCATTATCTACATATGGGCGAGTTAACAGTTATGGTTTTATCGAGACGCCGTTTTATAAAGTTGAAGAGGGTAAAGTACTTCAAGATTCATATCCCATCTATTTAGATGCTACTACCGAGGACAAGTTCCGACTTGCTGCTGGAGATGTTGAAATTGGCGAAACGGGTCTCATTCAAGACAGAACAATCCCTGTTCGATATCGTCAAGATCTAGTAAGTGTTCTAGCAACAGAAGTGGATTATATTGCAGTTTCACCAATCCAAGTAGTATCCTTAGCAACTTCCCTTATCCCGTTTTTAGAACATGACGATGCTAACCGTGCGTTAATGGGGTCAAATATGCAAAGACAATCTGTACCTCTTTTATATCCGGAGGCCCCATTAATAGGTACTGGATTAGAAGGTCAAACTGCCCGAGATTCTGGAATGACTCTATTAAGTGCGGGTTACGGTAAAGTTGTTCAAATTAATGATGGGCAAATTGCTGTAAGGGATAAAAGACACAATGTTTTAACGTATAGTTTAACCAAATATCAACGTTCTAACCAAGAGACTTGTATTAATCAGCGACCTTTTGTTTCAATTAATGAAAAGGTTACAACAGGTCAGATTATTGCTGACGGGGCATCAACAGAAGGCGGTGAATTATCCGTTGGACAAAATGTAATAATTGCTTACATGCCATGGGAAGGTTACAACTATGAGGATGCCTTTGTTGTAAGTGAACGTCTAATTTATGATGACTTATATACGTCACTTCATATTGAAAAATTCGAAATTGAAATCCGTCAAACTAAACTTGGTATGGAGGAGGTTACACGTGATCTGCCGAATGCCAGCGATTATTCAATACGAAATTTAGATGAAAATGGAATTGTAAAAATAGGTACATGGGTTAATGCCGGTGACATTTTAGTTGGTAAATTAACACCGAAGGGTGAATCAGATTATCCTCCAGAGGGTAAACTACTGCGAGCTATTTTTGGAGAAAAATCTAGAGATGTTAGAAATACGTCTTTAAAGCTTCCCCATGGTACTTGTGGACGTGTATTAGATGTAAAAATCTTTTCTCGTAGTAATAGAGATGATCTTCCGCCAGGAACTGATGAAGTTTTAAAAGTATACATCGCTCAAACACGCCGAATACAAATTGGTGATAAAATGGCAGGCCGACATGGTAATAAAGGAATTATTTCCAAGATTTTACCTCGTCAAGATATGCCTTATTTACCGGATGGAACACCAGTTGATATTATCTTAAATCCATTAGGGGTTCCTTCTCGAATGAATGTGGGACAAATTTTCGAATGTTTACTCGGTCTGGCGGCAGACAATTTAAATGCTCGTTTTAAAGTTGTACCATTTGATGAAATGTATGGGGCCGAAGCATCTCGTGCATTAGTTAATAAGAAGTTAAAAGAAGCAGCTGTTTCAAAGCCTTGGGTCTTCTCTGACCAACACCCGGGGAAAATGGTTTTAAAAGATGGGCGGACAAGTCAATTCTTTGACAATCCGGTAACAGTTGGTCGAGCTTATATGTTAAAACTTGTTCACCTGGTAGACGATAAGATACACGCGAGATCAACGGGACCTTATTCATTAGTAACTCAACAGCCATTGGGTGGACGAGCGCAACAAGGTGGTCAGCGTCTCGGGGAAATGGAAGTATGGGCTCTCGAAGCATTTGGTGCAGCGTATACCCTACAAGAGTTGTTAACAATCAAATCTGATGATATGCAAGGGCGTAATGAAACATTGAATGCAATTGTAAAAGGTTTACCGATTCCAAGACCAGGTATTCCTGAATCTTTTAAAGTACTTATGCGTGAACTTCAAGCACTCTGTTTAGATGTTGCAACTTATAAATTAGAAGTCGACAACAATAATGAACTTGTTGAATATGAAATAATTTTAATGCGTGAAAGTTCTGAAAATTATGAAAAAGATCCTTTAAACGGTACTTTATTACCCTTGAATAAAGCGGAGTAATTTTTAAAACAACCGTTCAGGAAAAATTTTTTAGTTCGGAGAGTTAACTGAGTATTTAATTAAAAATTCAAATTATGTTAAAAACAGAGCGTTCATTTGATTATGTAAAAATAAATTTGGCATCTCCCGAACGAATTAGAAGTTGGGGAGAACGAACACTTCCAAATGGGGAAATTGTTGGTGAGGTTACAAAACCAGAAACAATAAACTACAGAACATTGAAACCTGAAATGGGTGGCCTATTTTGCGAACGCATTTTTGGTCCAGTTAATGATTGGGAATGCCATTGCGGAAAATATAAAAGAGTTAGATATAAAGGCATTATTTGTGAAAGATGTGGTGTCGAAGTAATCGAATCAAATGTACGTCGTCACCGAATTGGATTCGTCGAATTAGCCTCATCTGTCACGCATGTTTGGTATGTAAAGGGTCGACCAAGTAAAATCGCCTTAATTCTAAATATTTCATTAAAAGAATTAGAACAAATTGTTTATTTTAATTCTTACGTTATTATCGATCCAGGTAAGAGCAGTGAATTTTCTTATAAGCAACTGTTGGTTGAAACAGATTGGCAAGTTTTTGACGCAAGTAAAGATGTCCAAGACGTTGAAATTTCTATTGGTGCAGAAGCTATAAAGACACTATTGAGCCAATTAGACCTCGAAACTGAATCAAAAGAGTTGCGATCACTAATCCCTTGGGCTAAAGAACCGGACCGCGAGAAATTGATTAAAAGACTTCGCGTAATTGATCAATTTATCGCTTCAGGCTCGGACCCATCATGGATGGTTTTAGATATAATTCCGATGTTACCTCCTGACTTAAGGCCCATGGTACAACTTGATGGTGGCCGATTTGCGACGTCGGACTTAAATGATTTATACAGACGTGTAATCAATAGAAATAATCGTTTAGCTCGTCTGCAAGAGATTATGGCGCCCGAACTGATTATTCGAAACGAAAAACGTATGCTCCAAGAAGCTGTTGATGCCTTGATTGATAATGGAAAACGTGGGCGTGCAGTTTTTGGATTAAATAACAGACCTCTAAAGTCATTATCTGATATCATCGAAGGAAAACAGGGACGCTTCCGACAGAACCTGTTAGGAAAAAGGGTAGATTACTCTGGCCGTTCCGTAATTATTGTTGGTCCAGAACTAAAGCTTAATCAATGTGGGTTACCCCGCGAAATGGCAATTGAGTTATTCCAGCCCTTTGTTATTCACCGTTTAATATATGAAGGTTTGGTTAATAATATTAAAGCCGCGAAAAACATTATTCAAAATAACGAAACATTAGCGTGGGAAATTTTAGAGCAGGTAATGACAGGCCATCCAATATTACTAAACCGTGCTCCAACTTTACATAGATTAGGTATTCAATCTTTTGAGCCAACTTTAGTAGATGGAAGAGCTATTAAACTGCACCCTCTAGTTTGCCCCGCTTTTAATGCCGATTTTGATGGTGATCAAATGGCTGTCCATATTCCTCTTTGTTTAGAGGCACAAGCGGAGGCTAGAATGCTAATGCTTGCTCCAAATAACTTCTTATCTCCAGCTACAGGTGAGCCGATACTTACGCCAAGTCAAGACATGGTTCTTGGTTGTTACTATTTAACAGCTAACAACCCAACGGAACAAACAGTAACTGACCAGTATTTCTATAGTTTTGACGATGTTATTGTCGCTTATAAGCAATCGGTATTACATTTACATACCTTTGTCTGGGTTCGTCTTAATAATCAAGATGAGGAGCAATTAAATGTACTCCTAAATTCAAACGATTCTAACGTTATAGAAAAGAAAATTAATAACCGTGTTCTTTATTTAACACCGGAACTTCAAATCAAGAAAGATTTAGAGGGCAATATATTACAAACTTACATTAAGACTACTCCTGGCCGTATTCTTTTAAACCAATCTTTTGAAATATAGCTATTAATATAAGACGTTTGAATTAATTAAAAATACTTATGGTTAAAAATTTAAAAAAACGAAAAACCTTTAATAACGAAGTAATAAACAAAAAGAAATTACAAAGTTTGATGTATTTAACCTTTCATAACTATGGGGTTATACGATCTTCATTAATTGCTGATAAAGTTAAGAATTTAACTTTTCACTACGCGACCGTGTCAGGTATTTCCTTAAGTGTTGAAGATCTTCGCGTACCTTTTCGAAAACGTAGTTTAATTGGTTTAACAACAAATGAAGTTGATTTAACTGAGCAAAATTACAATAGTGGTAATATTACTGCTGTTGAACGATTCCAAAAAACAATCGATATCTGGAATAACGCGAATAATACTCTAAAGGATGAAGTTTTAACTTATTTTAGAGAGAGTGACCCATTAAATCCTTTATATATAATGGCATTCTCGGGGGCTCGTGGAAATATTTCACAAGTACGACAACTTGTTGGTATGCGAGGCTTAATGGCCGATCCTCAAGGTCAGATTATTGATTTACCAATTAAAAGTAATTTCCGTGAGGGTTTAAAAGTTACAGAGTATATTATTTCCTCTTATGGTGCGAGAAAAGGTCTTGTAGATACCGCTCTTCGAACAGCCGATTCGGGATATTTAACACGTCGTTTAGTCGATGTAGCCCAAGATATTATTGTGCGCGAAGATGATTGTCTAACGTCTGAAGGCTTAACTTTAGATGACTTATTTCAAAAATATAAAACGGACTTATCACTTGAAGATCGTATAATTGGACGACTATTAGCACGCCCATTAAGTATTCCGGATGAAAGTAAAATAATCCCTATTAATACTGAAATTGATAAGCAATTAATTGCTAAGATTACAAAGTACAAACTGACCGATATCGTTGTAAGGTCACCATTAACATGTGAAGCTCCACGTTCTGTTTGTAGAAATTGTTATGGTTGGCATTTATCTTATTCGAAGTTAATTGATCTTGGTGAAGCCGTAGGAATTCTGGCTGCGCAATCAATTGGGGAACCAGGAACGCAGCTAACAATGCGAACATTCCATACCGGTGGAGTATTCTCGGGAGATACAACAAAACAGATACGTGCCCCATTTGCAGGTACTCTAAAATACGACTTAAAATCAAAGACTTCGCTTGTTCGAACAATTCACGGAGAGAAAGGCTTTGATTTAATGGAAAATGTAACGCTATTCATTGAGAATGGGACAAATACGGTATGCTCATTGGATATACCAAAGGGCGCTATGCTACTAGCTAACAATAATGAAAAACTGTATTATAACCAAGTCGTAGCTGAGATAAAGAAAGATGCCAACCTTATCTCAGAAGAAGATAGAAGAGAGATCTATACTGAAGTTTCAGGTGAAATATTCTTCCAAAACTTAAAAATAGAAGAAAGTATAGATGCTCAAGGTGCGAAGAAAAAAACGAGTAGAACTTCTGGGTTAATTTGGGTTTTAAGTGGAGAACGTTATGTTATAAAAAACTCTTCGCGTTTATATATTAAAGTTGGGCAAAGATTTACACCTAACGAAACTATTGCTAGTCAAAAAATTGTAAATAACTATCCCGGTATTATTAATTTTGATAATTGGGAAACGAACAAGGAGATAAATGTCATTAACTCTTCGATGACTATTGAAAATGGAAACGTTTTCACAACACCCGATAATTACGATATTCTTGAGCTTAAAGGGGAAAGTGGCATTAAACAATTTCAATTAAATGTAAAAGAAAACGAAGCACTTAAGCAAGGGCAAAGGATCGCTTGTTTAAAAGAAGATAGCTATAAAACAGAAACTGGCGGTATTATTTATTACTCAACGGCTTCTGCAGGTAATAAAAAGAAGCGAAGTACTAAAAAGATCTTTACAGGTTTCTTATACTGGATTCCAGAAGAAACTCACCAACTTAGTCAATCAAACTTAAGCAACCTTGAAGTTACCGATCTAACTTTTGTTAAGAAGGGTACACAGGTATTACCTAATGTCTTCTCGGCGATTGATGGCTTCTGCCAAATCAACGAACAAAACGCTGAAGTAATAATTAAACCTGGAGAACTATACCAATTAAGTGAGACACAAAAGAGTACACTCGATAAAAGTAACAGGTTTATAAGTGCTGGAGATTTTCTATTTTCCGATATTGTTGTTCAAAAGCTTTCGTATATTGAATTTATTAAAGTACAAGGAATAGATTATCTTCTTTTACGCCCGGTTAAAAGTTATAGAGTTCCGCAAGAACGAGGATTCTTTATAAATTACAGTTTCTTCCCGAATTCAAATAATCGTAGCGTTGCTTTCCGAACAGTAAAGCGAGTTTTTTATAAAGACGGAGAACGTGTAAAATCAGTAAATGGCGTAGACTTGTTACAAACTTTCCTTGTTTTAGATATTCGTAATAAATATGCGGGACTAAGCTCAAAGCTTAAATATATACCTTCTATGGAAGGTAATGAGGATAAACTAAAATTTAAGATCCAGTTAGATCTCTATGAAAAAATAAAGGTTGATGCTTTTAATTTAACCGATACGAATTTGAGGGGTAAAACGTTATTAACGAAGTTAACTCAAAATAATCGATATATTGACGCCCGAACAACAATTGCTAAAACCAAACTTTCAACGAACGTAACAGG
>Ga0163111_10002877_pt1 | contig 11002 bp, 9 predicted proteins | sample CRUFie1St18metaG_FD_109645 | JGI IMG/M metagenome (GOLD analysis project Ga0163111, IMG submission 109645) | Marine microbial communities from the Costa Rica Dome - CRUD Field 142mm St18 metaG | ecosystem: Environmental > Aquatic > Marine > Oceanic > Photic zone | place: Costa Rica: the Eastern... | reverse complement strand
TGTTGCCGCCATCAAGTTGGGCGCGCATGGTGTAGTTCTCCGCACCTAACTCCACACGTGCCACGTCGCGCAAGCGTGTAACCTGGCCGTGGGTGCCAGCCTTGATGACGATATCGCCGAATTGCTCTTCGGTGGTGAGACGCCCGAGTGCGTTGACGGTGACCTGAAAGGCAGACGAGGCGTTAGGCTGCTGACCGATAGAGCCGGCCGCAACCTGCACGTTCTGCTCCCGAATGGCGGCGACCACATCGCTAGCGGTCATGCCACGAGACGCAACCTTTTCGGGGTCGAGCCAGACCCGCATCGCGTACTCACCCTCACCACCAAGCAACACGTTGGCGATGCCCGGCAGGCGTGCCAGTTCGTCACGGACGTTGAGCATCGCGTAGTTGGACACATACAGCGGGTCGTAACGATCCCCTGGCGATAGCATGTTCACAACCATCAGGATGTCGGGCGCGGTCTTCTCAGTCACAACGCCGATGCGTTGGACCTCGGGTGGCAACCGGGGTAGCGCACGCGACACCCGGTTCTGCACCTGGATTTGCGCGATATCGGCGTTGATGTGTTGCTCGAAAGAGATGGTGAGCACCATCTTTCCGTCCGTGGACATCTGGGACTGCATGTACATCATGCCTTCCACGCCGTTGATGGCTTGCTCTAGCGGCGATGCCACGGTGTCGGCAATCACTTGCGGATTGGCGCCGGGATAGCTCGCCGTGACCTGTACCGTTGGGGGGGTAACCTGAGGGTACTCGCTCAGTGGCAACTGGAAGTAGCTGATCGCGCCCGCGATCAGCATCAGCACCGAAAGGACGATTGCGAAGATAGGGCGGTTGATGAAGAAACGGGGGAAATTCATTTGCGAGCCTCCGCTGAGCCAGCTGCGCTGTCAGCCTTGACCTGATCGGCCCCAGCCGCCCCAGCGGCCTTGGCAGACTCCGCAGGGACTGCCGGGGCACTAGCCGCAGTCTTAGTCGCGTCGGGAGCGCCGGCGGCCGGTGCTGCCGGCCCCTGCATGGGCACCATGCGCGGCGTGACAGTCATACCAGGTCGTACGAGGCCTTTGATTATGATTTTTTCGCCACCCTGCAGGCCACCGTTTATAACGCGCAGACCGTCGACTACGGGACCCAGCTCAATCGGACGATACTGAGCTTGGTTGTTTTCACCCACGACCAGAACATAGTTTCGGCCTTGATCGGTGCCAACCGCTTGGTCGTCGATGAGGACGGCCTGCCGAGAGCTTGCGGTGGAGAGCTTGGCCCTCGCAAACAGCCCAGGCGTCAGCCGTCCATCAGGGTTGGGGACGACCGCGCGAGCGCGGATCGTGCCGGTACTTCTATCAATCGCATTGCCGACGAAGTCGAGCACGCCCTTGTACGGAAAGTTTCTGTCAGTGCTCAAGCCTACTTGAACGGGCAACGAAGCATGAGTCCCTGAACCAGGTCTCGAGCGGCTCACCACATTGACGTAGGTTGCCTCATCGATGTCGAAATAGACGTGCACAGGATCGATGGACACGATCGTGGTAAGTAGCGTGGCTGCTCCTGCACCGCCGCCGCTGACCAGGTTGCCCTCGGTCACCAGCACTCGGTCCACGCGCCCGGCAATTGGTGCCGATACCCGCGCGTAGGACAGGTCGAGCTGCGCCGCTGCGACTGTGGCCTTTGCCGCCTGTACCTGCGCCTGACGCGCATTGCGTGCGGAGACTGCATCGTCATAGGTCTTCCGAGACAGGGCGCCAGTGGCAACAAGCCGCTCGGCACGATCAAAGTCGGCCTGAGCCTGACTGGACAGCACCTCAGCCTGCCGCAACTGCGCCGTGGCGGTGTCGAGCGCGACTTGGAAAGGCCGTGGGTCAATCTGGAACAACAATTGCCCCTTGCGTACCAGACTTCCCTCGGGCACGCTCACCGCGTCGACGGCCCCCCCACACGCGAGCGCAACTCGACCACCTTCGGTGCGGCCAAAAAGCCGGTGAACTCAGTTGACGGCGTGATTGTGCGCGTGATGGCCTCAGCCACAGGCACCTGCGGTGCCATCGGTGCGCCAGCTGGTGGTGCTGCTGGTTTACTTTCATCCTTGCCATCTCGGGCAGCCACCGCTATCCCCCCGACGGCCGCGATGACGCTAGCTACCAAAATGATCCTGATTTTTTTATGCATGGAAGTTACCTTTTTTATTACGGGGCTTCGGTCCATCCGAAGCGGTTCGCATATGTTTCTAAAGGCTAGCCCTTACAACCACGTCAAGGTCAAGCCTTTTTCGATGACCATGACGAGCATGGGACTGGACTACAAGCTCTGGAACCTTCCGGCCTCCCGGTGAACGCATGAGATGCAGTTACGGCCGAAAGGGACGCATCTGAGCCCATTATCCACGTCCGATCATCCCATCTATTTAAACTCGTTGTTCTAAAGGCATTCGTTTATCGCCTAACATCGATGTTTTCGGAGATCGATTTACAGATGAAGATATGGAAGGGCTTGGCGCCGCAACAACGGCAGTTCAAGCCCTCTGCAATACCTCAATGGGCATCCTGTACGGACACAGAGCTTTGATGACCTCCGTTCTGGCCATCGGCTGGCTCTTGGGCACCCTTAAAGCGGAGTAGGCGCAGCGCATTGAGCGTGACCAAAGCGGTGGCACCGGTGTCGGCCAGCACAGCAACCCAAAGGCCAGTGATACCCAGCACACTGGTGACTAGGAACAGGCCCTTGAGGCCAATGGCGAACACTACGTTCTGGTGGATGTTGGCCATCGTCGCGCGGGACAGCGCCACCAGGTGCGCAACGTCCGTGACGCGGCTCTTGAGCAGAGCAGCGTCTGCGGTCTCTAGGGCCACGTCGGTGCCGCCGCCCATGGCGATCCCTACATCGGCGGTCGCCAAGGCCGGCGCGTCGTTGATGCCGTCGCCGACCATCGCCACCTTCGCGTCGCGCTTCAAGTCGTTGACCAGGCGCAACTTGTCTTGCGGAAGCAACTCACTCTCCCACTCGATATCCAGCTTGCCGGCGATGGCCTGCGCAGTTCTCCGATTGTCACCGGTGAGCATGACCGAGCGCACACCCATCGCCTTGAGCTGGGCCACGCCTTCGCGGGCGTCACGGCGAGGTTCGTCACGCAAGGCCAACAGGCCCATGACATTCTTGCTTGCTTCGTCGAACAGAACCACCACCGTCTTGCCACCATCTTCCAGCTTGGCGATTTCCTGCTGGTGCGCGAGGGTCAGCGTGGCCATCTGCCCTGCATGGACGGGCGATCCCACGGCTAGCTTGCTGCCGTTCACGGTAGCGCGAACTGCCTTGCCCGGGATAGCGAATGCTTCGGTGGCTTGTGGAACCTCCACATCGAGGCTCTTGGCGTGGGCAACGATTGCCTTCGCCAACGGGTGATTCGATCCAGACTCGACGGCGGCGGCGAGCGCCAGTACCTGTTGCTGCTTGGATTGCCCGAAAGGCACGACTTCAGTGATGCGCGGCTTGCCCTCTGTCAGCGTGCCAGTCTTATCGAAGGCGACTGTGCGAACGCGACCAATGGTTTCCAAGGCGTTGCCACCTTTAATCAGCAAACCTCGGCGAGTAGCAACAGCCAGTCCCGAGGCAATGGCCGCCGGCGTTGACAAAACCAAGGCGCACGGGCACGCGATTAGCAGCAAAGCAAGACCACGGTACAGCCAAGTGCCCCAATCACCACCCATGGTAAGCGGGGGAACCACGACGATCAGCGCCGCGATGGCCATCACGGCCGGGGTGTAGTAACGGCTGAACTTTTCGATGAAGCGTGCCGTCGGCGCCTTGGAGGATTGAGCTTGCTCGACGAGCTGGATGATGCGCGAGATGGTGTTGTCCGATGCAGCCTTCTCAACCAGAACTTCAAGCACACCGTCGACGTTGATCGAGCCGGCAAATACGTCATCGCCACCGGCCTTTTGACGCGGCACGGACTCCCCTGTGATCGGAGATTCATCGAGACTGCTTTCGCCGCGGAAGATCTTGCCGTCAGCGGGCACTCGATCACCCGGGCGCACCAAAACCCGGTCGTTCACGCTCAGGGAGGCAGCGGGCACTTCGCGCTGCCCACCATTGGCGTCGAGCAAGACAGCAGTTTTAGGCACCAGAGAAGCCAGCGCTTTAATGCCGGCGCGGGCGCGGCCAGCGGCCACACTTTCAAGCAGCTCGCCGACCGCGAACAGGAACACCACAGCAGCGGCCTCCTCGGCCTCGCCAATCACGAGCGCGCCCAGCGAGGCGACAACCATCAGTGTTTCGATGGAGAACGGGGAGCCAGATATGGCCAGCGCGAAGGCTTTGCGCGCGAACGGGAGTACGCCAGCGATCACGGCAGCGGCGAAGATCCATTCGGCATAGCCGGGGATAAATTGAGCAACTGCATAGGCCGAGCCCATGAGAGCTGCTAGGCCCTGCACATGCTTACCCTTCTTCGTCTGCCACCAGCGTTGAGTGATAGCTGAGGGCACGCGGGCAGGCGCGGCAGGCGAGGATCCATCAAGGCGGCGCACGTCGGAGACGCCGAAACCCAGGCTTTTGATGGTCTTCTCGATGTCGCCAATATGTGTAGGACTTCCAGACGCGAGCGTCAGCTCAAGCGTTTCTGCCGTGAAGTTGATGCGGGCATCTGATACGCCCGCCATGCGAGCAAGAGCCGTTTCAATCTTGCCAACGCAGCTCGCGCAGTCCATGCCTTCCACGTGCATCGAAACGTTGGGTGGGTTACCAGGGGGCTCGCGGCGAGCGTGTGAGGTGTGATCATGTCCACTGCAGGAGCCGTGTTCATGCCCGCCGTTTGTCTTTTGCGTGTGGCCGTGCCCATGATCACCGCCGCAAGCGTGACCATCCTTGTGATCTTCGCTGTGGTCATGTGCATGGACCGATTGGCGCGATACGGCCGCAATCGAGAGCGACGACACTGGCAGTTCTTCCACACCGAACCCCAAAGTTTTGATTTTCTTAGCTACATCGCGAGCAGTGAAGCGGCTTTTCAGATTGCGAGTCAACGTCAGCGTTTCACTAGAAAAATTGACTTGCACGTCCGTCAGCCCATCCATTCGGGAAAGGGCCTTCTCGATTTTGCCGACGCAGCTCGCGCAATCCATGCCCTCCACACGGAAGCTCAGCTGCTCCCTAGCCTTGTCCTGGTACTCCGTTATTTCCCTTGTCATATCTACCTCCAAGTTCTCTGAACACTTTGCAAGTTAGGTTCGCCGCACGCCGCACATACTGCTTAAATATAACAAACACATGAACATACATCCATGTGTTAATCATTAAAAAAGAAGGCTGTTGTCCTTCTGTTTACGATCGTCTGTGGTTGTGGCGTGCGGCGTGCGGCGCACGTGCTTACAGTTTCGACACATTTTCAAAATGCAGATTGAATTTTAGCACACATATGAAGATATGTTCAATTATTTAATTCATGAAGTTAGCATGGTTAATTTCTACGCTCACGATGGGGGGGAGTGAAAGCTGGCGTCGGCTGATGAGGCCCAGGGGATTGAGTGCGGTCAGATTCATACAACCGTCACCCAAACATCACGCATGGGCGAAGTCGCGCTTACTCAGGACTGGGATGGCGCATTACAGTTGCTGACGGGCTGGCACCTCTCTTGCGCAATCGCGAAAATGCCCAGCAAAAAGTAGGCATCTTTGCGTTCGACGCAATTCGCAATCATTCCTCAGAGAAGTGACAGACCATGTCCTGAAACACTTGACTGATGTGCTCATCCGCGATGCCGTAGAAGATATGTTTCGCCTGACGTTATCCACGCACAAGTCGAGCTCCACGCAGGAGCCGCAGATGATGACTGACCAAGAATTGGGATAGATCGAGCGTTTCTGCGATGTCGCCCACCGCGACTGATCCGCGCATGCACTGTAGCAGGATCTTCAGGCGCGATTGATCTCCTAACAGGAGAAAAGTCTCAGCGAGAACAGCGACGTCACTATGAGAGAGCGCCAAGAGCTCTGGGGCCGAACGCTGAGCATTGGTGGCGCAATTCTGAGCATTGTCGCCATTGGCGTGTTTTCGAGAAGTCATGGATTTCTTGTCCCTGAGCTGCCAGCACTACGCTGGCTGCAGCATCAGTGTTGATGACCCGGGACGGAATGGTCGTGCTTATGACCCTTTTCATGGCTGTGGCTAGTGTCATGCTCATGTGGGGTGTGCCCTTGCGGCCCACCTGTCGGCTGCAAGCTGCAAAGGTTCTTTTCACCAGGAGAGTTCCATTCGATCCCGACCGTCACGTGCTCGATGCCAAATTGCTCTCGAAGCACCACCTCTACGCACTTGACCACGGTGCGCGCTTCCTCAGCCACACTAGGGCGAACGTGCAGCGTGGCCATCGTGCGACCAGAGGTAAGCTGCCATACATGCACATGACTGTCGGCCGCCAAGCCAGGCACCGCGCCCATCAGGCCTTGTTCCACCTGCTCCGGAGAAGCGTCCTCGGGCGCACCTTCGAGCAAAATGTGGATCGATTTCGCCAGGAGCTTCCAGGCGCTGCGCAGGATCAGGGCTGCCACCAGCACCGACAGGATGGGGTCAATTGGCGTCCAACCAATGAGATAGATGACCACTGCAGCGACGATGGCACCGACCGAGCCCAGCAGGTCGCCCATCACGTGCAGGATGGCCCCCTTCACGTTGACGTGATCGGTCTCTCCGCGGGTCATGATCCACAACACCAGAACGTTTACCAACAATCCAAGCACGGCGACGATCATCATCGGGCCGGCAAGGATGGCGGGCGGAGCTTGCAGTCGCTCCCATGCTTCATAGGCGATCCATGCCACGATCACAAAGAGCGTCACAGCGTTCAGGAAGCCGGCGATGACCTCGAACCGAAGGTAGCCAAAGGTGCGCTTGCTGTCAGCTGGTCGGCGCCCGAACCGGAATGCCGCGTATGCCAGAGCCAGCGCTGCTGCATCGGTCAGCATGTGGCCCGCATCGGCCAGAAGGGCCAGCGAGCCCGACAGCACGCCGCCGACAGCCTCCACGATCATGAAGCCGAAGATCAGGAAGAAGGACAGCAAGACCTTGCGTTCGTTAGCGCCGGTCACTTTTGGAGTGTGGTCATGGTCGTGACCATGTTCATCGTGCGATTGGGACATCAGGGCCTCGCGCAGAAATTAGGTGGTTGACTGTACGTAAAATATAATACATGAACATATGTTTATGCAATGTATTTTTAGCAAACCATACTAAGGACTGCGAAAGATGAGTGGCGGCGATGCGGCTATTTAGTACGCCTATCCTCTTGGCCACACCCTGTGCAGGTCGTCCACAATCAGGTCGTGATGATGTTGGCCCAGATCCAAGTGCTGACGCAGATAGAGGATGACCCGCCGGAAGGTTCGGATGGTCGTGAGCCAGATCGGACGGGGCGCTGGCTGGCCAAAACCGCAGCGCGAGCACCACGCAGGAAAGCGCCTGAAAACATCTAGGAGATTTCAATCATGGACACGAACTTCGACGTCATCGTCATCGTCATCGTCATTGGCGCCGGGCCTGGTGGCGACATCGCAGCGATTCGCGCCGAGCAGTTAGGCATGAATGTCGCCTGCGTCGATGCCTGGAAAACCAAGGAAGGCAAGCCTACCCAAGACGGTACATGCAACAACATCGGGTGCATCCCGTCAAAGGCGCTGCTGCAGTCGTCCAAAAACTTAGACCAAGCCAAGCACCACTTCGGCGCGCTCGGCATCATGTCCACGGGCGAGCTACGCATGGACGTGGCTGTGATGCTGGAGCGCAAGAATCAGGTCGTGAAGTCGAGCAACGAAGGCAAACTCTATCTGTTCCGAAAAAACAAGGTGCAGTTCTTAAACGGTCTGGCGTTTATGACTCGGGCCGCCGTCGGCCTTGAACTGGATGGGCGCGGAGCCGTCGTGGTGAACGGCGAATGGCGCACCAGCGTGCCCAGTATCTGGGCCATCGCCGATGTGGTGCGCGGCCTGATGCTAGCGCACATGGCAGAGGAAGAAGGTGTCGCTGTGGTCGAGCGCAGAAGGTGTCGCTGTGGTCGAGCGCATTGCAGGCCATCGCGGTCATGTCGATTTCAACACGATCCCCAACGTCATCTACACCAGCCCGGAAATCGCCTGGGTAGGTCGCACCGAGCAGCAGCTCAAATACGCGGGCGCAGCATATCGTAGCTGTACATTTCCGTTCATGGCTAACGGTCGCGCGCGTGCATTGAGCGAGACAGCGGGTCTCGTCAAGGTGATCGCAAATCCTACGACAGACGAAATCCTCGGCGTACATGTAGTCGGCCCGCAGATCAGCGAACTTGTGGCTGAGGCGGTCATCGCGATGGCATTCAATAAGGCCTCACTTGCGGTCGATAAGCGCGCTGAACTTCTGATTGATCAGAATTGGACCCGCATTCATCTCATTGAGTGTAGCCGCGGGCGGTCATACGGCCCCAGCTTGTAATAGATCGCAATCCGCATCGCAACGAGCGCTTCGCCCGCGGCTAATCGTCGTTGTGCTCTTCGACGATGTGAGTGGACATGTCCAGCAGCACTTGGTTCACATGCTTGTCGTCCACCTCATAGAAAATTTGCTTGGCCTGGCGCACCCCCTTCACAAGGCGGGCTCCACGCAGCAGCCGCAGGTGGTGACTGACCAGCGACTGCGAAAGCTCGAGGGATTCCGCGATGTCCCCAACCGAGGAGGAACCCTTCATGCAGCACAGCATTATTCTCAACCGAGACGGGTCGCCCAGTAGGCGGAAGGTCTCGGCCAGGATCGTAACGTCATTCTGTGACAAAGAAGCCAGATCGTCGCTTGCACCGCGGGGCGCGTTAACTTGTTTGCGTAAAGTCATTTCTCAAAAATTCCAACTCTCGAACAGCTACTCATGCCGTTCAGAATTAACGAGGCTGCGATAATTTGATCGCACTCGCCGACAAAGATCAGGAGACAGCCTGCGAGCCAAGGCGCGCCGCGTCTATGCGCAGCGAAATCGTCCAAACCAGCAGCGCTCAAAATAGGGCTTAACCTTACAACATAGTAACCCTCAAGTACCCTGTATGTCTAATTTCAATTTTGAGAAGACACCTTGAGCATGCCATTAACAAGTGCTGGTCGTGCCACCGTAGCAGCGATCAGCCTGCCCATCGAGGGCATGACCTGCACGAGCTGCATCGTCCGAATCGAGTGCGCCCTGACCAAGGTGCCTGTCTCTTGATCACATCTCATTGATCAAGAGACTTGGCTAACAGGTAACCTTCAAGGATGGTTTGTGGTAAAACTATCCTTCCCATAACCGCTCCCTGCCGACTCGTCCCGTCCTTTTTGAATCAAACCAACCCACTAATTTTCCGAGACTTATACAAACCCAATAAACACTTGGAGTTCGCTTCGGTACTTTTTTCTTTTCGACTTTTGACCACAGCAGCTTCCAATCACTCACAAACTTACTTGTTAGCACTGATTAAATAAAGTTGACTTTAATCATATGAATTTTAATAAATTAAAAATCAGGCCGCATGCGACCTCATCCTGACGACAAAGGTCTAGCTTTCGAGCTAAACTGCGTATTCCCACCCATGGCGATCACCTAATAACATTGAAGGGAGTCGAAAGTTTAAGGGCAGCTTTCTATGTCCTGCAGATGGGAAGTATCCGCGAGGTAGAGAGCCTTCAGTATTGGGCAGTCGGGTTTTTCATTTCCCGCGCAGCAAGCAGAGAGTGTGGTAAGAATTGATGCCATACGTTGAAATTCTTCAATTTTTAAGGTTAAATCATTAATATGAGATTCAACTATACTTTTAACATCTGCACTCTGACGCGAATGATTTCCCCAAAGAGAAAGTAACTCTCCTGCCTGTGACAGAGAAAAACCGAGATCTCGACATCGACGTATAAAATGTAACTTATAAACATCGGCATCTTTGTAGATCCGATAACCAGCCTCTGTTCTGGAGACTGATGGTATTAGCCCAACCTCCTCATAGTAACGAATCATTTTCGCCGAAACTCCCGATAAGCGGGCTGCATCACCAATGTTCATCTTCACCTCCCAAATGATTTTTACTAATACTGTAGTTAGCTTTAAGTAACATAGTTTCGGGTAACATTTATTGAAGGAAATTTCCTAATCCATTGAACCAAGTAACCATTAACCTGTTCCCAAAAATCTCACCAGCCCCCACCTAACTTCAGGTTAAACCTTCCCCTAACCGGAAGGTCAAGAGAAGTCGATAGATTTTTTGTATGATATTAAAATCTTGATCGTTTAGATTTCCCACATGGTTTAATAATAAATAATTCTTAAAGTTCAAAAATAAATGCCGACTTAATTCATCTGACTCCACTGATCATCTAGTGTTCAAAAAATTATCTACCCATTGAACCATTGCTTTAACCAAATCATCATCATATGCGATGTGCTGACCATGGCGCTGTTCTGGCGAGGGCAGCCTCAAGGTGTCATCGTTCATACTGATAGTTGGACCATTGCAGTTTTGAGAGTCAAATTCATTTATTGAACGTCAACTACCTTGTCCGGTTCGCGTCAATTAACTTGTCCGGTTGACGATGTTTAATTGTCGTTAGCGATAGGCATCTCCTTTCTCATCATTGACGCCTTTTTACGGTAGCTTTCGCCACCTATCTCTAAAATAGTGGCGTGATGCACTAACCGATCAATCGCCGCCACCGTCATCATGTTGTCGTCGAAGATCTGATCCCACCCACTAAAAGGCTGATTTGAGGTGATAATCAAACTGCCCGTTTCATAGCGGTGCGCAATCAATTCAAACAATACCTGTGTTTCTTGGCTGCTTTTTTTGACGTAGCCAATATCATCAATGATGAGCACCGTATATTTGTCCATGCGAGCCAGCACGTCAGTCAATACCAACGCCGCTTTTGCTTGCTGAAGGCTTTGAGCAAGATGGGTAGCGCTAGTGAACTTTACTCGCACCCCTTGCGCCAACAAGGCATAGCCAATACCACAGGCAAGATGGGTTTT
>Ga0163111_10002876_pt1 | contig 11003 bp, 5 predicted proteins | sample CRUFie1St18metaG_FD_109645 | JGI IMG/M metagenome (GOLD analysis project Ga0163111, IMG submission 109645) | Marine microbial communities from the Costa Rica Dome - CRUD Field 142mm St18 metaG | ecosystem: Environmental > Aquatic > Marine > Oceanic > Photic zone | place: Costa Rica: the Eastern... | reverse complement strand
GCAAGGTATTGAGGAGGCATATAGCCATGAGGGGCTCCACTCCTACCATCCAGTGTGGTCACATCAAACAATGCTTGAAGTCGAGGATCACTCAATAGAAACTTTCCAGTTCCCTTTACTCTTTCACCAATCGAAAAAGAATCCCGATACCTACTGTCCATTCTCAAGCCAATGATGTTGGCAATGCCGGTAAACGGCTCTGCAAAAGGAATGTCTGGACCAAGAGAACCAGCAACCCACTCTCTGAACTTGCCCTTGTAGTCTTTCCAAAGACGGGTCTTCATCCAGTCAGGCTCAAGCACCCACTCTTCCATGTCTCGTCTTTGACCATTGACCCAGTTCAAAGTACCAGCCATGTTGTTCAAAGCTCTACCGTCACGAGCAAAAGCCTTCAATGTCTCCATTGCCATGTTGTAGCGGAAGGCAAAGAAAGCCATGTTACGCGACATGGTTTCGGCTGCTCTGTTGTTGAGAGAGGCGTAGTCAAGAAGAGAAGCACGGGCCAATGCAGCAGCATCAGACTGCTTCATGCCTACCTTCAAGGCATTAGCAAACACAGCCATGCGTTGGGCGTTGTCAAACTCCTCAGACACTGAGGTCCAGATGGTCTTACGGTCTGGCCTCAAGAACTCCCAGTATCGAGTGCGGTTGACGCCACTGGTACCAGGCACCCTAAGCATTGCCTCAATGGGCTTGCCACCCGGACCCAGCCTCGATGCACGGATAGCTCCTTGCAAAGTATCGGACCCAAACTCAAACGTAGCTTGCGAGAATCGAAGTGCATTCTTCTCTACTGCTTCCTCAAAAGCCCCTTTGGTCCAGATCTTTCCAGTAGCAGACCTAAAGGCAATGTCACCCTCATTGCCCGTGTACATCATGCGAAGAGGATCGTATGCACCCGGACCACTGATTCCACCTGCACGCCTGAATGCGCGGACAAAGCCCTGCGCCAAAGTGCTTGGTGTCTTGAGTGCAATGTTGAGCGCATAGCCAGGGACTGTAATGGCACCAATGATTGAGTTGGTAAGCGCATTGACGCCAATGAATCGAGTGCCAGGAATGATAGAGCCACCCAGCACACCCGTCACTGTTGTCTTTCGGGTGGTGTTCCACAGTGCAAGAAGTGAAGAACCAAGGAACCTGTCTTGCTCTCTAAGTGTGCTGAGTTGCTTCTCGATCTTACCCCTGAAGTCAGGAGACGCCATCTTGTCTGCGAACTCTCTCATGCGAGAGTCGAACATCATCACACCGTTCTCACCAAACGGCTTAGACGGATAGGCAAGCCCTCTTAGGCTCCGCTCTCCAGCAGTAGACTTTGTGCCGAGGCCACTGAACACACCACGCACATCGTTCATGTCAATGCCAGCAACCGACTTCACATAGGCAGGGACGATAATCTTCTCAAGCTCGGTAAGCGTAGGGCCGTCAGGGTTCTTTGCTACAAAGCCCTTGATAGCATCCCTTAGATCCTTGATGGATGCCTGCGTTGTCTTGGTCATCACGATGCCAGCAACAGTACCCGTAGCTGCGTTGTACATGCGCTGAAGATCGTCTTGAGTTGCAAGCCCACCCCTTGTAAACAGATCACGCATGATGGCTGTTGCAATCGTTCGTCTGTCAGCATCGCTTGTCTTGAATGCACGACCCGCAATCTTAGACAACTCGTCTGCAAGCTCTTCAGGAATGTCGTTGTTCTTAGCAATGTTCTTGAACAACTCGATTCTTGCTGACTCGTCCGCACGAGTGGGAACCTTGACCAGCAGCGAGGGGTAGAGATTCTCAAAGTTTCTAACAGCCTGTTTGTAGACCTCTTCACTGACGTTGTTGACAACATAAGCAGACAGCAAAGCACTAAGGTCATCGTCACCAGTCAGTCGTCCATAGAATGTCTGTCTCTTGATTGCAGACTTCTCTAAGTCAACAGCCCTGCCTGTACTGCGACGGACAACCTCAATGGCTTCCTTCATTGTCTCAATAGTCAACGGCTTCTTGGCAAGACCTGCTTGTCGCAACGCTGCTTGAAGCTCTCCGTTGCCACCAAAGTAGGCGTCCAGAGCACCCGGCTGCTTTACAGCAAAGAAGATGTTGAGGATGTTGGAGTAGTCCTGAATGTTGTCGCCAGAGCTTACACGGTTCAAGACAGAGTTCATGCCTGCCACTGGATCAGAAGACTTCTGAGCCTCCAAGATCATCGTCTCGGCTCTCTTTGCCGTGTCGTTTAGCGTCTTGATTGTTTGTTCTTGGAACTCAATCAATGCAGGGTCTGGTGTCTTACCAAACATGTCTGTCTTAGGACGAGCCCACAATGCACCACGTTTGCCAGGGTTAGCAACAAGCGCAGCGTAGTCAGACTGACCACCAAAGAATGCCCGTGTTCCCTTGACTGCTCGCTGTGCATACTGAGCAACAGCAAGGTTCCTTCCCTGTCCAAGCTCTGCTGCTTTTCTTGACAATAGCTGTGTACCGTCACGAACAGCAAAGGCTGTGATGGGCAACTCATCGAGGATGATCTTATTCGACGCCAAGCTGTGAACAATGTTGTACTCGTCACGAGTAACTGGCTGGCTCTTTCTAATTTTGTCGAACGTCTTCAGTACAGCAGGGGCAAAAGACGATCTCTTGAACCCTTCTGTTGCAAGCTCAACAACCTCCTTGCCGTTCTTGAATCGGAACAACTCGTTCTTTCGACCACCCTTTTCAGCCTTTACCAGCACATCAGCATCAAGCTTTTTCTCTAAAGCCTTGTTGATTCTATTTTGGTTGGCTTGCCATACAGGCTTTCTAACAATCAGTGTCGAGTCGCCAGCAAACACAAAGTTGTCTGGGATGTGCTCGGCAGTAAAACGACGAATGGGATTCCTCATCACACCCGTCATTACGTTTTGAGCAAGAACAGTATCAGACATGTGAGGGTAAAGTTCTTTTACTCCTTTCACTATTTTCATTTCGGCAAGCAGTTCACGTCCACGTTTGTACTTAGACAACTCCTTGACCATGTTGGAAAACATCTTGGGATTCTTGGCAACGCTCTGAAGTCGCCTGAAGTCCATTAGTGTAGAGAAGCTTTCGTTGACTACCTCATCTAAGAAACTGCCTTCTTTGATTCCTGCAAACGTCCTTCTAAGATCGTCTGCCTTGTCAACGGTCAACATCTTGGCGGCAAGGTCAGCAGCCATCTGGTCAGCAATCTTCTCAGGCGCCTCTACCGCACCACGAATCGTAGCTGGCCTACTAAGAGGAATGCCTGCCTCGTCATACACCTGACGCTGCAATCGACGCAACGTAAGCGCCTCACCAAGAGACTCAGAAGAGTTAGACCAAGTGCGGACAGCATCAAATACTTCAGCAACATTGTCTGCCTTTGCCGCTCTTGCAACGTCAGCAAGCGACTCCGATGTTCGACCAAGCGTATAGGTTCCTGCTCTAAATGGAGCAGCCATAATCTTGCCTGGAGCAATAACCTCAAGACCAAGTGCCGTGTGTTCCCACCAGTGAGGAAGCATTCCCTTCTGCTGCATTGCTTGAATGCCAGTAAGGTTGCTCCAGTCACTGCTCATCATTTCGCCACGAGCATGAGACAACGCTAAGTCACGAAGCCAATGACCCGTGTTTGCGTTGCGATCAAGCTCATAGCCCTGACCAATAGGAATCAGATTGCCAACAATAGAACCAGACTGAATCAGCTTCAGTGCATCCTGCATAGACTCAGGAATCACAGAGTCAAAGAACTGGCTGATCCTGTACATCGGGTCATCAGGGTTGATGGGCTTGCCAGTCACAGGGTCCATGTCCCATGTCACTGCACGGAGGACAGGGTAGGTCACAGCACGAGGGATTAGTGCCACATCACGAATAGCAGCACCAAGCCAGCTTTCGGCAACCTCACCAGAACCAGGGTCAAAGTTGTGCCACTGGCTGTAAAGACCAAGCCCTGCCTGTGTCCAGAAACCAGCCTCGTCTTTCTGCACACGACTCATGGCCCTGCGGATAGCGCCGGGTGCTGCGTCAGGAACAAGGGGTTCACCATTAGGGCCTAAGACCTGACCCAAGTCTTCAAAGGCAAGGGGCGTAATAAAGTCGTATGCCTGCGTTGCACGAGAACGAGCCTCTACAAGAAGTTCATCCTTCATGTCAGCAGGATAGTCGCCTTCTGGATCAAGGTTGTTCTCTCTAAGAACATCTTTCTTAGACTGCTTGTAGAAATCACGGTACAGAAGACGCAACTCGTTTGCTGCAATCTTAGGAAACTCTTGATCTGCTACTTGATTGAACTCTTCCGAGTTTTCCTCAAGCCCCCTGTCTCGTGCAATCTGACGAGCCTTTACCTTGGACTCAACAATCACACGGTCGCGAAGGGCATCTACTTCTTGGTCAGAAAAGCCAATCTCGTTCAGTTGTTGCTGTGTACCAACCCGAACATTTTGAGGACCAAGCGACTTTACGAATGCACCCACCGCAGAATCAGCATCACGAATGTCTTGCTCGGTAGATCCAGAAACATGGCGGCCAGCTACAGTTGTTCCCGCAGCAAACTCATCCATCTTAGCTTGGACTTCTGCTGATGCTCTTTCCCCAGCTTCTTGCCAGGTGACATCTTCAGACTGAAAGATCTCATTGCGAAGAGTTGTATAGGCATCACCCTGAGCAACATCAATGTCCAACTGAGTGGTGCCAATAGGACGAGGAGGGGCATCAGGTGCCATATCCTCAGACACAGGCTGTGTAGCTACTGGAGCCTGCTGCTGTTGCTGTAGGTCTTCATAGTACGACGTAATAAACGAGTGGCTTACAGCATTACCAGGCCCATAGGTTTGGTCATACTCATCAACAACAGAAAGGATCTCAGGGGGGAGTGCCCCCCGTTGCTCATCAGTAATCGTAAGGCCTTCAGCCATTTACTTGAACTCCCGTGCCAAGCTCTGGAACAAAGCAATGTCTGCTTGCCCCATACCAAGGTTTGCAGCACCGCGAGCAAACTCAGTGTCTTCTACGACTGGAGGTAGTGGGGCAGGTGTGGGAACGGGTGGTGGTGCCGTCGCATCACTATACATTCCATAAGCTTCTTGACCCAGGTATTCTGCTTGTCTTAGGTTTTTCTCTAAATCATTGGCAACATAAGCAGACCCACCAGGCTGGAACATGTCTCCGTATGTACCAAGGTCTTTAGAAAGAGTCCGCTGGCTTTGGAACGGTAGCTGTTCACCACGGCGAAGTGCATCAAAGTATTTCTCAGTAAGCTCTTGAACGCTCATGCCCCTTAGCTCATCCTCAGATAGAGTCCGTGGCCGTTCCACAACTTCTCTACCTCTTGCGGCAATAGGACCAGCGCCGCGCATTGCAGCAGCACCAAGTGTAAGAAGCTCTTCTTGGGAGAATGGGAAAGCCCCCTCAGCTTCAGCCTCGCTGACAATCTGTTCAACATGCTCTCTTGAGCCCGATTGCCTTTGAGCAGCCTCATTCTCCAAACGCAAACGCTCAGACGGATCTCGTGTAACCGTCTCATCTTCCAACTGAAACGCTGGTTGTGGTGCCTCCCAACCCTCAAGCTGTTGCATAGATGCAAACTCAAGAAGTTGGTTGAGTGCCACTTGTTTTTGCTCACGAGACATTTCGTTGAGTCCACCCTCTGGAGTGTCAGCAATCAACTGGCGAGCCTGTTGCACCATCTTGTCCAGATTAGCAAAGCCACCGTTCTTGTTCATGGTTGCAATCTGACCAGCAAGTTGCCAAAGCGTAGGGTTGGCACCGTCTGGAATCGAAGAGCCAAAGCGGTTGTAAGACTGACGAGCCCTTGCCGTTGCTTCATATACAAGGCGTTCGTTTTCACCCATGGCATCAAGACGACCCAACTCAGCCTCTGCTGCTTGAAGTCCTTGCGTAGCATCAGCAAGTCGCCTTCTGGTCTGCGCTCCAAATCGCAACGCACCAATCAAGCCACCGCCAAACTGCAAGCCTTCTCCAATGCCTCTGGTTCTGCGAGCCATCTCTTGCTCAAGCATTGCGTCTAAGTCTGACCCTTCTGCACGTTGAGCACGAGCAGCAGCCAAATCAGCCTGCATCTTCTCACGCCTTGCCTTGAGTGCGTCAACCTCCATCTCAGGCAAGAAGTCGAAAGGAGCAAAGCCACGGGCCTCTAAGTCATCAGCTACTTGCACAGCACCAGCCGCACCAGTTGGAGCAGACTGCACAGTCCGTGCTGCACGAGCACCTTCTGCTTGAACCATGTCGTTGTAGGTTCCGACCTTTGATCTGTTGACAGTAGTGTTTTCAAGACCAACAAGGTTTAGTGCAGTACCGTTGATGACATTTTCATTGATTCTGGAACGAGGGTTTCTGCGTGCAGTTTCCCTTAGTGTCCTGCGAATGCCATGAGCAGCCGCCAATCTTGTAGCCTCATCAGCAGAACCACCTCGCTCAAGACCATACTTAGCGATGTCTTTAGCCAAGTCAGTGCCAACGCCTCCCATCTGGCTGGTAAGCGAAGCAATCATTTCACTGTCGGGAACGTTTCTATCTTGAGCAAGTTGAAAAGCGTCTGCTGTTTCGGCCTGACCTGTAGACGATTGAGCAAGCCTGCTCTCCACTTTGGTCATTGCATCAGTAGCGCCACGGATAGCAGAGCTTGTAGCCCTCGAACGAGCACGAGCAGCATAAGCACGGTTTCTGTCTGCTTGTAAGATCGATTGCCTGGTGGCTCTTTCACGAGCATCAGACACCTGTGCCCAGCCTCGGATGTCATCGTCTGCTGCACGGATAGCAGACTCAAGGCTCTTGATGTAAGCGTCTTGCTCACCACGCTCACGAACCAATAGAGCACGAGCCTCGGTGCGCTGCTTATCCCAGTAATCTACGACTGACTTTGCATAGTAGTCAGTAAACATTTGAGCGTTGCTTGGCATTAGATCCGTCCTCCTGCCCTCATAATGTACTCTCTAAGAACATCAGGATTTCCACCAGCCCTGAGCATAAGTTGGTCGATTAGTGCAGGGTCAAGACCTGAGCGTAAAAGTGCTGACTCTGCGCTTTCTTCAAGAAACGACGGACCAAGAACACCACCCATAGGAAACAAGCCATCGGCTGCTCTACCAGTACCCATAGGCTGGTTAGCGGCTACAACATCAGCGGTAGTCTGTTGAAAACCACCGCCAGAAATACGTTCAAAGTCAGCGTCTACTGTAGCAGCAGATTGACCAGCCCTTCTTTTAGCAAGCATTTTTTCATAAGCAGCCCTTGCGTCTTCCGTTTGCTTGGCTTGTAGCTCACGAGCAGTAGCCCTTTGCTGTGCAAGTTGACCACCCATGTACACTTGTGTTCCCGTCTCACTCAAAGCAGAAATCAACGCCTCTCGCTCTTGTGCTGCACGCTGTTGCTCAAGTGCCTCAAGCTGTACAAGCTGTTCTTCTTCTGCACGTCGTTGTGCAACGTCGGCTTCTTCTACTCGTTGACGAGCATCAGCCATTTCACGACGCTCTTGTGCAGCCTCTTCCTGACCAGCCCTCATAGCTGCCCCGGCACCTACACCTGTCGTAGCAAGCAACCCTGCCTGCTGGGCACGCTGTGCTTGTTGTTGCTGGCTCAAAGCACCTTGTGCTTGATTCAAAGCAACATTGATTTCCTGATCAGTCATCCCTAACTGACCCATTTCTTGGCGGCGCATAAGTTCTTCCATGCGCTCACGTTGCATACGCTCGGCGTCAGTCTCACCACCCATCAATGCGCCACCAAGTGCGCCAACACCAGCACCGATAGCTGTGCCAACACCCGGAGCTAAGGCTGTTCCAATAGAAGCGCCTGACGCTGCCCCTTGTGCTGCTGATGTCAATCTACTTGCCATGTTGTCCTACCTGTAAAACGCTTCAAGACTTATCGACCACTTGGTGAGAAAACTATATTTTGCGCGAGTAAAACCACGCAACCCCAAAGAATGCTCCCCTGCTGAAAGGTTCTTTGCGATGTAGAAACCAGACCAAGGGTTTTGGTAATGAGCAAGTTGCTTGGGAACTCTTGTTACACTCGATGCTACATGAGTAGTCAACGCACGAGAAGCAACTATCTCTGTTTCGTCTAAGTAGATAAACAGTCTTGACGAATAGTTAGAGTTAAATGAATCCATGTCTGGTGTGTGTGGGTATGCAGAAAACTGAAACATTACATCTGCATTGCCCTCAAGGTAAAACTCAACTGTTGTATTAGGATACGCCTGTCTTGGAGGGGTTCCTGATGAGTTGTTCCTTGCAGTAGGCCCATCACCAATGAATGACAACTGATCATCACTTGATGATTGCCCACCATCAAGCCCACTTACGAACGAGTGGATGTTGACGATAGGGTTGTAGTGGCCTCGCATAATGTGCTTGGACTGAACCCAGTTGTCAGCAGCAATGTCGGCAGCAGCAACACCACCATCAACATAGTTCCGCATTTTGTTGAGGTTGTCTTGCACGCCTTGACCAGCAGGATTCGTAGCTAAAATAGCGCCTGCTGGCATCGTGACTGGTGTGTAAGCCATTAGCTGTCCCCCCTCATTACAGTCAAGGATAACTGAGCGTTGCCTACAACAATACTAAAGTTTGTTGCTGGTGATGCTGGAATATCCATACAGGTGACTTCATATCTGAGTGCATTCCAAGTTGGAGCATAGAACACACGATTGCCTCCCGTGTACTGATACACCATCGGGCCACGCATGTTTAGTTGAATCTGGTACAAGGTGATGTCTGCACCCGTGTGCTTGTAGTTCCAACATCCATGCACTTGTCTGTTTGGAAAACAGTTTGTGTCTAAAACACCTTCCATTGAACAGAAAGCGATTGAGTCAGACTTGGCTGTAGTGTTGTTGATAGTGATTCCAGCAGGGGCCGTAAGAGAAGAAAGCCAGTTTGCTTCATTGGTAAGAGCAGAAAACGCACCGCCAGAAGACAACTGCCACGTTGGAAAAAAAACAACACCGATAGCATCAGCAGGATTAGATGATCTTGATCCACCATTGTTTCCCGCTGCTCCAAACGTAGCGTAGGCCCCATCATTGATAGACGTAAGCATTGCTGTATAGTGGATGCGTATAAGATCACCTGCCTTTACAGTCACAGGCGATGAAGTCATGTCCAAGGCTACATTGCTAAGAACAACACTGCTTTCACCAGTTTGAGCAGCATGTGTTGTAGCCGCTGAGTTGTTGCGATCATCGTAGTCGATAAACACAATCGGCTCTGTGCGACCATTAGCTACAGTTGTCAGAGTTCTGCGGTCAATACCCTCTGATCTTACGTTCTCTTCATTGATAGAGCCAGTTGCTGTAGCTACAGCAGAGAACTTGTTGTTGGCATCAGTGCGGTTGGTGGTTTCACCAGCTTCAAAGTTGGTTGTGCTGATCGTACTCATTAGCGATACCTGTTGATTGCTGTAAGTTGTCCACCGTCGTAGTAGAAAACAGGATCATCCATAGCTCCAGAACCAGGCCATGGTGTAATCCGCCATCTAATCTGTACAGAGTGGCTACCAGTAGAAATGGGAACGTCTGCTACAAGATGAATCTGCCCAACATTCTGATGCTGTCTATCACTTGTGACAACAGGAGTACCGTCTACAAGAATCTGAAACTGACACCAAATCTGAAATCCACCATTGGCGAAATGATTTCTTAGAAAGTACCAACAGTTGAACTCAAGGTGTAGCATTCCTTCTTGAAAGATTTCAGCAGAAGAAACACCAATGTTGTAAGCCGAGTTAGTCTTCCAGCCACCAGCATAAGTGTTGTAAGAAATAGCAATGTACTCTTGTGTGACTGTTCCAGGGCTTGTATCAGCCCACTCCAAGTCTAAGACAGAAGTGTCTTGAGCCCTGATGTTGGGCACAACGACGTACTTGACCATCGCATTAGAAGCCAACTCATCGTTAGATATGCTGGCATTAGGCAGGTTCTCCCTATCTAATCCTCCGTTAATCTCACCCTTGAATGCGTTGAATGAGTTGTTGAACTCGTCAGCATCAAGGATGTTGCCACTACGGTGTTCACCTTCTGTCCACTTAAATGCCATTAGCGTTTGCCCTTGATGGTGTGGGTCTTGTTGGCTGCGAACTCCAGCGAGTACCCCACAAGAACCATGTCGTTGCTTGTCTCTACCTCAAAGGCAAAGAACGAGGCTGCACCCAGTGCAATCGGGTAACGAATCGTAGTGAAGAACGGGTCTTCCCACACAGCAGTGTCCCATACGCCCTTGCCAAACACACCCTGATCTACATGGTCCGCACGCTGCATCTTCTCACCAGAAGATGTTGTACCGTTGTAGTCGAAGTCTTTGTAGTAGGTAATGGGAATCGTGTTGTCGCCCTTGGTCATCACATGCAGGTAGACGTACTTGACAAACTTCTTCTGCGCTGCCTTGCCCATGTCCATCCAGTTGGACTTGTAAATGCTGGTGGGCGCAGCCCTTGGTGTAGCAGTGTCTCCACCGGTAACTGTGTATCCAGCCTGCCTAACTCTGGAGATGACAAACAAGCCAGTCTCCCAAGTGCTTGGAAAGCCTGACGGTTTTCCAGTATTGTGGCCAAACACAAGCTCACCATTCTGATCAGCGCAGATGCACCCTACTGGAAAGCCTGTACGAGTAGACCAAGAGTTCTTGTCTACATGATACACAAGACCAAACGATGGTTTCTCTTCTCCGTCTACAGGCATGTAGCAATGCCACTCACGCCACTTAGGACTGTAGGTAGCAGACGCACGAGCCAACAGTGCAGGATTGAATCGCTTCTCAGTCTTGACCAAGTTGGTGGTCATCTTTTCAATCTGAACTTGAGAGCCACCATCAAGCCCACCAAAGATACGGTAGACACCGTCGTTGCCTAAGAACATGATGCCAACGCCAGGAACAGCACTGACCGAGTTGATGGCCCTGCAACCAATACCTTGGATGAACGGAACAACATTGAAGCCGTTAGCAGGATCTCCACGAACCAACTCGATGGACGACTCACGAAACAGGATCAAGCTGTTGTAGTAG